>ENA-USYV01002811-USYV01002811.1-human-gut-metagenome-genome-assembly--contig:-NODE-2811-length-13323-cov-50.927676_pt1 | contig 13323 bp, 14 predicted proteins | sample MGYA00250066_ERZ773514 | MGnify/ENA primary metagenome ERZ773514 (study PRJEB29103, sample SAMN06112049) | human gut metagenome | biome: human gut; feature: ankylosing spondylitis patient; material... | reverse complement strand
TTATGCTTGCCATCCTTTACTGTAATTTTCATACCTACGAAATAGGATTGATTGATTTGTGGCTATTGTATATCTTTCATTCTTTTTTGTCAAGATACGATATGACACAAAAAATGTAAGTGTGTATGATCCCGTTACATCAGAGACTACTACGATGGCAATTGCTGATGCACAAGAATATTTTGAGGCATATGACTGTGCATTCTTTGCATGGATAAAATAAGGAAAGTAAGTTATGTTTTGTAGGAATTTTTCCTAAAAAAGTGGCTGATTGCGCTCTACTGTTATAAAAATTTTGCATTGCACAAAACAGTCACACTCTGTATAATAAAAAAGAAAAAGTATGAAGCAATGTTTGCCCGCCAGAAAGCATAGTGCATCAAGGATGAGAGCAGACGATAACAAAAGCAGGAGGAATTGCAATGGAGAAGGAGTCGGGTATTGTATTAGACTTTGGTGGTCAGTATAATCAGCTGATTGCACGCCGCGTGCGCGAGTGCAACGTATACTGTGAGGTAAAGCCTTACACGATGAGCCTGGAAGAGATCAAAAAAATAAATCCTAAGGGAATCATCTTTACTGGTGGTCCAAACAGCGTTTATGATGAAAAGTCACCACATTATGACAAAGACATTTTTGAATTGGGTATTCCGATTCTTGGTATTTGATATGGTTCACAGTTAATGGCATGGAGTCTTGGCGGAACTGTAGAGACAGCACCGACAAGTGAGTATGGACATACAGAGGTGGAGGTTGACACAGAGGACGCTTTATTTGAAGGCGTATCAAAGACAACTGTTTGCTGGATGAGCCACACTGATTACATTGCAAAGGCACCGCAAGGTTTTCGTGTGACTGCGCATACACCTGTATGCCCGGTAGCCGCAATGTCCTGCCCAGAGAGAAAGCTTTATGCAACACAGTTCCATCCGGAAGTTATGTCGATTCCCCTACGAACTGCTATTATCATGAAAGGAAGCATATTTATATGCTTCCTTTTTTGATGTACAAAAAGGCGATTTGTACTTTGCAAATCGGTGGAAGAGTGCTATACTAGAGAAAATAAGCAGTTTTGAAAGAGTTTTGTGAAAACTGGGGAAGAACAAAGGAGAACATGGGGTTTGAAAAGTATCAGAACAAGATTAACATTATTTTTTCTGCTGATATGTGTGGGATGTCTGGCAATTGCAATGGCAGTGTCTTCCATTTTCAGCAGGTCTGCTTTGACAGACACAAACGACAGGCTGCATGAGCAGCAGGCAGAGTATTATGCGTCTATGATCGACAGCTGGCTTCAGGAAAATACAGGTGATGTGGATGCAGCATGTACCTTTTTGGAGGCAAAGAGCCTGATCGATGAGGTGACGATCCGCCCGGTTATGGAACAGTACACAAATAATAACGTGAATGCGATCAATGTCAATGTAGGTTTTGAAAATAAGCTGTTTATTGACGGTACTGGCTGGAAACCGGAAGCAGGATGGGACTGTACGGGAAGACCGTGGTATACGGATGCAAAAGCGGCAGGTGGAGAGAAGTATTTTGGCGATCCTTATGTGGATGCAGTCACTGGAGAATTGATCATCAGTGTGTCTAAGATGTTCCATACAGGCTCCGACATGGAAGGCGTAGTCAATATGGATCTGAAGCTGAGCACATTGTTTGATATGATGAACGAGATCACCGATACTTCGGATGGCAGTTACAGTTTTATTTATAATGAGAATGGCGCCATTTTAATGCATCCGAACAGTGAGTTTATATCAACTGGTGAGAATGTAGTGAATGTAAGCGATCTGATCGGCGGAGCATACGAGAAGGCAATGACGTCCCAGAGAGCATTTACGGACTATGACGGCAAGGCAAAATACCTGAAGGCTGCCACAGTTGCAGGAAGCGGATGGAAAGAGGTTCTGGTCACACCTGTTGCCGCTTATAACAGTGCAGCGAACGAAATGCTTATGGTTCTCGTTGTGGTTACTGTCCTGTCATCGGTAATTGCAGCAGTACTTGTGATCTTGTATGCCGGAAGCATAACAAAACCGATTCTGAAGATCCAGAAGCAGATCAATCATTTACAGGAACTGAATTTAAAGGAAATTGACATCAAGGAAAACAGACAGAAGGATGAGCTTGGAAGAATGAACCATGATGTGCTGGAACTGCAGAAGACACTCGGACATATTATACAGCAGATGGGCGACTCCTCCACGAATTTGTCAGAGCAGTATGATATTGTGAATTCTTCCGTTTCTACCCTGCTGGATAATAATGTTTATGTCAAGAACCTGATCGATGAGGTGTTGTCAGCAGTCAGTGAGGAGGCAGACCAGATCCAGACAGCCAATATGTCGTTGAACGATTTTGCGAAGGAGATTGACGAGATTGCATTGCACACAGCCAATATGAATAACAGTGCGACGAAGACAATGGCACAGAGTGAGACAGGTGTCAAGGCAATCGAACTGCTGGGAGAGCAGTTTGAAAAGACGAGAAAGCTTCAGGATGAAGCATACAGCACAGTGGCTGATCTGGAAGAACGCTCGCGCACGATCGATGATATTTCGCAGACAATCAACAGTATTGCAGAGCAGACGTCCTTATTGGCACTGAATGCAAGTATTGAGGCTGCAAGAGCCGGAGAAGCCGGAAAGGGATTTGCTGTTGTTGCAGAAGAGATCGGTAAGCTTGCACGTGCGACCAGTGATGCCACTACCAATATCACTGCCATTATCCTGGAAATCCAGAAAGAAATTGAAGTTGTAAGCAGTCAGATGTTCTCCATGAAGGATGAGACAGAAAAGTGCATGGGAGTTATGGGTGATACCCGTGCCGTATTTGAACAGATTAATCAGGAGATCGATGATGTTGGTGCAGCTGTTCAGGGATTGGAAGGTGCAGTAGGACTTTTGAATTCAAATAAAGCCAAGGTTGTGGACCGGTTTTCAGATATTTCTTCCGAGACAGAAGAACTGGCTGCATCCAGTCAGGATATTTTAGGAAAAGTTGACCAGCAGAGCGTGGAGATGGAAAATATCCATACTGCAGTCGAAAGCCTGCATGATGTTGTGACAAAACTGAATGAGATCATGGATCAGTTTACAGTGTAAGCCGGTCAAAGTAGAAAAATGTAAAAAAATATAAAATAATGCTTGCATTTTTGTTTTTGCTATGTTATATTATGCAAGCATGGTTCGTTGGTCAAGCGGTTAAGACGCCGCCCTCTCACGGCGGAATCAGGGGTTCGATTCCCCTACGAACTGCTCTGTTATTTTTATAACAGCCCAACCCGGAATGCCAGAAACATTGTTTCTGGCATTTTTAAATACTTTTTTCAATAAAAAGCTTGCAAAATAGAAGAAAGAGTGTTACTTTATTTACGTTAACACGTTGACTTGATTGAGAGAGGGCAAAACCCTCTCTCAATTTATGTTTAGGAGACAGCAGCGTGGCGGAACACGAAAAAACTGAATATGGAAGGAAGAGGTGTACACATGTCGAAAAAAGAGATGTATGAAGCACGCACCGAAGAACTCATCACCCCGATTTTAGACCGCAGAAACTTTGAACTTGTGGATGTGGAATATGTCAAAGAGGGTAGTACCTGGTATTTACGGGTTTACATTGACAAAGAAGGCGGAATCACTTCCGACGATTGCGCAGATGTATCCAGGGAAATGAATGAGATTCTTGACAGAGAGGATTATGTAGAAGGTTCCTATACCTTTGAAGTGAGCTCTCCGGGTCTTGGAAGACCACTGAAAAAAGAAAAAGACTATATAAGAAGCATGGGGAAGGAACTGGAGATCAGAACCTACCGTGCGATTGACCGGGAAAAAGAATTTTACGGCATTTTAAAAGCATACGATGCCGATACAGTGACAATTGAGCAGGAAGACGGAAAAGAGATGGTATTTGAAAAATCCAATATCGCACTGATCCGCCTGGCTTTTGATTTTTAGCGTAAAATAACAGAAAAAATAATGGAGGATAAAATAATGGCTAAGAATAATGAATTGTTAGAAGCGTTAAATATATTAGAACAGGAAAAAAATATCAGCAAAGAGACTTTACTTGAGGCAATCGAGAACTCACTGATCACTGCATGCAAGAACCATTTTGGAAAGTCTGAAAACGTAAAAGTTAACATTGATCCGGAAACATGTGAATATCATGTATTTCAGGAGAAAAAAGTTGTAGAGAAAGTGGAAGATCCGGTTGAGGAGATCAGCCTTGTCAATGCGAAGATGATCGACTCCAAATACGAACTGGATGACATTGTAAATGTAGAAGTGAAATCCAAAGAGTTCGGACGTATCGCAACACAGAATGCCAAGAACGTGATCTTACAGAAAATCCGTGAGGAAGAGAGAAAAGTTCTTTTTGATGAGTACTACAGCAAAGAGAAAGATATCGTAACAGGTATCGTTCAGCGTTATGTTGGAAAGAATGTGAGCATCAACCTCGGTAAAGTGGATGCCATCCTCACAGAGAATGAGCAGGTAAAAGGCGAGGTATTCCAGCCAACAGAGCGAATCAAAGTTTATATCCTGGAAGTAAAATCTACCTCCAAGGGACCGAGAGTGCTTGTTTCCAGAACACATCCGGAATTGGTAAAACGTCTGTTCGAATCTGAAGTTGCCGAAGTAAAAGACGGAACGGTTGAGATCAAGGCAATCGCACGTGAGGCAGGAAGCAGAACAAAGATCGCAGTATGGTCGAATGATCCTGATGTAGATCCGGTAGGAGCATGTGTTGGTATGAACGGTGCACGTGTCAATGCCATCGTCAATGAACTCCGTGGTGAGAAAATCGATATCATCACCTGGAATGAGAATCCTGCAATGCTCATCGAGAATGCATTAAGTCCTGCAAAAGTTATTTCCGTTATCGCAGATGCAGAAGAGAAAGCAGCAAAAGTAGTCGTTCCTGATTATCAGTTATCCCTTGCAATCGGTAAAGAAGGACAGAATGCAAGACTGGCTGCAAGACTGACAGGATTTAAGATCGATATCAAGAGTGAGACACAGGCGAGAGAAGCCGGAGATTTCTTTGATTACGAGAACGAGTACGAAGATGATGAATACTATGAGGAAGATGGTGGGTACAATGATGCAGACTATCAGGATGACACAGAGTATTCCGAGGAAAATTAATCGAGGATAGCAGATTATGGCAAATAAAAAGATTCCGATGCGTCAATGCATAGGCTGCGGTGAGATGAAGCCTAAGAAAGAAATGATAAGAGTCATTAAGACAGCGGAAGATGAGATAATATTAGATACAACCGGTCGGAAAAATGGCAGAGGTGCATACATTTGCCCGGAAAGCGAATGTCTGCAGAAAGCAATTAAGTGTAAGGGATTAGAACGCTCATTTAAAATGCCGATTCCAAAAGATGTATACGAAATGCTGACAAAGGAGATGGAAGAATTTGAGACCAGATAAAGTTTTATCCATGTTGGGAATTGCAGCAAAATCCGGTAGTGTCGTAAGTGGTGAGTTTTCAACGGAGAAAGCAGTCAAGGAAGGCAGGGCTTATCTTGTGATCGTGGCAGGAGATTCCTCCGATAACACGAAAAAGATGTTTTCCAATATGACCGATTTTTATGAGGTTCCAATGTATATTTATTCTGACAAAGAGACATTGGGACACTGTATTGGAAAAGAATTTCGTGCATCACTTGCAATTGTAAATGAAGGGCTTGCCCATTCCGTGGAAGACAAATTGAAACAGACAATAACAACTGAATAATGGAGGAGTCAGAATATATGGCAAAAATGAGAGTTCATGAACTTGCAAAAGAGTTAGAGATAAAATCACAGGAAATTATAGATAGTTTAAGCGGTACAGAGTACGAGATCAAGTCCGCAAGCAACAACATTGATGATGCTGCGCAGGAGATCATCCGTAAAAAGTACAAAAAATCCGCACCAAAGGCAGAAGAAAAACCTGCCGCAGAGAAAGCAGAAAAACCAGCTGCACCAAAGGCAGAGGAGAAAGCGAGACCAGAGGAGAAGAAACCAGCAGATGCTGAGCATGACAGACCAAAGAAAAAGTCCAGCATCACAGCCGTGTTTAACGCACAGTACAGCAAACAGGGCGCAGGACATGGAAATAACAGAAGACCGAACCAGGGAGCAAAAGGCGGAAGATCACAGGATGGCAGACGCCCGGCAAATGACCGTGGTGACAGACCGGCTAGTCAGGCAAAACCAGCGATGTCCGGCAATGATATGAGAAAATATTTTGACAGTCTGATCAATCCAAATGCAGGAAAAGAGACAGAAAACAAAGCTCCAAAAGCAGAGGAAGTTAAGACTGAAACTGCACAGACTGCACCGGCAGCACAGGAGAGAGTTTTCAAAAAACCAACTGAGAATGTTTATGAGCAGATGCGTCAGCAGGAGAAGACCTCCAGACCAAATCAGGACAACAGACGCCCACAGGGAGACCGCCCGGCAAGAAACGGACAGAATGGCGGATACAATAACCGCGCAAACGGCGACAGACCAGCCCGTCCGCAGGGAGACCGTCCATACAGAAATAATAATGGCGAAGGTGGATATAATAACCGTAACAATGGTGACAGACCAGCCCGTCAGGGAGATAACAGAGGCCAGAGACCAAACGGCGGAAACCAGAGACCGTTCAACAACGGAAGACCGGGACAGGGATTCAATCAGGGAGACCGCAGCGGAGGACGCAATAATAACTTCCGCGGAAGAGATAATGGTGGAAGATTAGACCGTGAGATCGACAAGTTCAATAAGGATTCTGCACCATTGGCAGAGGAGATGCGCGGAAAAGAGACACGGGAGAGAGAACGTGACAACAAGAACCGCAACGGAAAACAGCGCGGCGATTATGATGTTTTAGGAAGCAGGAAGCAGGAGCGCTTCGTAAACTTAGAGAAGAATGGCGGCAAGAAGAAACCACAGCAGCAGCCACAGCCAAAACAGGAAGAAGAGACTATCAAGACACTGGTCCTTCCGGAGAAACTTACCATCAAAGATCTTGCTGACAAGATGAAAGTACAGCCGTCAGTGATCGTAAAGAAATTATTCTTAAAAGGAACGATGGTAACAGTCAATCAGGAGATCGATTACGATCAGGCCGAAGAGATCGCTTTAGAGTTTAACTGTATCTGTGAGCCGGAAGAGAAGGTTGATGTGATCGCAGAACTCTTAAAAGAGGAAGATGATGCAGAAGAGACATTAGTTGCACGTCCACCGGTTGTATGTGTTATGGGTCACGTTGACCACGGTAAAACATCCCTTTTGGATGCAATCCGTTCTACCCGTGTGACGGACAGAGAGGCAGGCGGTATCACACAGCATATTGGTGCTTCTGTGGTATCCATCAACGGACAGAAGATCACATTCCTTGATACACCTGGACATGAAGCCTTCACAGCAATGCGTATGCGTGGTGCAAATTCTACAGATATCGCAATCCTTGTAGTTGCGGCTGATGACGGTGTTATGCCACAGACGGTAGAGGCGATCAATCATGCGAAAGCAGCCGGAGTTGAAATTATTGTTGCGATCAACAAGATTGATAAACCAAGTGCAAACATCGAGAGAGTAAAACAGGAGTTGTCCGAGTATGAACTTATTCCGGAAGACTGGGGTGGAAGTACTATTTTCTGTCCGGTATCTGCTCATACAAAAGAAGGTATTGACAACTTGCTGGAGATGATCCTTTTAACAGCAGAAGTGCTTGAGTTAAAAGCAAATCCAAACCGTAAAGCAAGAGGTCTTGTCATCGAGGCACAGCTTGATAAAGGCCGCGGAGCAGTTGCCACTGTATTAGTACAGAAAGGTACGTTAAGAGTCGGTGATCCAATCGCCTGCGGAAGCTGCTTTGGTAAAGTCCGTGCGATGATCGACGATCAGGGAAGAAGAGTAAAAGAGGCAGGTCCATCTACTCCGGTTGAGATTCTTGGTCTGTCCGCTGTCCCGGAAGCAGGTGAGACATTCGTTTCTACTGATTCTGAGAAAGAGGCAAGAGCATTTGCTGACACTTATATTTCCGAGAGCAAGAATAAGCTGATCGAAGATACGAAGGCAAAGATGTCCTTAGACGATCTGTTCTCACAGATCCAGTCTGGAAATGTAAAAGAATTGAATATTATTGTAAAAGCAGACGTACAGGGTTCTGTAGAAGCAGTAAAACAGAGTCTTGTAAAACTGTCCAACGAAGAAGTAGTTGTAAAAGTCATCCATGGCGGTGTAGGTGCAATCAATGAGTCCGATATCATCTTAGCATCCGCTTCCAATGCAATTATCATTGGATTTAACGTTCGTCCGGATCCAACTGCAAAAGTGACAGCAGACAGAGAGAACGTTGACGTACGTCTCTACAAAGTCATTTACAATGCAATTGAAGATGTGGAAGCAGCTATGAAGGGTATGTTAGATCCTGTATATGAGGAGAAAGTACTTGGTCATGCAGAAGTGAGACAGATCTTCAAAGCATCCGGTGTTGGTAACATCGCAGGTTCCTATGTGCTTGACGGTGTGTTCCAGAGAGGCTGCAAAGTCCGTATTTCACGTGAAGGAACACAGATCTTTGAAGGAAATCTTGCTTCCTTAAAGAGATTTAAAGACGACGTAAAAGAGGTAAAAGCCGGATACGAGTGCGGTCTTGTATTTGAAGGATTTAATGATATTGCTGAGCTTGATATTGTGGAAGCATATACCATGGTAGAGGTTCCTAGATAAAAAAGAGGCATAAAATATGAGAAAAAACAGTATTAAAAATACCAGGATCAATGGAGAGGTTCAGAAAGAATTAAGTAACATTATCCGTGGTGAGATCAAAGACCCACGCATTAATCCACTGACAAGTGTAGTTGCTGTGGAGGTGGCTCCGGATCTGAAAACCTGTAAGGCATATATCAGTGTCTTAGGAGATGAAAAATCCCAGCAGGATACGATCAAAGGCTTAAAGAGTGCAGAGGGTTATATCAGAACCATGCTTGCAAAGAGCATTAACCTGAGAAACACACCACAGATCACCTTTATCTTAGACCAGTCCATTGAATATGGTGTCAAAATGTCAAAAATGATCGATGATGTAACAAAAGATATCGCAGATAAGACAGAGGAATAGAGATGACAAATTTTGATGTTTATCTGGCAGATGCAAAAACAGTTGCCATTGCAGGTCATGTCAGACCGGATGGCGACTGCGCAGGCTCCTGCCTCGCTACATACAATTATATTAAAAACTATTTTCCACATGTGAAGGTCGATCTTTACTTAGAGCCGATCCCGAATATTTTCAAGTTTATGAAGCGTTCGGAAGAGATTTTGAGTGAGTGGCCGGATGACAGGAAATATGATCTGTTTATCGCACAGGACTGCGGTGATGCAAAGCGTCTTGGCAATGCTGCAAAGTATTTTGAATCGGCAGAACATACGATCTGTGTGGATCATCATGTGAGCAATCAGAACTTTGCAGAACATAACTATATTTTTCCAGATGCAAGCTCCACCTGTGAACTGATCTTTGAACTGCTTCCAGACGAGCGCATTGATCGGGAGATCGCAGAATGTATCTACACCGGAATGGTGCATGATACCGGTGTTTTCCAGTATTCCTGCACTTCCAGAAAAACGATGGAGATCGCAGGAAAGCTTATCGAAAAAGGAATTAACTTCCCAAAGATAGTCGACGAGACATTCTTTACAAAAACGTATAACCAGAACCGTATTATGGGACTTGCCCTGATGAAAAGTGTTCTGCATCTGGACGGAAAGTGCATTTCCAGTGTCATCACGAAGCAGGAGATGCAAGAGTATGATGTGCTTCCAAAGCACTTAGATGGGATTGTCAGCCAGCTTAGGGTGACAAAGGATGTGGAAGTTGCCATATTCCTGTATGAGTTAGAGGATGGAGAATTTAAGGTCAGCACAAGATCAAAAGAACTTGTTGACCTGTCAGAGATCGCAGTGAAGTTTGACGGCGGCGGTCATGTGAGAGCTGCAGGTTTTTCCATGAAGGGAGAACCGGAGCAGATCATCGAAGCTATTTTGCAAGAAGTGAAAAAACAGCTTTAAAAAATAATGAAGAAAAAGGATACACTATGGTCAACGGAATCATTAATGTATATAAAGAAAAAGGGTATACATCTTTTGATGTAGTGGCAAAACTCCGTGGTATCTTTAAACAGAAAAAAATCGGACACACAGGGACACTCGATCCGGATGCGGAAGGGGTGTTGCCTGTGTGTCTTGGTAAAGCCACAAAAGTCTGTGATCTGCTCACTGATAAAAGCAAAGAATATGAGGCAGTGCTCTTATTGGGAAAGGTGACAGATACCCAGGATATCACCGGTACAGTGCTGGAGGAGAAAGATGTGAAGGTGACAGAGGAAGCCGTGAGGGAGACAGTCCTTTCTTTTGTGGGGGACTATATGCAGATCCCACCGATGTACTCTGCGCTGAAAGTCAATGGAAAAAAACTCTGTGATCTCGCAAGGGAGGGCAAAACCGTAGAGCGTCAGGCAAGACCTGTGAAGATTTTAACGATTGACATTCTGGATGTTACGCTTCCGAGGGTGCGCATGCGTGTACGCTGTTCCAAAGGAACGTATATCCGCACTTTATGTCAGGATATCGGAGAAAAACTTGGCTGCGGCGGTTGTATGGAATCGCTGCTCCGCACGCAGGTGTCTGAGTTCTTGTTAAAGGATGCCTTAAAAATCGGGGAGATCGAGCAACTTGTGAAGGAGTGCACAAAGGAACTTCCGCCGGAAGCATGGAGCAGAGCGCACTTTCCGTTTGTGCGGTCTGTGGATTCTGTTTTTTTACAGTATCAGAAGGGAGTCGTGCCGGAGCAGTTCTCTAAAGTACTGTATAATGGAAACCGGATCGAGCCGGAGATGATCCGCTCGTTTGAGGCTTCTATGCAGCAAAAACCAATCAGAATTTATGATGAAAAGGATCACTTTATCGGAATCTATGAATTCCAGCAGGAGAGGGGAAACTTCAAACCTGTGAAAGTGTTTATGGAAGAATGAAATATATAAAAAATACACTGGATTTTCATGTCGAAGAACCGACTGTCATTTCTCTTGGAAAGTTTGATGGTATCCATCGCGGACATGAACTCTTAATGGAAAAACTTGCGCAGAAAAAGGAGGAAGGATTAAAGGCAGCTATTTTTACCTTTGATATTCCACCGAAAAAAAATGTGGAGCATATCGAGGCAAAGGTGCTTACCACGAACGAGGAGAAAATGCATATTTTTGAAGGGATCGGGATAGACTATCTCATCGAATGTCCCTTTACGAGAGAAGTGATGTGCATGGAACCGGAAGATTTTATCCGTATGCTCGTAGAAAAATTAAATGTAAAATGTATCGTGGCAGGGGAAGATTTTCATTTTGGACACAACAGACGCGGTGATTATCAGATGTTGAAAAGATATGCACTGGTCTATGGTTATGAGGCACTTATTCTCTCGAAAATGAAAGAGGATGAGAGGGATATCAGCAGTACTTTTGTCCGCGAAGAGATCATGGCTGGAAACATTGAAAAAGCCAATCATCTCTTAGGCTACCGCTATTTTGTGACCGGAATGGTAAAACACGGGAATCAGATCGGAAGGACGATCGGGATTCCGACGATCAATCTGATCCCACCGGAGGAAAAACTTCTGCCGCCTTTTGGCGTCTATGTGACAGAAGTGTTTATCGATGATAAAAGGTATTACGGTGTCACAAATGTAGGGTGCAAACCTACGATAAAGGGAAATAATCCGGTCGGGGTGGAGACACATCTTCTGGATTTTAGGGAAGATGTGTATGAGAAAGTGGTAACGGTTGAATTTCGGACAATGATCCGGGAAGAACGCAAGTTTGAAAGTATTGAAAAACTTCAGGAACAGATGATGAATGACATTGCATTTACAAGAGCTTTTTTCGCAAAAATGAAATAGGATGAATGGACAGGTAAATGCCACTTTGTAAAATCTGGATCTACAAATATTACAAAAATGTTACAAATATGATTGACATTGTAATAAGTGACTGTTATACTGTAAAAAGTTTGAAAAATATATTTTGTAAGATGAAAAAGAAGCAGAAAGACATGCAGATGTTCAGGAGGCATTATGAAATCCAAATATATCAGAGCAATATGTCTTGGAGCAGCAGGATTACTAGTTATTTCCACTGCAGCGATCAATAATCATAAACAGGGTGAGGATGTGACAGCAAGGGCAGCTGCCACAGCTTCTGTAATAGATGAAAGTGCAGAGACAGCCGATGCAGGTGTGACAGCCGGTATTGCAAGCGTGACAGCACAGGCACTTGCCAGTGATGAAGACGTGGCAACTGTTTCTGATACAGATACAGCGCTTACAGCAGCAGCACAGGAGGAAGTGACATCCGTATATGGATATACGAATCTTGGAATTGCAGTGGTAGATTCCGGTAACTTAAATGTCCGTGAGACACCGGGAACCGATGCAACACTTGTCGGTAAGATGCCAAACCATGCAGCCTGTGAAGTGTTAGGTGTGGACGGAGAATGGACACAGATCCAGTCCGGTGAAGTCACCGGATATGTAAAGTCTGAGTATCTGGTCATCGGAAATGAGGCGGCCGCTCTGGCAGAGCAGGTAAAAGAGACGGTTGCCAAAGTAACAACGACAACTCTTTACGTGAGGGAAGAACCGAATACAGACTGCAGTATCGTGACTTCTATGCCAATGGGTGAGGAGTTAGAGGTTGTAGAGCAGTTAGATGGCTGGGTAAAAGTAAGTATCGACAGTGATGAGGGATATGTATCCGCAGACTATATTGAGATCAATACGGAACTTCCGACAGCTATGACTATGACGGAAGTAAGATATGGACAGGGCGTCTCGGATGTCCGTGTGGATCTGGTATCTTATGCATGCCAGTTCGTAGGAAATCCTTATGTGTGGGGTGGTACAAGCCTGACAAGAGGCGCTGACTGTTCCGGTTTTGTCATGAGTGTATTTGCAAACTATGGTGTTTCACTGCCACATTCTTCCGGTTCGCAGGCAGGCTGCGGAACAAGCATCTCTGCATCGGAAGCACAGCCGGGAGATTTGTTCTTTTATGGTAATGGAAGCAGAATCAATCATGTGGCGATCTATATTGGAAACGGACAGGTGGTACATGCAAGTTCCCCTCGTACCGGTATCAAAATCTCCGGTGCATGCTACCGTAATCCGGTAAAAGTAGTCCGTGTATTGCAGGATTAATTGCTTGAGTGAAAAAGTAAATTCCGCACGTAAACTTAAATTCCATACGGAAGACTAAATTCTATATTTTAGGGTTT
>ENA-USYV01002803-USYV01002803.1-human-gut-metagenome-genome-assembly--contig:-NODE-2803-length-13369-cov-68.496314_pt1 | contig 13369 bp, 10 predicted proteins | sample MGYA00250066_ERZ773514 | MGnify/ENA primary metagenome ERZ773514 (study PRJEB29103, sample SAMN06112049) | human gut metagenome | biome: human gut; feature: ankylosing spondylitis patient; material... | reverse complement strand
TGGAAAATCTGACATTTCCGCTCTATCGCCCCTCATTTCTATTTTATCTTGTTTGTACCCCTTGTACACCGATGTTTGCAAACACGGATAAATAATTTCAGAGTTTTTTGTCAGTTGCCGAGTAGAAAATTTGTTTGCTAACAGACGAATTGAAGTTTTAATGCTTTCATTTTTCAACAAATAAACTACGATATATGTAAGTAATGAAAGCGGTAAAACCGAAAAAACACAAAAACTTGCAATAAATAGGTTACCGAAAAAAGGTGACAACACTTCCGAAGCAATATCTTTATTAGCTTCCCAGTAAATAACAAACACAATTACTGATACAATTCCACCAATTGCGAGAGAACCAAAGAATAATTTGATATCGTCATTATTACTCTTATTAACCATTCACAATACCTCCATATATGCGTATCACTGATGATTAGGACAACAGTGATACGCATTAAAATTTGTAAGCTATAGTACAAACGCAGTAATGTTAGTTGTTTGTGTCTTCGCCTTTAAGCTCAGATTCGCTATGTAACAGAAAGCTTTGAATATACCCAACAGAGTATGCAAAACTCTGCACAAGACTCTCTTCCTTAAAGTTTGCACCGAAAATTTGAATAGTAATCCCACTTTCATTCGGGTTAATATTAATCTCATAGTCTTTGCCTTTTGAATCAGCAGCTTCGAATGAAGCAAAATTGTAATCGTTCAACTCGAAATAGCTTTTAAGACAATTCAACATGGTCTTAAAATCGTTAATCATATCATTAAAGCTGATATGACTGTGATTAATAAAGGCGGATACCTCTACTGCTCCGTTATTCTCAATGTCTGCATTGAGATTGTAATCAAAACCATCAAAGTTTCCTGAAACCTCTTCAATATAAATATTTTTAAACATGATTTAAGACTCCTTTTTAACATGATTTTCTATTATAGAAATATTTTGTGATAATTACTGTTATAATTACTATTATAATAAAAACACGGTGACTTATTGCGTACCATAATTTTCACCTCCAATATGTTCAGCGGTATGCAACCTGTTTGTTACCTGATGTTTTTGTAAAATCAGGTGTCAATTTTCTTTTGACAATTACATTGTACGTAAGCAACTTTTTTTTTGCAAAAGTAGTTGTTCCTAATACTACTTTTGACAAATTTTAAAAAAGCGGAAAGTAACCTGTTTGTTACCTGATGTTTTTTGTAAAATCAGGTGTCAATTTTCTTTTGACAATTACATTGTACATAAGCAACTTTTTTTTTCAAAAGTAGTTGTTTCTAATACTACTTTTGACAAATTTTAAAAAAGCGGAAAGTAACCTGTTTGTTACCTGATGTTTTTGTAAAATCAGGTGTCAATGTTCTTTTGACAATTACATTGTACATAAGCAACTTTTTTTGTGCAAAAGTAGTTGTTCCTAATACTACTTTTGACAAGATTTTTAAGAAAGAGGTTAATTATGGAAAAAAATAATCTTGAAATGTGTATATCCTGCCCGATTGCACACATTTTTATATCTGAATACAGAAAGATTAAAAATTACACTAAAGAGGGAAAAAAAACAATAAGTAAAAACGATAAAAAAGAATATAAAATAAAAATTGAAATTTCTGTAAAAAAACTATCACAATTGCTAGGCATAAAATTAAAAAATATGTCCAGTATAATTGTCTGCATTATGAAAAGGAAATCTGAATTTGAAATGGGAACTACAACGAATATTCTTTCAAAAATGTGTTGTATAAATTGTATTACTTCTATTATTGATTGCTTTGATACAATATCTGAAAATAGTGAATCACTGGTAACGGATTTACTGCTCTTTGATAAAGATGATATTAAATTATTCGTCAAACTTGAAGAATTTTTAAAAAAGAATAATATCGTCCCCAAAAATCCATTAACAAAAGCTGAAAGAAGTTGGTCAAATAATTTTATAAATGAAAATAAAGACAATAACGCTGTGCGAAAAACATATCGCAAATTTATTGATTTGATAGATAATTATATTACGCCACGCTCTAACATATCAAAATACGACTGTTGTGATGAAGTATATAAAGGTAATTCATTGTTGAGCGATAAATCAATTGATGAATTTACGAATTGCATAGATAGATTAAATGAACCATTTAAGGAAGAGTTACAAAAGCAAACAAAAATGAATAGAATTAATGAGATTTTGAATCATAAATCAAATATCTTAAAATCTATCATGTGCAGATATTTAGAAAAGGCTGAAAAAAATCAAAAGAAAATACTTGATTTCTTAATGAAAAAGCAAGGGATAACAGATACAGATATTGCTACAATATTATATAAAGACCCTGACAAAAAGTCAGAAATAGAAAATTGGCATAAAATAAAAGATAATTCAACAGAGTTACCCCCAAAGGCAAAATTGCATTTACAGGAACTATTAAATATATTATTAGTGTCAGAAGATGTATTAAGATGTGGAACAGGTAAAATATACGGAAATTGGAAAAATGCAATTAATGAAAATAAAAATGAAAAATTCCAAGACGCATTATTAACCTCTGACGATATGAAAGAAATTGAAAAAACTAAAATTTCATCACATAAAAGACCGTCGTTAAAAACTAAAGAGCGTATATACGATAGAATAAGAACATTTATAAATCCATCTGAAAATGATTTAAATAAAATGATTTCTGAAAATCCTGAATTTTTTTGTGAAGAGGACTTTTGCGTATTTACCCATGAAAAAGACGGAGAAGAATATTTTGATTATGAGTTAATGTACGAAAATCTGATTCACCCAGAAGATTTTGACACGCTTCTTTCCGTCCTTGAAAAATTGCAAGCAGAGAAAAACAGCTGATTATAACGAAACCGCAGGGAATTTTATATTTTCTGCGGTTTATTTTTATAAGGTTGGGGCTGTCGCATTAACGCCCTCAAAAAGAAAAACCGGGTAGCCCGAAAGGGTTGCCCGGTTAGTGCTTTCTATAGTATAATTTAATTGGAAACAAAAAACAAAGAAAGCAGGTAAATTATACAACAATGAGAAGCAGAAATCAATTGGTTTTACCATTAAATTTAGAAATAAAAATTGAGAAAAATGATCCGGTAAGAAAATTAGCGGAAATATGTGATGAATTAGACTACACAAAGCTCTATTCTTTGTACCTGAGAAGCTGGCGAAAAATAGATCCGGCAGTTTTGTTTGAGATACTTGTGTTTGCATATATGAACGGCATTTATTCAAGCAGAGATATTGAAAAAGCATGCGAAAATGATATTCGCTTTATGTGGCTTTTGCAGGACGAACCTGTTCCGGACCACTCAACCTTTGCAAGATTTCAAAATGAAAGGCTTGCCGGAGTAATTGAGGAGTTGTTCTGTCAATTGGTTAAAAAACTCTGTGATTTAGGCGAAATTTCTTACAAAAACATATTCATAGACGGTACAAAAATAGAAGCCAATGCCAACAGATATACCTTTGTCTGGGCAAAGGCGGTAGAAAAGAATCTACAATAATTAAAAAATAAAATCAATCAGGAGCTGGCTTCTATTTGTGAAAAATACGGATTAGCCGACGGAAGTAATTTAGAAGAGGTAATTGAGTTTCTGAACTGTTCAATTCAATTGCTTAATATTGAATTTGTACATGGACGAGGCAAACACAAAACGCAGCTGCAACGAGATTACGAGAAACTTTACAGTTATCTTGAAAGACTTGACAACTACAACAGAAGTCTTGAAATATGCGGCAAGAGAAAGAGCTATTCAAAAACTGATACGGATGCGACCTTTATGAGGATGAAAGAGGATCATATGCTCAACGGACAGCTCAAGCCGGGATACAATGTACAGATAGGAGTAGAGAGCAAATATATTGTCGGAGTAGGCTTGTTTCCTAATCCCACAGACACAACTACGCTGATACCGTTTCTAGAGAGAATACGAAAAAACACCGGAAAGAAATACGAAAATATCATAGCAGATTCAGGATATGCAAGTGAGGAAAATTACACATATCTTGAATCGGAAGAACAAAATGCATATATCAAGCCTGCCGATTATGAGATTGGCAAAAAGCGAAAATACAAGAATGATATTTACCGCAAAGAGAATCTCTTTTACGATGAAACAGGAGATTACTTTGTATGTCCTAATGGCAAAAAGCTGATCTTTGCTTATGATAGCAAACGCAAAAGTCAGAATGGATATGAAACAACAAGGAGAAATTACATATGTGAGGACTGTTCAGGCTGTCCGCACCGAGAAAAATGCTACAAGGGAAAATATGAAAATCGAAAGATAGCGTTTTCTCCGACAATGGCAAGGCAGAAGAAGGAAGCCACACAACGGATAACTACAGATGAGGGTATTATCCTGAGAATGAACCGTTCAATTCAGGTAGAGGGAGCATTCGGAGTAATCAAGCAAGACTTTGCATTTAGAAGATTTTTAACGAGAGGAAAAACAAAGACCGAAACGCAATTTTTCCTTCTTGCATTCGCTTTCAATATTCAAAAACTATGGAACCGAGCAAAATCTGACCGTTTTCACAAACCTTTATTTGAGAAAAAATCGCATAGCGTTAAGAAAAGTAAACAATCCGAAAAAAGAGGATGGAAATTTTATCCACCCTCTGAATTAGTGCGTATGCCATTGAAGATATTTTCAACTTTTTTTAAAATTTCTTTCTTACTAAAACTTAATCTATCAAAAAATAGGGACTGTTGCAAATTTTACTCATTTGCGACAGCCCCTTATTTTTTTGTCCGATTTTTGCCGATATTCACGCTCACAAGCCTTAACTGTTTTCTATATTCAAATCGTCACCGTAGGCTTTAATTTCACATTTTGCTCCGCTTATTTTATAAGTAAAGAATTGCCCTACGGCGTATCGTAAACTTGCTTCTTGACTTATGAAATTTCGCTACGCTTTTAATGCTCATAAAGCCCATACGATGACGATTTAAACGAATATAAAAAATCAGAAAGGAGTGAAAAATACAGCGTGAATATCTAAATCGGACTTATTAAAAGCCCACCAATTCAGAATTACCGAATATAAATTTTAATTGAAATTAACTTTCAAAGGAGAAACCATTATGAAATACTTTACAAACTGTAACACAGCAGAAGACCTCAAAAAGGAATACAGAAGATTAGCTAAACAGCTTCACCCCGATTTAGGCGGTGATACCGAAGAATTTAAGGTAATGCAAAACGAATATGAAATTATGTGGGAACGCCTGAAAAATATACATACAAATTCAGAGGGCGAAACCTACACCAAAGAAACAACGGAAACACCGCAGGAATTTATAAATATAATCAATGTGCTTACAAGCCTTTCGGACATTGAGGTTGAAATTTGCGGTACTTGGTTGTGGGTATCGGGAAACACCAAAGCACACAAAGAAGTGTTGAAAGAATTAAAATTCCGATACGCTTACAAAAAACAGGCTTGGTATTACCACACAGAACCGTACCGCAAGAAAAGCAAGCGAGAATTAACGCTTGATGAAATCCGTGATATGTTCGGTTCTGAAAAGTATAATCAAAGCGAAAACAAAACTCCAACATTACACAGTTGACAAAAAAGGGGAACAGCTGAAAAGTTGTTCCCCCTAAAATTGAAATTACTTCAAATTTTACAGTTTCATTCATATAATTTTTGAAAGTTATTTTACAAAAATATTGAATTTTCACATATTGTATGCTAAAATAAAAATGCCAAACAAATTTAATTATAATGCTTACACAAGTGTGTATTTTTTATTTCGGTAAAAAATGCAGGCTCTATTTCAGCATACTTGTAGTAAGCGTTGAATTTGTTTGGCGACAAAAGGGCTATGTGTTTTTCGGGTGCGTAGCTTGTCTATGCACCTTTTTTATTAGAAAAACGGTGAATTTTAAAATTTTTTTAAAGTTTTTAAACTTTTTTTAAAAATTTTCAAAAAATTTTTTGAAAAAATGAACCTTTTTGCGTTTTGGATTGTCTAATATATAGGAACGCAAAAAATCACAAAAAGGAGGAAATATTATGAAGACAATCAAAGAGCTTGTATCAAGTGCAAAAAGCGGTAACAAAAAGTCATTTGATAAGCTGTATGAGCTTACACATAATGATGTGTGGTACAACTGCCTTTCTTTGCTCAAAGATGAAGAAAATGCAAAAGACATAATGCAGGAAACCTACATTACAGCTTTTTTGAAGCTTGACACACTCAATGATGAACAAAAGTTTTGCGGTTGGATTATATCAATAGCTGTAAACAAATGCAAAAACAAATTGAAAGGAAAGGTGGAATATCAGATAGATGATGAAGTTCTGATTACAGAAGCAGAAACAGATGAGTTAATGCTCCCCGAGGAGTACATAACCAAAACCGAAAAAAGAAAAGTACTTTTACAGATTATGGAAGACACACTTTCATTCAATCAGTATCAGACTGTTTTAATGTTTTATTTTGATGAAATGTCAATTTCTGAAATTGCACAGGGACTTGAAATTTCAGAGGGAACGGTAAAATCTCGCCTTAACTCTTCAAGAGCAAAGATGAAAACTGCAATTGAAGATTACGAAAAAAAGAGCGGTGACAAGCTTCACGGCGTTGTTGTTGTACCTTTCTTTACAACTATTTTCAAGGAAGAAGCAAAGAGCCTTGCAGTACCGAACATTACAATCAAGCTCCCGAACGGACAGACACTTGCAACATCTGCAACAAAAGGCTTTGCGACAGGTGCAAAGTCAACAGTTTCATCTATCGTGAAGGCAACAGCAACTGCGACAGTAAAAACCAAGGTAATTGCCGTTGTCTGCGGTGCTACAATACTTGCAGGCACATCAGCAGTCGGCATAAGCATTCTTGCAGGCTGTAACGCTGAGAAAGAACCGACAGAACCGTCAGTAATATCTTCAACCGTACAGACATCAACTGTTCCAACAACTGTACCTAAGACTACAGTACCAAAGGCAGTTAAAGATTTGGTAGACAAGGGTGAAATCAAAGTCGACAAAGACGGCAACATTACAGACAAGAATGGTAAGAAAGTCGAAGTAAAAGACGGCAAAGTAGAAGTAAAAACCGATGACGGCAAGACAGTAACAGTCAAGGTTAACGATGTAAAAACTACGGTATCTAACAAAAACAACAGCAACAAGGGTAACACCGAAAAGAAAGAAGATACTAAGAAAGACAACTCTTCAAAGACAAATACATCGGATAACGACAAGAAGCCTGCTAAGCCGAGCAACTCTTCAAGTAATAATCAGAAGCCAGCGAAGCCAAGTAACTCTTCAAGTAATAATCAGAAGCCAGCTAAGCCGAGTGAATCTTCAAAGACTGAAACACCTACAGCAAAGCCAAAGCAGAAGGTATGGGTAGACGATTATAAGACAGTTCACCACGATGGCTATTGGAAAGTAGTAGGTACTCACGAGGAGCCAGTATATGGATGGGTAAGCTGTGATGTATGTAATGACTGCGGTAAGAAGTTAGCAGATACTAACCAGTTAAAGGCACATCTTCTTTGGGAAGTAAGGGAAAATGGTGGCACAGGCTCATACCATACTGAAGAAGAATATGTACAGACAGGCACAAAAACAGTAGAAGACAAAGAATGGGTAAAACCTTGGGATGAAAAGGTTAAAGACGGCGGTCACTGGGAATACAAATAACATTTGATATTAACTACTTTAATCATGGTTTAATATTTCAAGGGGAGAGGACTCAATATTGAGTCCTCTTTTCTTTTGTATAGAAACTTTTATTTCTATACAAGAAAGTATTCAATTTAATTATAATATATGGTATAATATAATAAAATAAAAGGAAAGGTAGTAGGGTATATGAGTTTTATTAATTGCTTGCTGTTATTATTCATTTATTTCGTAGCGATAGAATTTTCATATGCAATGGATTTAGTTTCATGGTACAAGAGAGGTAAACATAGTGTAGCTTTTTGTATATTGATGGTTGTGGGTGGAATATTACTCGTATCGGTATTATTTTATATGGGGTACACTTTTGAATAGAGAAGTTAGTTATATTTTTAAAAAGCAATCATATTTAAAATAGAAAAGAGGTAATAAGATGACAATATGTAGTTTTGTAGGTGATGAGGGTTTAAAGAATATTTTTCACCTATCAGCTGAGGAAGCGGTAAAGCACCCTGACTATGATAAATACATAAGGGTATTATCAAAGGCAATCAAGGACGAAGAAATTTCTTTAACAACAATAGAATCTCACCTGATAGGTATAGCAATGAACTCAACTTTAAGAAGAAAAATTATACAGGACCTAAAGGATATTCCTTTTCTTTTGATTGAAAAATGAAGTTCCTATATGTAGTCTTGCTCTTGGTGTTTAATTGCTTTTTTTAGTTCAGTATAATATGTTTGGATTTCTGAAATTTTAGAATCTATTTTATCACAAAATGATTTATTGATGATAGCTGTTATACAATCGTTTTTATTCTCTTCATTATTTTCAATCTTTCTTTTTAATTCTTGCAGATTTGATATTGTTTCGTTTACCTCATCATCTGAATATAATTTATCACAAAAACTTATATCAAGGAAAGTAAAACACATTTCTCTTTTGCTGGCATTATTACATTGCGAATATTTGTTATAAAACATTTCTAAAAATTTTTCATCAAAACTTCCTATAAGTTTATCTTTAAAATTATAGGTTGTTTTGCTATCAGTTGATTCAAGATATTCGATGAAATTTTTTCTTGCTTCTAAAGCATACATTTTTGAATCAAAATTTTTTATGTTATCATACAATGAATATGCTTCCTCGTCAATTTCAGATTTTTCAGTATAGGTTCTTCTTTTAGGTTCTGTTATTTCAAAATTAAGTATTTTTGTTTTTCTGCTTTCAAAACCATTTTTCATTTTTGTATAGTCAACATTGCAAGGCAATGTAACTGAGTAGGTTCTCAAATAATGAATTTTTTTCAGTAAATCTATAAGCTGATCCCTTGTTAAATTTCCATTATAAGCCATATTTAGGACTGTTTCAAATCCTTCCTCAATATCGCTTTGTTGCAAATCCCACAGATTATAATACATAAATTTTTCATCTGCAGTATATGACGGGACAATAAATCTTTCACTTATTTCAGATATAAACTGCTCTTTATCCCATACATTTTCAAGTATCCAATCTTGACAAGAATTAAATTCATATGTAGTATTCCATTTTGTAAATATACTTAATAATTTGCTGGATGAGAATAACAAACCATAGTCTTTTTTTTCGTATATTCCCATTTTGTTGCCGAATAGCATAGCTCCAAAATTATAAAACATATTAGTTTCGTATTCGCTTGATACATTTGAATTTAGCCAAGCTTCATGCAAACGCTCATAATCCATTATATAGGCTTTAACAGAACGAAGATTATCTGAATTACTTTCAATATAGATTTGATAGATAATTTCTTTGTTGTTTATAAGAAAATCTTTGTATCCTTTAACTGTTTCTTCATAAGAATTTATAATAGAATCTATTATAGTTGTATATTCGGGTTCAATTTTTAATATTCGAGATATAAGTTTTTCTTTAAAATCAGAATAGTTAAAATTGCTATCGGTTGTACTGAGGTTTGTATTGTTAGTGTTATCTATTTGATGGTTGGTATCGGAATTATTTTTATCAGCTTTATTACTTGCTATTTTCTCTTCGTCTGCAATAATAATTACTTTTATTCCTCTGTTTTCAGAATATTCATTGATTACACCCATTAACTCAATTCTATCAAGTTTAGAGCGTTCAAAATCATCAAAAAATAAAACTAAATTTTTCTTAATAACATGTTTTTCTTTTTCAATAAATATATCTTCGTTATAATACTCATTATAACAAACTGTTTTTATTTCATATTCTATTATTTCTGTATTAGTTTTATAACAATATATGCTTTTTTCAACGTTAAAATAATCTTGCCAACGAATAGTAAGAGCTTTGTTAATACTTTTAGCTATTGGAAAAGTTTCTCCTAAAATATATGTTGTGTCTAATGAAAAATTTTTTATACGAGAAAATATTTTTTTCGATTTTTTTTGTGCTTTTTCAAACCCTCTGCTAAAAAACACTTTGTTTTTTATTTCTTTATGCAGTAACTCAATTGAATCAACACCAAATAATGAAATGGAAACAGCGATAAAATCGTTTCCTTGATTAAGTTCCTCAATTACTTGATTGACTAAGAAAGTTTTTCCGCAACCCCATTTTCCTGTTAATAGAAGAGCACCATTATTTTCTCTTTGCGATATAAAAGCTCTAATTTCATCTACTGTGTTCATTACTTACCCTCCTGTGTTACTTTAGATTATAAAATATTATACACAATATTTTAAATTAACACAATGATAAATAATTACAAAAGAGGTTAAGCATTAGAAAAAATTGCTTAACCTCTTTATTGTTTTAATAATAGAAAAATCTTTTGTGTTACGGTGTAATAAATTTTAAAAATATATTATCTTGTTTCCTTGAAAATCGGCAGGCAAACTAAAATGACAGTAAGTTTGACAGTAAGTTTGACTGCATTTTATCTTGTTTTAACTTAATTCAAAATTACTCAACCAGATTTATGAAATCCCGAAAACCCAGTGTTTAAGCCACTTTTAAGGCATTTTAAGTAATTTTGGCAAAAAATAAAAGGTGGTTAAAAAACCACCTTTACTGGTGCAGGTAACAGGACTTGAACCTGCATGAAATTGCTTTCACATGGACCTGAACCATGCGCGTCTGCCAATTCCGCCATACCTGCTTATTAAATTGAAAATTGAAAATGGAAAGTTGAAAATGAAAGTGTCAACTTTTGCATAATCAATTTAAATTCCCTTGATTTTTACACGGCGGGGAAACCGAGGCGGAGCTTACTTTCAGATAAATTTTACTCTTCGGCTGATTCCGCAACAGCACTCAAAATGTGCTATATTATTATAGCAGACCGACAGGTAAGTGTCAAGTCACATTTACTTTATCGGTCTGTTTTACGCTGATTATTTTTCAGAATCGGGTTTGCGGATTTTGAAACCGTCATATTTTCCGATGTCGCAGAGGGCAATTTCGTGGCAACCCATTCTTGTTGACAGCGGTGCAAGCTCCATATAGTCGCCGTAGAGGAAAGTAAGGTACTTGTCATATTCCTTTGGCACGGGGAACTTGTAACCCTCAAAGTCGGCATAAGCAACATCGTCAAGATATTCCTTTGGAAAAGCACCGTTATAAATATTTCTGCCCATTCCGTCATAGAGATATTTTGCATTCTTTTTGTTTTTAAAGAATTTTAAAGTACGGACTTCAAGCCACATACTGAATCTGAGCGGAAATATTTTCTTGCAGAAATTTGTTACAATGCTCTGGATTCTACTGCCGTTTTCAGCCTTGCGATTGTTCCATTTATTGAACACCAGCGCTCTTGTGAACAGAGTCACAGCCATATGAATTTTTCGTCCGATTGCTGAATTGGCTGTGTTATCATGACAGAAAATATCAAACGCAATTCCATTGTGCATTGCGTGATGGTCTTTTGCAAAGTCGGTTGCAAAGAAAGTGTCGTCAAGTCTGACCTTGGCAAATTCATAGAAACAAGCCTTGTCCGTATGGTACGATTGAAAAGTCATATTGCTCGGAAGTTCCTTTGGCGCAATCTCGCAAAAGCGGTCAAAATCTTCACGCAGCATCATAATATCGGCATCATCGTCCCACGGAATGAATCCTTTGTGACGGATTGCACCGAGAAGTGTTCCGCCGCCGAGAAAATATTTTATGTTGTGCTTTCGACAAATTCTGTCGGTTTCAAGCAGAAATGCAAGCTGAATTTCGTGAATTGAATCAAGTCTGCGTTCGTGTGAGTGGGGGATACGCAGAACTTTTTCGGACTTCATCTTGTCCATTATGCAGATTTTCAGCATGGTTTCAAGGTCAATGTCGGGAGTGCATTCGTTTACGAAAATCTTGTTTGAATTAATTGCACAGCCGTCAAGCTCCGTAAAATTGCCCGACTCAATTGTACAGCGACTGCCGTAAATATCGTTGAGAACAGCCGCAATCATAATCAGCGATGCGTTGCAGTTTTTGCCGCCGACATTATAAACTGCGTTTTCTTTAAGAGTTGTCATTGCGAACACAATCGCTTTTAAAACATCGTTGATATAAACAAAGGTATAGCGATCTCTTGTTGCCGGAACAACTGTGTTACGGCGGTTGGCTATATCGTCAAAAACAGGATCAAGCACGCTTGTAAATTTGCTTGACGCTCCTAAAATTATGCCCGTTCTTAGCGTTGTAACGGTTGATTCGCTGTTCTTCAAAACCGAGTGCAAGGCGGTTTCTCTCGTTCTCATAAGCTGACCTGCAAGCGATGAGGGAGAGGTTGCGTCAAGTTCTGCGTATTCGTTTTCAGAATAAACTCTGTGCGGTTTGGCTTTGCCGTAAATTCTGCTGTCGTTCACAACGACAACTCTTGCGCCTGTGGCTTTTGCAATTTTGGCACAGGCATTTATCTCTGCAATGCCGTCAATCATAATCTGTGGGTTGTTGTCTGTATGTTCACCGCAGATTCCTGTTGTAATTACATAGTCGGCACTTGAAATTTCTGATGCAGAATTATAATCGACAAAATCAAAATCATCTCTTAACAAGAGTTCGCTGTGGTATGATGCCATTGCGTTGCGTGATTTGCCGAGAAGGATAACTTTTATTCCGAGCCTTTTAGCATCGTTATTGTACAGAAAGGCATAGCAAAGACACCTTGCAAGTTCACCGCCCGAGATGACAATTGTTTTGTTCCTGAGCTTTGCAAGAGTTTCTTTTTCAACTCCGGGCAATGCCGCCCTGTCGGCCTCAAATTCGTTTAAAAAATCTTTAATACGCATTACTTTATCCTTCGCAATTCTGCTCGCAGTTCTGTTGTTCTTATACTGCGTTTTATTCCGTCTTTAAGCGTGGTTTTCGGACTAAAGCCGAGTGATTTTATTTTATCGTTGCACAAAACATACGGCGTGGGGGATGACGGAGAAAATTCGGGTTCTTCTTCATCTTTTCTGTGAACGAACACTACGGAGAGATTCTTTTCGGGATTTGCCGATTTTACAAGATGTGCAAATTCCCGCATTGTCACATTTGCGTTATCATTTGAAATGTTGTATGCCTCACCGCTTTTTCCGCTAAGCAAAATATCAATCAATGCAGAAATCGTGTCCGTCACATAGCAAAAGCTGAACTTTTCGCCACCGTTATCTGTAAGCATGATGCTCTGATTTTTTGCCGCACTGACAATCAGCTTTGCCCATTTTCTTTCATCGCTCATTCTGACACCTCCGAGTGTGGGGCAGGGACGGGCGATTTTTACATTCAT
>ENA-USYV01002784-USYV01002784.1-human-gut-metagenome-genome-assembly--contig:-NODE-2784-length-13467-cov-3.741748_pt1 | contig 13467 bp, 10 predicted proteins | sample MGYA00250066_ERZ773514 | MGnify/ENA primary metagenome ERZ773514 (study PRJEB29103, sample SAMN06112049) | human gut metagenome | biome: human gut; feature: ankylosing spondylitis patient; material... | reverse complement strand
AGTCGGGCATGTTTGATGAAAACGGATTTGCAATTGATGAAGATGGCGTGCTTCTTGCATATAACGGTGATTTAAAAGAAGTAACAATTCCAAGTTCGGTAAAAGCAATTGGAGAAAATGCTTTTTCAGCAGATTTTAGCAGAGGCTTAAATACAGAAAAAGTCATTGTGCCGGCAAGTGTCAAAACTATTGAAACCGGAGCGTTCTCTTTTTCAAAAGTTAAAAACGTCGTGCTACAGGGCGGAAGCCAAAATGTAAAACAGGGAGCATACGACGAAAGTGAGATAACAGTGGAGAAAAATTAGAAAATAAACTGCCTTCCAAATGTGGAAGGCAGTTTATTTTTTTGCAAGGAAAAGAGCAAATTCAAAAGCTGACAGGTAGGTTGGAACTTAAAACTTAAATTATTAAGAGAATAAAAAATAATACGAATTGTTTCTTTATTATATTAGAAATAGTTTGACAAAACTAAACTTAAATTAGCTAATGAATGATGATAGAATAATGCATGTACAAAAATATGGGAGGCAGAGATGATGATGAAAAGAATTTTACGTCTAGTCTGTGGTGCTATTATTGTTTTAGTATTAGTAAACCTTATAACAGAGTTTAGTGTGAATGATACCTTGATAGGTGTTGTAAAAGATAATGTGATTTACAAGGAACAGGATTTGGAAACATATTTTAACTTAAGCACAACTAATGAAGAGAAGCAGACTTACACAAATACATATATTAATTGGAAAAATTATAAAATTAAAAAATATCAATGTATAAAATTGCTAAATTTGCAGGTATAAAAAATATTAACACTGTGTTAATATTTTGTTCAAATGTTAAAGGCAGTTTGAGGGGTGCAATAAAGACCAATGATTTCTGCTTTAAGCAAAAGTAAATTAACAATTTATTACCCATAGAGATGGGAGAAGGAGGATTTCTTAATGAGATTAAAAAAAGGAATGAGAAAAGCCCTTTCTTTAGCTCTTTCAACAGCACTTATTATTACCAGTGCAAATATTGGAAGTACAAAAAGTAAGGCAGCGGAAGCGGATGATGCGACACATTCATATGTCGCAACAGTAGAAAAGAACAAATTAACAAAAGTAACTCTTGATGGAAAAGATGTTACAGATAGCCAGAAAGTATTTAACAATGGTACAGCCGATGATGGTAAGTTTTATGTAACAGATAAGGAAAATGCAAAAACAGTACATGGACTTGGGATTGATTTTTCTGAAGTTGTTTCTAAGACAACAGGTTATACAACACCAACCATTACAATGTCTGGTGATGATTTAGTTAAAGATTCAGGAGAATTTCCAAAGTATTGGTGGGGAGGAAGTATTGTAGACAAGTTTGAAGGAACAGAGACTGACACTTGCGGTACTTGGAGTTATGTAGGAAATGGCAATTCAGCAGATACAATTGCAGAAGCAATAAAAAGCACAGGTAGTAAATTTATCTTAAACTTAAAAGATGAGAAAGGTGATGCTTGGTCTGAACTTAATTATACTGTTACAGTAGAGTATTATGACAGTTCAGCAAAACCGACTATTGATATGTCCAATGTCAAAGATGAGATTACTATTCATCGTGGAGAGACAATTAAGATTTCTGCACCTGTAACAAAACCAAATTCAACAAGAACTATTGAATTTGACGGATGGGCATATGACAAAACATATACTGCTATCAAAGGTGTAAAGGCTTGGTTTAATGATGAGACAGATGAGTTCTATATATCAGCAAGTGATGATGCGGATATGAATGCAGATACACCTAAGATTTATATGGGAACAAAAACAGATATTGATGGAACTACATATAAATTATCAGGTGGAAAAGATTGTGCTCTCGTTGTTAAAGAAGCTTTAGCAACACCGACACCAACAGCAGAAGTTTCATCAGCACCTGCAGTGTCAACAAAGCCTTCAACAGCACCAACAAATGGAGCAACAACAGTACCGACAAACGGAGCAACAACAGCCCCAACAAATGGAGCAACAACAGCACCAACAAATGGAGCAACAACAGCACCAACAAGCGGAGCAACAAATACACCGGCACCTGTATCAACAAATACACCAGCCCCAACAAGCGATGCAACACCAGCTCCAACAGAAGCTCCTAAGGGAAATATGGATAAATTTAATGTTGCATTCAACTATGTAGCAGATGACAAATGGGGCGAGCAGTCATGGGGAGACAAGTCAGTTGATGTAACTGGTGATGGAAAATATGAAATCAGCTACACTGCTCAGTCTGATACAACTGACATCTTTATGATGATTCTTTCAACAGACCTTTACAAAGGTTCATTAAACAAAGACTTTAAGCTTGTTCCTACAACTGTTTCTGTTGGAAAGACAGATTACAAAGTAAATGCGAAAGGCGGATGGTGCTTCGCAGACCAGGAAAAAACAAACGCTTACAGATACAACATTGTAAATCCATATAACGGACCTATTGGTTCAGATGGTGTAACATATGTTGACCCTGCCGTAACATCTATTGATGGACTTGGAACAGCACCTGTAAAGAAGGGAGATACAATCAAAGTATCATTTACTGTATCAGGAATGAAGGGCAGCACTAGTGCAAAATCAAAAGCTAAAGTAACAGTTTCTAAGAAAACAGTAACAGTAGCAGCAGGAAAGTCAACAACAGTTTCTTATAAAGCACTTAATAAGGCAGGAAAAGCAGTTAAGGCATCAGCTAAGACTTCTAATAAGAAACTTGCAACAGTAAAAGTAACAAGCAGCAAGAAAATTAAGATTTCAGTACCTAAGAAAGCAACAAAGGGTTCTTCAGCTAAGATTACACTTACAAGTGCAGGAAAGAAAGCAACTATCACAGTTAAGGTTGCAAACCCTGTTAAGAGTGCAAAAGCAGCTAAGAAAACAGTAAAGATTAAGAAGGGCAAGAAAGCAAAAATAACAGTTAAGGTTACAGCTCAGAATAAGAAGAAAGCAACAACAGATAAATTAACAGCTAAATCTTCTAAGTCAAAGATTGCTAAGATTACAGGTAAGAAAGTTTCTAAGGGCAAAGTAACAGTAACAGTTAAGGGTGCTAAGAAAGGTACTTCAAAACTTACAATCAAGATTGGTAAGAAATCAGTTAAGGTAACAGTTAAAGTAAAATAATTACCATAACATAATAAAATTTTCCAAAGCATAATTTTTGAAATAAAAAGCAGAGGCGGATGTAAAAAACCGTCTCTGTTTTTCTTTGGTTATAGTAAATTTAGGGCGGAACTATTACGATTTTTCAAAAATTTTATTCCAAATATTGTCAAAAATTAGCCTTAACTCTAATGTTGATAATATGGGAAAAATCACTGAAAAAAACACATAATCAAGGTGTAATCATTTGATGAATATACAAAATACACAAAAAAAGCTGGAATAATTGTGCATTTTTACTGTTTATTTGAAAATATTATTCTGTTACTATGTTAGATGTAACGAAACGGCTTATAGGGTTGAGTGCGGACTACAACTTTATCGTTTCAAAAATTATGCAACCCTATATATGATAGGGAGAAGGAGGATATGTTAATGAGATTAACAAAGGGAACAAAAAAAGCTCTTTCCTTAGCACTTTCAACAGCATTAGTATTGACAGGTGCAAATGTTGGAACATTAAAGGCAGATGCAGCCGACAAAGACGGTGTTGAATTAACACTTAAAGGTGAAACTTTAAACAAAAAAGAGGCTACTGTTAAAGCAGACGGAAAAGTTGAAGTTACAACAACTTTTGCAAATGCAGCTACAGCAGGTGCTCTTGCTGGAGCTAATTTTGGAGAGACAACAACCACTGTTGAAAATGTTACTGAAGATTTCGATTTAAAGATTGTTTCAGTTAAAGTTGGAGACAAGGATGTGTTAAGTAAAAAAGCAGTGTATGGTGAATATGCTGATTCAAAAAATATCGCAACAACTAGTGTAGGTGATTTTGAAAAATTTACTGCAGAAAAAGGCGATGAGATTACATTTACATATAAAGTGAATGGTGTTACAGATTTAGATGCTCTTAAGAAAGAGAATGAAGCACTTGCAGCATCAAAAGCAGCCCTTGAGAAAGAGAACGGGTCACTTGCAGCATCAAAGGCAGCCCTTGAGAAAGACAATGCTTCACTTGTAGCATCAAAAGCAGCCCTTGAAAAAGACAACAAGTCACTTGCAGCATCAAAGTCAGCTCTTGAGACAGAGAACAAAGCACTTGCAGCATCAAACTCAGCACTCGTAGCATCAAAAGCAGCCCTTGAAAAAGACAATAAGTCACTTGCAGCATCAAAAGCAGCTCTTGAGGATCAGCTTAAGAATACACCTGCACCAACAGAGACACCGGCACCGGTTGCTAAAGGTCAGATGGGTAACTTCAATGTTTCATTCGACTATGTTGGGGATGATACTTGGGGCGAGCAGTCTTGGGGTGACAAGAGTGTCAATGTAACAAAAGATGGTGATTACTCTATCGAATACACAGCAACAAGTGATTCAAAAGGAATCTATTTAATGATGCTTGACACAGACCTTTATTATGGAAGTCTTGCAGACAACTTTGCACTCACAGTTAAGAATGTAAAGATTGGTGACAAGACATACGCTATAGATAACAAAGGATGCTGGGGATTTGCAGATCAGACAGTTTCAAAGAACTACAGATTCAACATCGTAAATCCATGGAATGGTCTCTTTGACAAGACTGGTGTTAACTGGCAGGATGAAAAAGTTACAACTATTGATAAGTTAAATAAAGCTCCTGTTAAAGCTAATGATAAAATTGTAGTAAACTTCAATGTAACAACAAAGAAAGCTTCTTCAACAGTATCTATCAAGGCTGCTAAGTCTAAGGTTTCAGTTGCTCCATCTAAGTCTGCAACAGTTAAGTACACAGTTAAGGGTACATCAACAGTTAAGGCTACAAGCAACAACAAGGCTGTAACAGTTAAGGTAAACAAATCTAAGAAGAATGTTACAATCACAGCTAAGAAGACAGCAGTTATGGGCAAGACAGCTACAATCACACTTAAGGCTGGTTCTAAGAAGTCTACTATTAAAGTAACTGTTGCTAAGACAGCAAATGTTAAGAAGAAAAAGACAGCAAAATACACAGTTGCACTTGCAAAGGTAACTAAGAAAGTTAAGGCTAAGAAGATTAAAGTCTCTGTAAAGAACAAGAAAGTTGCAAAAGTCACAGTTAAAAAGACTGCAAAAGGACAGGTAACATTCCAGGTTAAGGGACTTAAGAAAGGTAAGACAACTGCTACACTTAAATATGGTAAGAAGTCCGCAAAAGTCAGCGTAGTAGTTAAATAATATTTAATAAGTTTGAATTCCCACAATTAAGGAAAACAAATCGAAAGAGCTTTCAGGGAGGGCACACCAACAGGTGTGCTCTCTTTGTGTTATGAACAGATAAAGAGTAGATTGAAGATGTCCGATTGAGTATGCAACAGGTGTTTATAAATGCCGTATATATTAAAAAACATGTATAATATATCTAAAAGTCAGGATATAAATATTAACAAAAATATAATAAAATATGAATATAATAATAACAGTTCAGCTATAAAAATATATCGCAATATTTGAGTTTGCCAATTCTATTGCTATATTTATGATAAAACTGTTACTTATAAAAGGCATATAATGAATTAAAATTATGTGAGAGTATATTTATATGAGAAAATTAACAAAAAAATTATTAGCTGCTGCATTGTCAACTGCTATGGTTGTTACATCGTTTACAGGTGTAGGTGCAGTGAATGGTGCAAAGCCGGCAAGTGCTGCAATAAGTTCAGTCTGGAAAGAAGACGGCTATCATGCTTATCTTTATTATCAGACAAAGACATGGGATTACAGAGATCCGCTTAAAACAGGAAAAGAGTATTCGTATGTGCAGGCGGGTGGTCAGGATGTGACAGAGAAAGCAGAGATTACGGATGTTCTTTTAAAAGAAGGTGACGGAGAGTACACTGTTAAGATTTCAGGTGTTGACCTTACAGGTGCAGATGCATTTAACATGATGGGAATTTCGACAGACATTCCTCTTAAATCAGCAGACAGTATAAAAGTCACAGATGCGACATTAAAAATTGATGGCAATGAAGTAGAGGGAGCATCAGGTGTAGAGCTTCCACATACAAAATCATATGAGGCAAATGGTTATAGTGTATTCAGTTATACAGGTTATGACGGATGGAATCTTTCAAGCACTATTCCTTTCAAACAGGGCAAACTTACAACAATGCCTAAATCCGATATTGAGATTTCATTTAAGATAACAGGTGTTCCTAAGTTTACAAAGACATATGGAAAAAAGGCTGGAGCTACATTTACAAGCGGAAATTATACATATAAGGTAACAACTGCCGCTACAGAAGATACAAATGGCAAAGTTGCAATTACAAAGCTTTCTACAAAGGGAAAGAAAGCAAAGACACTATCAGTTCCAAATACAGTTAAGGCATCAGGTGCGACATATACGGTATCTGCTGTTAATGCAAATGTTTTCAAGGCAGCAAAAGCAACATCTGTTACACTTGGAAAAGGTGTGACAAAAATTGCATCTTCAGCATTTGCAAATTGCAAGAAACTTACAAAACTTGTGGTAAACGGTAAATTATCGTCTGTTGCAAAGAATGCATTTAAAGGATGTACTAAAAAGATTAGCATTTCAGGAAGTTCAGTTGATGCAAATGCTAAAAAGATTAAGGCAGCCGGTGCTAAGAGCATTAAAAAGGTTTATACACCTATTTTTGCCACAAAATATGCTACAAGTGGACTTGTGAGCGGAAAAGCTGGAACTGTTGCAATTACTGCTGAAAATGTTAAGAGTGTGACAAAGGTTACTGCTTCAAGTGCAGATGAAAAAATAATCAAAATTAAGAATGAGAAGACATCAGGTCTTACATATTCTGCTGAGATATTTGGTGAAGCTGCCGGAAGTGCAAAGGTTACATTTAAGATTGCATATAAGAGAATGGATGGAAAAACAGCAACAAAGACTATTACAAAAGATATAACAGTTGCAGATGGCGGTTTTTACGGACAGCTTGAGGATAAAGATATTACACTCCGCGTGAAACTGCCGGAGACTTCAACAAATGTCGGTGAAGAGAGAACCGTTTCGATAAAGGGCGGGACTTCAGCAAACATGACTGTTAAAGACAACGGTACTGTTCGTAAAGATGTTTCTACACAGTGGCTCATTGAAAATGAGATGGGGGAGGGTGTAAACCTCGGAAATACTCTTGAAGCTACTTTAGGAACTTATGCTGACAAGGTTGCTGCTACAGATGCTACAGTATTTGAGCAGGCATGGGGGCAGCCTATTACAACAGAAGCTTATATCCAGTCACTCCGTTCATATGGATTTAATACTATCCGTATTCCTGTAGCATGGTCAAACATGGATTCAGAGGATGGAACATATACTATCAATGAAAAATATCTTGGTCGTGTGGAAGAAGTTGTAAACTACGCATTAAACTGTGGTATGTATGTTATTGTCAACGATCATTGGGATTCTCAGTGGTGGGGACAGTTTGGTGCGTGCAAGGAAGATGCTGACGGAAATAAGTTTGCCGATGAGACAAAACGTGCAGAGGCATGGAAGAGATATGAGAAATACTGGACACAGATTTGTGACAGATTTAAGGATTATTCAGATCATCTCATTTTTGAAGGTGCAAACGAGGAACTTGGTGACAGATTAAACGACGCAATCTATGAAAGTGGTTATTGTGTACCAAAAGATGACAATGATACAAAGGCTATCTCAGGAAACCTTACAGAGGATGAGAGATACGAAATGGCAAATAAGATTAACCAGAAATTTGTAGACATTGTCCGCAGTACAGGCGGAAACAACGCATACAGACATCTCCTTATCGCAGGTTATGACACAAATATTGACAAGACTTGTGATGACAGATTTAAGATGCCTACAGATACAACAGAAAACGGAACTACAAAACTCAGCATATCAGTTCATTACTACACACCATGGGATTTCTGTGGAGATGGTGGCAGCGGTATCTATACACAGAAAGACAAAGAAGCAACAGAAACATACTTCACAAAGATGGATAAATTCTACAATGCAGGATATGGAATTATCATGGGTGAGTTCAGTGTTTGCAATCCAAAGCAGGAGGGTGTTGCACATTGGTTAAATGATACAATGACTATTGCAGCTAACCATCATATTTTACCTGTACTTTGGGAGACAAATCAGTATATGGATAAAGACAACTGCAGGATGAGATACAATGACATTGCTGTACTCTACAATACAATCACAGGTTCAAAAGGGGATACGAGTTCAAAGATAAACACAAACGGAACAACAACAGACGGTTCAATCGCTGATTATCTTGAGACAACAAATGTAAATAACCTCAAAGCAGGCTTTGAATGGACAGGAAAGTGGTACAAGAACGGCGGTGGAAACCTCGTAGGAGATGATATATACACAACAGAAGAAGGTGGAACAAAGGTAACAAAAGGTTCTGTTGAAGCATTTGTACCTGAGTCATCATCAAAATCATCAATTGACGGAGATACAACAGAGCTTGGCTTTAATGACTGGGGCTATCAGGCATTCTTAAAGATTGATTTATCTAAGTATAAGAAGCCGGTTGTTGCATTTAACTTTTTAGATATATCAGATACAGAAGACTTTGTCGGAACAGTGACTATTGGAACATCAGACAAAGTTGGCGGAAGCGGAAAGAATACATATGACCTTAAGTATTCAGAATTCCACGGAAAAGGAATAGTACTTAATGATACATTGTTAAAAGCACTTGAGACAGAGCCATACCTCTATATAACATTTGCAGGAAAACCTGCAGTGACAGGAATTACTGTTTACGAGGGTTAAAATCTTAACAGATAGTGTAAATAGAATATTTTGTATAGTGTATCACTGACTTTTAGTTAAATAAGCATTAAAACAAGCCGAATACAGAATAAAGTATCTGCGTTCGGCTTGTTTATTTATTTCTTAAAACCGGTTATGCTGATTATTTTCCACAGTTCTTTTTATCAATCTGCTGATTAAAAGCATAAAAGTTTCGACAGTCAAGGTTTTCCTGAGTGCGTCTGAGACATTCGCCAAATCTCTGGAAATGAACAATTTCTCTTTCTCTGAGGAAACGGATAGGTTCTGCAACTTCAGGGTCTTTTACTATACGAAGAATGTTATCATAAGTCAGGCGGGCTTTCTGCTCTGCCGCCATGTCTTCATAAAGATCGGTTATGGTATCACCGGTGCTCTGAAGCTGGCTCGCACTGAAGGGCTCTCCACTTGCTGCCTGCGGCCATATGGCAAGTGTATGGTCAATATAGTATTTATCAAAGCCGGATGCCTTGATTTCTTCCGGTGTAAGATTTTTTGTAAGCTGTCTGATAATGGTAGCAACAATTTCAAGATGACCGAGTTCTTCGGTGCCGATGTCAGTAAGAGCACCCATGACACGGCGGTCGGTCATACTGTAACGCTGTGAGAGATAACGCATAGCGGCACCAGCCTCGCCATCCGGACCACCGTAGTCGAGGACTAATGATATTACGAAAAGGCTTGAATTTAGGGGGGATGAGGAGTTATGGTTTTTGTTTGAGCAAAATATATCTTGCCGGATAGGCTGTAATCTTTGCTGGTTGCACTGGATATGTGAGCAATAATGCAATACAAAACTTGTCGGAATCCGACAGAATAAAATAGTTGCAAATATTTTTAATATTGTATATAATGAACTTAACAAGAGAGCCGAACGCTAGGTGCAGACTAGCCGCCGGCAAATAAGATGTTTATATTTAAAGTAACGCCTTACTTTACTAGAGCTGGGGCGTTACTTTTTGTGTGTTATCGTATATACAAGAGTAATAACTGCACAAAGCATAATTACAAATGTGAATAAATCGCTATATGTAACCATTGGCATCCAGCTCCCTTCCTTTGTAAGTCCGGCAACTGTCGTAGCACCCTTCGGCTCCCTGATTAAGTTCATTATTAAGTTATCGGTATTATAGTACATATGTTAATAATTGGCAATAGAGAACCCCTGAAAGTCTGGTCCACTTTCAGGGGTTTTGTTTTGTTCAAAATGGAACATATTATGTGTCTGATGCCATTATATCATATCCAAAATCTATTTACAATTTACAAGCGATATATCACTATTCAAAACCACGGTCATTTCCTGCGTTTCCTTATTCCAGACAAAATGGTCTACGACTTCCAGTAAAGCATTATGCTTTTCCATATCATTTGAATTTTCATCTTTTATAATATCAATCAATCCCTGAAAATCAACATCTTTGTGAACTGATGCAGGGTGAACGGTGACGGTGGCAGCTTCAAGTTTTTCGTTTAACTCTGTGCGTCTTTTCAAAATAAGTTCTTTATTTGCTTTGTATTCTTCTAAGGTGTCTATCTCATTTATATACGCATCTTTGATACGCTTCATTTTTGCATCAAGTGATTTGAGTTCTTTTAATATATATCCCCGTTCTGTATTTTCGGTATTGATTACATTTAGATTATAATTGTAAAAATATCCTGAGCCGGATAGTTCTTCGAGGATGGAGAGAACTTCTTTTTCAGCATTTTTCAATGTGATGCCATTTCGTGTAGAACAGAGCCCTTTTGAATATTTCCAGCAACAAAAATTTGGAACTGTTTTAGTACCACCGTGGGCGAAACCGAGTGAAGCACCGCATTTTGAGCATTTAATCATGCCGGACAACCAGTTGGCAAGGAGTGGAGCAGGGCGGCGTTTCTTGTTATATCCCGTGCGGAGTCTGTCGTGTGCTCTACGGTTTGCAGCCTTTGAGAATTGTTCTTCAGATATGATAGCTTCGTGTTTGCCGTCAGATATAATCACATCGTCAGGATTTTTTCTTTTATTACTCTGTTTGTCAAAAAAGTTCCACCGGATTTTTCCTATATAAAAAGGGTTTTCAAGTATATATCCGATAACACGGGTTTCAAAAAGAGATCCTCTTGCCGTTCTATAACCGGATTTATTAAGTTTTGCGGCTATGTCACCCATCGGGATATTCTGCTCTGTGTACATATCAAAAATCTTTCTGACAATCTCAGCACCTTTGGGTTCAATCTGTGGTATCTTATCTCTGCCACGCTCTTTGATATAACCGATAGGGACATTTGAATTGTAGCCGCCCTTTAAGGCTTTTTGGGTCATTCCACGCATAACTTCACCTGAAAGATTATACAGATAAAATTCGTCACTCCATTCAATAACCATCTCGATAAGGCGGCCATACATACCCTCAGTGATAGGTTCGGATATGCTTATAACATCAACATTACATTTTTTTCTGAGAACTGATTTATAATAAGTGCTTTCATCAATGTTTCTGGCAAAACGGGAGAACTTCCAGAGCAGGATTGCATCGTAAGGATGTGACTTTTCTTTGCAGGTCGCAATCATTTCCTGAAAAGCCGGGCGTTTATCTGCTTTCTTGCCAGAAATACCCTTGTCTTCCTGATAAATTCGTGTAAGCAGCATATTGTGTTGCTCCGCATAATCCTTAATGAGTCTTATCTGACTTTCCGGAGAAAGTTCTTCCTGTTTGTCAGTAGAGACTCGGATATATGCACAGACTTCTTTTAACTTTTCACTCATGCGTCTTCCTCCTTAAAGTTGAGTATAAAAAAATAAGCCTATACAAAAGAAGTGGCTTATGTTAAAATAAATATGCGTTATCTTTATATTTTAGCCATATTCTTTTGTGGGTAAAGTGTAAGGTATTGACCGCCCGCAAAGGGCGGTCTTTTTGTTATATTAAATATACCTCATTTATATCTGATTGATTTGTTGTTTTAAAGCATCCTGCAATATCTGAGAGAAATTTAATCCTCTTTCTAATGCGGCGGCATTAAGCCATGCAGGAAGTGTTACTGTACGATTTACTGATTTGTTTACATTTGCCATTCTTATGGATGGCATATAGACATCAATCAATGCTGACTTTTGATTTTTTCCTAATGTTATATCTGATAAGTGTGTTGGTTCTGGAATAGGTTCATTGTCTTCTTCAATTCCCAGCATTGTCACACCTAATAATTCTCTGGCAGATAAAAAAGCATCGTTTTCATCTTCTCCAGATGTGGCAGTATCTAAATCTGGAAACTCTACAGCAATTTCACAACCGTCCTCATAAGTAAAGATAGCAGGATAGATATAGCGTTCGATTTTCTTCTTGTTTGACATATAAATCACTCCTTACAATCATATGATAACAAATATAATTATATTTGCCAATAGAATATAACAAATATTTTTGTATTTGTTGTGCTTTTCAGATTGCAAGATATGGATTATTGACAAAAGCACAAAAATGTTTAATAATATTACATATATGTAATATTATTAATGGGAGGTAAAATGAATTTTCAAAAAGCACTTGAAGAATTGTTAAAATACTTAGGTGAATATCCTGCATTTGAATTTCATGAATTATTTTTAAAGGAGATTAGTAATCTTTTAAAGAAAGAGTTAAAAGGTCAGGAGAAAGATTTTTTTAAACAGATGCTAACACAATTTGATAATATTAAGCAATTTAGAAAAGAAATTATAACTGTTGGAGATAATGAACTTTTATCGCATATTGGAGATGAACTATCATTATATTCTATTCACATAAAAAAGGGAAGTAAATTTAATGTAAGGTTATTAATGTTTTTTAATAATGACAATCCGACTTTTTTGTGTGCATTTTATGAAAAAAGTGGAAAAAGACAGACAGGTTATGAGAAATTCATTAAAATTGCAAAGAAAAGATATAATGAGTTGAGAGGAGAATGATAGTATGGGTAATACAAAATTGAGAACAATGAGTGACCTACTAGAATTGTTTGAAGATTCTTTAAAGCCATCTGATTTGATAGAAGCCAGAGCAATATCACAGGTCACGGGGACAATTATAAAAGAGAGAAAAAGATTAGGTCTTGATCAGAAAGAGTTTGCAGAAAAATTAGGAGTATCACAATCATTAGTTTCAAGGTGGGAAAGTGGGAATAGTAATTTTACAATAAAATCATTGGCTGAGATTGCTGCCAAGTTAGATATGTGTCTTGATATAAAGATTAAAAGAAAGATAGAAATTGTTCAAATAGACAAATTTGAAATGAATAATTATGTAAAAAAGGAAGATTATGTACCTGCATATAATTATTCTAAAGGAAATGGTTTTACTCTAAACAAATTTAGTAGTAAAAATATGATAATGTCGGCAAAATAGAAAGGTTATTTAATGGAGGATAGTGATATGTTAGGTTATTATGTAGATGGTTTTAGTATTTTTGGTGTCGGAGATCATGAAGGTGCTATGATAAATCTTTATCAGATACAACCTGATGAAGATAATGGGGATGTAAAAAGGGTGCAGGTAGGAAACATAAAAATGGATAATGAATGTGTTCAGA
>ENA-USYV01002781-USYV01002781.1-human-gut-metagenome-genome-assembly--contig:-NODE-2781-length-13476-cov-3.913800_pt1 | contig 13476 bp, 10 predicted proteins | sample MGYA00250066_ERZ773514 | MGnify/ENA primary metagenome ERZ773514 (study PRJEB29103, sample SAMN06112049) | human gut metagenome | biome: human gut; feature: ankylosing spondylitis patient; material... | reverse complement strand
CCGTAGCATCGAGAAAAGCATTGGAACTTGGGGTGAAGTGGGTTTATTCGATTGATTCTGCATTAAAACCAATTGGGTATCGGGAAGGTTTACAGTCTTTGCTGCACAATAATGGGTTTCCATCGTTGATGGATTATACTTTGTGGAAACGATTGCAGTACATTGTCCGCAATGGAAATCAATCCGTGCATACATCCAAAGGTCTTTCCAAAGATGATGCCATTCTTTCTTTAAATATTTTGTTTGATTTTGTAGAGTGGATTGATTATTGTTATGGACGTGATTATGAAGAACGCGAATTTGCAGAGAATAAAATTCCAAACAAGACAAAAGTAGCAGAAAATATAGAGGACCGTTACAAACAAGTTTTAAAAGATGTCCAGAAAAATACAGACAAAATTGTAGATGAAAAGGACAAAGAAATTGCTCGTTTACTAAAGGTAAATGAGGAACTTCAGCAGGAGATGCAGAAAAAGAAATCCCAGAACTTGAAAACGCGCGAATATAGTTATAATCCGGATATGTCAGAATGGACGACCAGAAAAAGATATATTGATGCGGATTTGAAAGCAAATGGTTATGTGTTTGACCAAACTGCTAAACGTAATTGTGTTGAAGAAGAGTACCCGGTTACCGGGATGCCAAATGTAACAGGAACGGGATATGCTGATTATGTCATCTGGGGCGATACCGGAAAAATTATTGCCGTAATAGAGGCAAAAAGAGCAAGCGAAAGTGCGGATAAGGGACGCAATCAGGGGAAACTTTATGCAGACTGTATCCAAAATATGCAGGGGTCACGGCCGGTTATCTTTTATACAAATGGATTTGAAACATATCTTTGGGATGATGTAACAAGTGCGCCAAGAGTGGTCAGTGGTATTTTTCCGCAAAAAGATATTGATGCCATGATTTCACGGAGAACAATTGTTAAGTCGGTTAGTACAATTCCTATTAATGAGGACATTACGAATCGTTTGTATCAGCTGCGGGCAGTTACCAAATGCTGTGAAAACTACGAAAAAGGAATTCGTAAATGTCTGCTTGTTATGGCAACCGGAACCGGTAAAACAAGAACAGCGGCTTCTGTTGTGGATGTTATGACCAGAAGCCAGATTATGGGACGGGTTTTGTTTTTGGCAGACCGGAAAGAATTGGTTAAGCAGGCGAAAAATTCATTTTCATCGTGCCTGCCGGATACGACGATGTGTAATTTGCTTGTAAATAAAGAAGAGAAAAATGCAAATATGGTGTTTTCTACATATCCGACGATGTTGAATGCGATTGATAACATGAAAAACTCAGATGGTTCGCGTTTTTTTTCACCGGGACATTTTTCCTTAATTGTTATTGACGAGGCACATAGAAGTATTTTCAATAAATATAAGGCAATTTTTGAATATTTTGACGCGTGTCTTTTGGGGCTGACGGCAACTCCGAAAAACACGATTCATCAGTCAACGTATGAATTTTTTGATATGAAAAATAATATGCCAACGGATGTTTATGAATATAACGAGGCGGTTTATCAGGACCATGTATTGGTGCCATATCATTTGATTGAAACATCGACTAAGATTGCAGATGATGGATTGACCTATGAGAAACTTGACGAAGAAGAGCGGGAGCAGTATGAAGATGAGTTCTGCGAAGATGACGGCTTGGTTGACCATATTCCGCCGGAGAAAATTAATACCTATATATTTAATCGGGATACGGTTGATATCATGATTTCAGATTTGATGAATCATGGAATCAAACATAAAAATGGAAATCATGTTGGCAAAACAATTATTTTTGCACAGAATAAGAGACATGCAAAGTATATTATTGAACGGTTCGATGTATTGTATCCGCAGTACAAAGGAGCTTTTTGTAAATTAGTTGTTTGTGATGAGCCATATGCAGAGAAAAATTTGGAGGATTTCAAAAAGCCGGATGAATATCCTTTTATTACGGTGACGGTTGATATGCTGGAGACCGGTGTGGATGTTCCGGAGATTACGAATCTTGTATTTGCAAAAAAGGTATATAGCAGAATTAAGTTTGAACAGATGATTGGACGAGGTACCAGACTTTGCGAGAATCTTTTTGGAGAGGGCAGAGACAAGAAGGAGTTTTATATCTTTGATTATATGCGTAATTTCCAATTTTTTGGCGAGAATCCAAAGGGAAAAGAGCCGGGAGTAAGTATTGCTCCCGTGTCGGCAAGATTTATACGTATGGTGCAGATTATTAGACAGCTTCAGAATGCAAATTATGCACAGGAAGAATATCAGATTATCCGTGAGAATTTGGTTGATCATGTGGTTGGTGATATTCAGGCGATGAGTACAGAGCGTGTGGAAGTGCGTTTAGAGGCTCGTTATGTGGAGCAGTATAAAGCCAGACAGCAATATGAGTGTTTGGATGATATGAATAAAGAAGAGATTATCAACCACCTTGCAAAACTTGTTGTGTCAGGAGAAAAAGACGAGGCCGCCATTCAGTTTGACGTGAGTATGTATGGTATCATGTTGGAGACAATGACGGGAGCAAAGTCGCTTGGTAGATTAAAACGTTATGTTGTGAAAAATGCTAATATACTGTTGAAGGATAGTGCGACTATTCCGGATGTAAAAGCGAAAATACCGGAACTGACTGAACTTACGCAGGAAACTTATTGGAATCAGAAGGATATTCTTAAGTTTGAAAAAACGAGGAAATCGCTGCGTGATATTATGAAATTTATTCCGCCTGCGAAAGTGGATATTCACTATACCAATTTTGCGGATGAAAAAACGCTTTGGAGTGAGGGCGGCAAGGTGGATATGGGAACCTCTGATTTTGAAGATTATAGAGAAAAAGTAAATGAGTACATAGCAGCGCATAGAAATGAGCCGGCTATTAATAAACTTCTTTATAATAAGCCAATTTCAGCGGATGATTATAAGGAATTGGAAAGAATTTTCACGGAGGAACTGGGAACGGTAGAGGATTACGAAATGAATTATCAGGATACGCCGTTTGGCTTGCTGATTCGTAAAATCGCAAAAATGGACCGGGATGCAGCATATGCAGCGTTTGCGGCGTTTATTGCGAAAGAGCGGCCGAATGCGGAACAGATTCATTTTATTGAACAGGTTGTGGACTATGTGGTTGAGAATGGATATGTGAATAATGTACTGGATTTGATGAAAGCACCATTTGATCGTCCTTATAAATTCAGCGTGATATTTACACGTGAGGAGCAGTTAGAATTCGTGAAAATTATTAACCAAATCAAGGACAATGCCGTTATTGCATAGTTGCATCCTGCCCTGCCTTTTGGTATGATAAGATAAGAGAGGAGGCAGGTAAATGACGTTACTTACCTACCAGGTGTTCAAAACCGTTACGGAGCAGGGAAGTTTTCGGAAGGCGGCGGATTTGCTGGGGCTTACGCCATCGGCAGTCAGTCATGCGGTATCTTCGCTGGAGGCAGAACTTGGTTTCTGCGTATTAAACCGCGCCAAAAGCGGCGTGACGCTTACCAATTATGGAGAGCGGCTTCTTCCTTATGTAAATGCAGTTTTGAACAGTGATGAAAGTTTACAGCAGGCGATATCGGAATTTAACGGATTAAAACAGGGAAAAGTAAAAGTCGGATGTTTTTCCAGCGTCTGTACGAACTGGATTCCGGAGCTGATTCATTCTTTCCATGAAGAATATCCGGATATCAGTATGGAAATTTTTCAGGGAACGTATGATGATGTTGTTTACTGGATAAAAAACGGCGTGGTGGATGTAGGCTTTTTGTCGGTATCCAGTGCCGCGGATATTCCAATCGAGCCGCTGTACAAAGACCCTCTGTTATGTGTCGTGCAAAAGGGGCGGAGGACATCGAAAGAACCGATGAGCATTGAGGAAATGAAAAACTGCCAGTTTGTTACACAGCGTGAAAGTACAGATGCCGACATTCAGAATTTTATGAAGGAAAATCATTTGGATGTCCGGTCAAGTTACCATGTGGTTGACGATTTGTCTACGGTTGTAATGGTGGCAAATGGATTCGGAATTTGTTTGATGCCGGAAATGGTTATGAAAGATATTCCGTATGAAGTGGATTGTTTTCCGGTAAAACCGGATGCCTGCCGCATTATTGGAATTGCTGCACTGAATCCGGATAACATGGCACCGGCAGTGCGAACATTTTATAATCGGGTGCTTGCGATGTACCAGCAGGAGGAATATGTAAAATAATTGCGTTTGCCCTATTTCTGGGGTATACTTATTATATAGGAAAACAAAAGGGGGCGTGTATGATGGAGAAGAAACGAATAGCAGTATCCGGTGAGGAAATCATTGCGCCGAAAAAAGAATATCCATTGCGATTTTGGTATATGTGTCCGAAAGGGGTATGTACTATTATTGATGTGGATGAGCATTCACGGAAGGTTAGACTTCACAATTATGCGGAAAATCTACTGTATCGTGCGTTTGGTTGTGTGGAAGAACCAACTTATGAACAGTATGAAAAATTTTTGGAATCTCGTTGTTTTCCTAGAACCAGAGATAAAATGAAATTGATGTTGAGGCATTTGGAACTGCCATTTTATGACCCGATGCTGATAATTGAAAAGACAAAAGGGCGAATGGCTGATGACGATTTTTGGTTAGAGATTGAGAGGCAGGATAGATGATTGAACTTTTTGAACAGGACATATTGTTAAATGACAGGCAGTCCTCAAAGGGAAATCAATTAAAGTGGCAAAGTCAGAATGGCATTTGGTATAAGGCAGATTACACAGGCTATGAGGGCTTAGTTGAGTATCTTATTTCCTGTCTTTTAGGATATTCTTCCTTGAAAAGAAACTAGACATACCCATAATATTGCTGTTTTGTTAGATGATTGTGACCAATTTCATTATTGCCCTATTTTTGATAATGGTGCATCACTTCTTTCGGATACGATACAGGATTATCCGATGGAAGAGAAAATACAAGATTTGGTTAAAAGAGTGAAAGCCAAGACATTTCATGATGATTTTGATGAACAATTAGATACTGTGGAAGAATTATATGGAAGACAAATTCGTTTTCACTTTGATCGAGCAATTGTAGAAAAAATCATTGCAGAGGAACAGAATTATTCAAACGATGTAAAAGAACGCGTTTATGATTTGATAAGCAGACAGATGAGAAAGTACCAATATTTGTTTGAATAGAAGAAAACAGGGCAGCCCGACAGCTTGCGTAACTTGCTTAGGCAGCCTGTAAATAAATGATAATTAGAAGGAGAAACAAAATGAGTAAAAAGGAAATCCCTTACAAAATTTATTTGGATGAAAGCGAGATGCCAAAACAGTGGTACAATCTTCGTGCCGATATGATTAACAAACCGGCACCGCTTTTGAATCCGGCAACCGGCAAACCGGTTACATTAGAAGAGTTAAGCGGTATTTTTTGTGAAGAATTAGCAAAGCAGGAATTGGATGACAAAACACCGTACATCGACATTCCGGATGAAATTTTGCAGTTCTACAAAATGTATCGTCCGGCACCGCTTGTACGTGCTTATCATTTGGAAAGATATTTGAAGACACCGGCAAAGATTTATTATAAATTTGAAGGAAATAATACATCCGGAAGCCACAAGCTCAACTCTGCAATTGCGCAGGCTTATTATGCAAAGAATCAGGGCTTGAAAGGTGTTACGACAGAGACCGGTGCAGGTCAGTGGGGAACAGCACTCTCCATGGCGTGTGCATTCCTTGGACTTGACTGTCAGGTATTTATGGTAAAAGTTTCTTATGAGCAGAAACCGTTCCGACGCGAAGTTATGCGTACCTATGGTGCAAATGTGACTCCGTCACCATCCGAAAAAACAGCGGTCGGCAGAAAAATCCGTGCAGAGTTCCCGGATACAAACGGAAGCTTAGGCTGTGCTATTTCAGAGGCGGTTGAGGCGGCAACGACACAGGAAGGCTACCGTTATGTACTTGGTTCAGTACTTGCCCAGGTTATGATTCATCAGTCGGTAATTGGTTTGGAGAGTAAAATTGCACTGGATAAATATGGTGAAAAGCCGGATATCATTATTGGCTGCGCGGGTGGCGGTTCAAACTTAGGAGGTTTGATTGCACCATTTATGGGTGAAAAACTTCGCGGAGAAGCAGATTACCGTTTCATTGCAGTAGAGCCAAAATCCTGCCCAAGTTTCACAAGAGGAACTTATGCGTATGACTTCTGTGATACCGGAGCAATTTGTCCGCTTGCAAAAATGTATACACTTGGCAGCAGCTTCATGCCGGCACCAAATCATGCCGGAGGACTTCGCTACCATGGTATGAGTTCGGTATTGTCCCAGCTCTATGATGATAAATTGATGGAAGCAGTCAGCGTATCACAGACCGATGTATTTGCGGCAGCAGAAGAGTTTGCCAAAGTAGAAGGAATCCTTCCGGCACCGGAAAGTTCTCATGCAATTCGTGTAGCAATGGACGAGGCAATTAAATGTCGTGAAACCGGAGAAGAAAAAACGATTCTGTTTGGACTTACCGGAACCGGATATTTTGATATGTATGCTTATGAGAAATTCAATGATGGTAAAATGGAAAACTATACATTGACGGATGAGGAAATTGCGGCAAGCATTGCAAACCTTCCAAAAGTACCGGGATTAAACTAAATAAAAGAGGACATTTTTGACCCAAAAAACAAAAAAAATAAAGTGCTTGCTTTTTCGAAAATTGAGAGTATAATAATGTTGACATGAGAAAATAGCAATAAAAATTTTATGGTCAGAATGAGGCGGCAATGTGGTCAGCGGTGAGTGGTCACATTTGTCCCCTTTTTTATGGTCAAAGGAGGTTTTATCATGGAAACATGTAACTACTTACTCTATCTGGCATTGATTTTGATGTGTACGAAGTTTTTAGGACTTTTGACAAGACGTGCACGTATGCCACAGGTTGTTGGTGCATTGTTAGCCGGTTTGCTGCTTGGACCTGCTGTGTTTAAGATTATTCCACAGACAGAGTTTTTGACGCAGACAGCAGAAGTTGGTGTAGTAATCCTGATGTTCTGTGCCGGCATGGAAACAGATGTAAAGGAATTAAAAAAATGTGGAAAAGCAGCGACGATTATCGCCGTGATTGGTGTGTTGGTTCCATTGGCAGGAGGCTTTGCTACTGCATGGTTCTTTAACCGTCCGGGTATGATTGAGTCGAATGTAAGTACCAGTTTAGTATTGCAGAACGTCTTCATCGGTGTTATTCTTACCGCAACATCGGTTAGTATTACCGTTGAGACATTAAAAGAACTTGGTAAATTAAATTCGGCAGCAGGAAATGCGATTCTTGGTGCAGCGGTCATTGATGATATTCTTGGTATTATCGCCTTGACAGTTATTACCAGTATGGCAGACCCGACCGTTAAACTTTGGGTTGTACTTGTAAAAATTGTTGGATTTTTTGTATTTGCTGCTGTGGCAGGTTTTCTGTTTTACAAGTTTTTCAATTACTACAGCAACCGTACAAAAAACGGTTTGCAGCGATATGTAATTATCAGTTTTGTTTTCTGTCTGCTGATGTCATATGTGGCAGAAGAGTTCTTCGGCGTAGCTGATATTACCGGTGCGTATGTAGCCGGACTGGTTGTTTCGATGATTCAGAAAGAAGATTATCTGGCATCGCGTTTTTCAACTTTGTCGTATTTGTACTTATCACCGATTTTCTTTGCCAGCATTGGTTTGAAAGTGCCTTTTCTTCGATTAAATAAGCAGTGCGGTGTGTCAGCACACGTGTTTTACCTATTTTGACAAAAGTTGTTGGATGTGGATTAGGCGCAAGACTATGTAAATATTCCGGAAGGGAATCGTTACAGATTGGTGTTGGTATGATTTCGCGTGGTGAGGTTGCGTTGATTGTTGCCAGCAAAGGTGAAGCACTTGGTCTTATGAGTGAGCAGCTGATGGGACCGGTCGTTATCGTTGTTATTATTACGACAATTGTTGCACCGATTCTTTTGAAACCGGTGTTCCACGATAAAAAAGAGATAAAAGAGAAGGCTTAATTTTTACTTTGGGGGAAGCAAAAACTAGGAGGAAAGAAGATGGTAGCACAGGGCTTAGCGGTAGCCATTTTTGTCGCTATGTTTGTTTTGATTGTTATGGACAAATTCGGCAGGCAGTATATTACGCTTGGCTGCGGCGCACTTACCCTGATTGGGGTGTTTGGCATTTGCATGAGAAGTGTGAATGCAATATGGGAAATTATTAATCTGCGAAGCATTTTTACACTGGACTTTTGGTATCAGGGTTCAGGGGCTGCGGAATCCGGGATTGGAATTAACTGGGAAACCGTTATTTTCATTGCCTGTATGATGATTATGGTGGAAGGTATGGCGAGAGTTGGTTTCTTTGATTGGCTCTGTATGAGAATCGCAAAGATGGTTCATTTTAACACCATTCCGATTTTCATTACATTCATGATTATGTCCGCAGTTCTTGCTATGTTTATCGACAGTATTACGGTGATTTTGTTTTTGGCGGCTGTGACAATTGAATTGTCATCGCTTTTGAAATTCAATCCGGTGCCGATGATTATGGCAGAAATTTTCTGCGCAAATCTGGGCGGTTCGGCGACTATGTGTGGAGACCCTCCGAATATTATTATTGGAACAGCGCTTCATTACAGTTTTGCGGATTTTGTGTCGAATACCGGTGTGATTGCCGGTATTTCCCTGATTGTAATTGTGGTTTATTTTTACTTTGTTTTCCGCAAGGATTTGAAAGTGAAAACAGGAAAAATTGAAGTTACGGAAGCGGATTTAGACCCGTCAAAAGCCATTCATGATAAGAAAGGTTTTGTAATCAGCACTGCTATTTTTTTGCTGGCAGTTGCTCTTTTAGTGACACATGCGCAGACGAAAGTTACGGTTGCGTTTATGGGTGTTTTGATTGCGGTTCTTACGCTTTTGGCAGCGGGAAAACATGCGCTTACCATCTTGAAAAAAGTGGACTATGAGACCATTTTATTCTTTATTGGTTTGTTTGTTGTCGTTGGTGGACTGGAAGAAACCGGTGTTTTGGAATTAATTGCCGATGCGATTAAAACAATCAGCGGTGGAAATAGTTTCTTAATGATAGGAATTATTATCTGGCTGTCAGCGGTAGCAAGTGCCCTTGTGGATAATATTCCGTTTGCAGCAACGATGGTTCCGGTAATTAAGAGTTTAGGTGCCGGCGGCCCGGCTGGATTTTTGCCGGTTCTTGCCTGGGGACTCTCGATGGGGACGGATATCGGCGGTAGTGCTACACCGATTGGCGCTTCGGCAAATGTGGTAGGTATTTCCGTGGCGGAAAAAGAAGGTCATAGAATTGGCTGGGGAAAATACTGTAAAGCGGCAGTACCGGCGACGTTGATTGTTGTATTGATTTCAATGATTGTCATTTTTATTCGATATGGCGATTTGTTGATGATGTAGAAAAGAAATCCCTCTCGTTTTGTGATGAGATATGTTCACGAGACGAGGGGGCTTTTTTGCGTACATGAGAAGAAAATTTAAAAGATTTACTTTACAAAAATAAAAAGCTGCGCTATAATAGAACAAACGTTCGATATAGAAGGAGGCGCAGGTATGGCAGTGACACAAGAGATATTTGAAAAGTTAGAAATTTTGACAGATGCGGCAAAGTACGATGTTGCCTGCACATCGAGCGGAAGCAGCCGGAAAGGGAGACAGGGGATGATGGGAAATACCGTGGCCGGGGGAATCTGCCATTGTTTTGCAGCAGATGGCAGGTGTATTTCTCTTTTGAAGATTTTGCAGACCAATGAGTGTGTGTATGATTGTAAATATTGTCAGAACCGTATGTCCAATGATGTGAAACGCGCCGGTTTTACACCGGAGGAAATTGCGGAACTTACGATTTCCTTTTACCGCCGCAATTATATTGAGGGATTGTTTTTAAGTTCCGGCATTCAGAAGAATCCGGATTATACGATGGAACAGATGTACCAGACGATTTATCTGCTCCGCACGAAGTATAAATTTAATGGATATATTCATGTCAAAGCGATTCCGGGAGCGGATCCGCTTTTGATTGAGAAGACCGGGTGGCTTGCTGACCGCATGAGTGCAAATATGGAACTGCCGACGGCGAAGGGGCTTGATTTGCTGGCACCGCAGAAGAGCCGGAAGAAAATTTTGACACCAATGCGCCAGATACAGATTGGCAGAAGTGAGAGCCTTTTACTGCAGGATGCGAAAATTGAAAAAAGACGGCGTCTTTCTCTGTATCAGTCGGAAAGCCAGACTGTGTTACCGGCGGTTTCCGGTGGGACTTTGCAGGAGTTTCATCAGGATGGAAGGTTTGTGCCGGCGGGGCAGAGTACGCAGATGATTATCGGAGCTACAAAGGAGACGGATTATGAAATTGTCCATATGGCACAGGCGTTATACCAGCAGTTTGATTTAAAGCGTGTATTCTATTCGGCATTTGTGAATACAACAGGGGATCCTCGTTTGCCCGATACGAAGGAGAGAGGACCGGAACTTCTGCGTGAACACCGGCTGTACCAGGCAGATTTTCTTATGCGGTTTTATCAGTTTCGAGCGGATGAGATTATTACAAAAGAAACCCCGAATTTAAATGTCTCCGTAGATCCCAAATGTAACTGGGCACTGTATCATTTGGATTCATTTCCTGTTGAGGTGGAAAAGGCAGACTATCATACATTGTTACGTGTGCCGGGGATTGGCGTGAAATCGGCAAGGCGTATTATAATGGCACGAAGAAGAGGAACGCTCGATTTTAATGCGTTAAAGAAATTTGGTGTTGTATTAAAACGGGCGATGTACTTTATCACTTGTCACGGGCATATGATGATTCCAATCCGCTTAAACCGCACATTTATTCTTGCTAACCTGCTTGGCTTGAAGGAACGTCTTCCAAAGGAAATTGAGGCGCAGGGAACCGGAAGACAGATGATGTTAGAGGATGTGATGCAGGGATGGTAAGACATATTTATTTGTGTGAAAACAGTGCAGAAGGGATTTTCTCGGCGATATACCGTGCCTATGAGGAGGGTTATCCCCACGAGCATAATGAAGTTGTGATTGATACAGAGGGGCGGAATATGGAGCTTTTTTGCGAATATCACACAGTTGTGACAAATTTTGAGCATGCGGTGAAAGTAGCGCGCACCATCCGTCGCAAAATTTCAGAGGAGGCATATGATTTTATTCATCGCTGCTGCGGCTCTTATGAGGTGCAGAAGGCGGATGCTATTTACCGGTTTGTGCAGGAAGGACTTCGGATGGGAAGGGCGGTTATGAGCCATCTCACAGCCCCTTATATGCAGACCTTATTTGCGATTGAGCGGAATTTTACAAATGAATCACATTTTTTTATTGAAATACTTCGTTTTGAGGAATTGGAAAATGGCACATTATTTGGTAGAATAAATCCTAAGAGTGAAGTTCTGCCATATTTAGCCGACCACTTTGCGGATCGCTTTGCCGGTGAGCAGTGGGTGATTGCAGATACCGTGCACCGTACGGTGCTGCTTCATAAAGCAAATTACAAAACGGTGTATTTATCCATGGATGAAGTAGATATGGATGAACTTACTCTGACTTATTCCGAGGACGAAAAGCAGCTTCAGAAATTATGGAAATTGTTTGTTGACACAATTGCGATTAAAGAGCGTGTAAATCCCAAATTGCAGAGACAAATGCTGCCACTTCGTTTTCGTAAATATATGAAGGAGTTTAGCGAATCAGAATGAAGCAGTTTTATTTTGCTCCCTTAGAGGGCATTACAACGTATATTTATCGAAATTTACATCACCAAAAATTTGGCAGTATGGATAAATATTTTACACCTTTTGTGTCACCGACTTCGAATCATGATTTTAAGAGCCGGGCAAAAAAGGATGTGATACCGGAGCATAATCAGGGAATACCGGTTGTGCCTCAGATTCTCAGTAACCGCAGTGATGAGTTTGTTTATACAGCCAGTCGTCTGATTGAATATGGATATGATGAAATTAATCTGAATTTAGGTTGTCCGTCAGGGACAGTTGTGTCGAAGGGGAGAGGTTCGGGATTCCTGGCGAAACCGGAGGAACTGAACCGCTTTTTAGATGATATTTTTTCACAGTGTGAGGTGCCGATTTCCGTCAAGACGAGATTGGGCAGATATTCACCGGATGAGTTTCCGGAACTTCTAGAGATTTATAACCGGTATCCGATTGAGGAATTAACCATTCATCCGAGAATTCGGGATGATTATTATAAAAATACACCGAACCTTGATATGTTTGAATATGCAGTGGAACACAGTAAGAATCCGCTCTGCTATAATGGTGATATCACAACGGTAGAAGAATATGAACGTTTTTGCGAGCGTTTTCCGACAATTGAGGCAATTATGATTGGACGAGGGTTGATTGCAAATCCGGGGCTTGTCCGTGAAATTCAGACTGGGGAGAAGATGCAGAAAGATGAATTACACGTATTTTTGCGAGAATTAAAAGCAGATTATCAGGCGTGTATGCCGGATCTGCCGGTGTTATTTAAGATGAAAGAAATCTGGTCTTATCTCGTAAACTGGTACCCGAACGGGAAAAAAGTATGGAAAAAGGTAAGAAAAACAAATCGGTTAATAGAATATGATAAACTTATGCTTATGCTGGAATCAGGAAACGAGGTGTAAGGAATGCAGGAACAAAAAATTAACCGCCGTGAAATTTTAAAAACGTTAGTTATGTTGTCAATTCCTACCATCTTAGAGGAAATTTTATCGACGTTATTGCAGTATGTGGATACGGCGATGGTTGGACACCTGGGAGAAAAAGCGACAGCATCTGTTAGTGTTACAACAACGGTGACATGGCTTGTGAACAGTATTCCGGCGGCACTTGGTGTGGCGGTGTTGTCAATGACAGCAAAGGCACTGGGGAGCGGCGACAGAGAGTATTTGCAGAAAATCGCAAAGCAGATTTTAATTTTAGTTTTTGCGTGTGGACTTCTTGCCGGTGGAATTTCTGTCATCCTAAGTCCTTACATTCCGATTTGGATGGGGGCGGAGCCGTCTATTTGGCAGGATGCTTCCGATTATTTCCTGATTGTCAGTCTGCCGATGATTTTCCGCTCGGCAACGATGATTATGGGCGCTGCGATTCGGGGAACAAAAGATACAAAAACGCCTATGTTAATTAATCTGGGAGCTAATGGAACCAATATCCTTTTTAACATTGTCTTTATTTATGGAATTGGTTTGGGCGTCAGAGGAGCGGCAATTGCGTCCGCAATATCTTATACGGCAGCCGGATTGCTGATGTTTGCTGCGTACCGGAGAAATGAATATCTCCACTGGAAGTGGGAACATTTTGCTGTGGATGGCAAAGTGATGAAAGAGTGTATGCGAATTGGTCTGCCAGTCCTTTTTAGCAGCATTGCGTCCTGTTTTGGCTATGTTGTGTTTGCTGGTCTTGTTTCCGGGATGGG
>ENA-USYV01002769-USYV01002769.1-human-gut-metagenome-genome-assembly--contig:-NODE-2769-length-13533-cov-92.265012_pt1 | contig 13533 bp, 10 predicted proteins | sample MGYA00250066_ERZ773514 | MGnify/ENA primary metagenome ERZ773514 (study PRJEB29103, sample SAMN06112049) | human gut metagenome | biome: human gut; feature: ankylosing spondylitis patient; material... | reverse complement strand
AGGAGATGCGGTTCAAGTACGATCTGACCATCGTCATGATCACCCACGATCTGGGCGTTGTGGCAAACATTGCAGACCGCGTGGCTGTGATGTACGCAGGCGACATTGTGGAGATCGGCACTGCTGACGAAATTTATTACGATCCCCGCCACCCCTACACATGGGCGCTGCTTTCCAGTATGCCGCAGATGGGCGTGAAGGGCGAGGACCTGTTCAACATCGTGGGCACACCGCCAAACCTGTTTGCGGAAATTCGCGGCGATGCTTTTGCGCCCCGCAACCCGCAGGCGCTGAAGATCGATTTTGTCAAGCGCCCGCCTTACTTTGAGGTAACGCCCACCCACAAGGCCAAAACATGGCTGCTGGACCCCCGGGCACCCAAGATCGAGCCGCCTGCTGCGGTAAAAATGCTGCGAGAGGAGGGGCTGTAAGATGGAAAATGAACGCGAAGTTCTTGTGGAAGTGAACCACCTGAACGTAACCTACGGCTCCGGCAAAAAAGCATATGAAGCTGTGCAGGATGCCAACTTTAAAATTTATAAGGGCGAGATCTTCGGTCTTGTAGGCGAAAGCGGCAGCGGCAAAACTACCATTGGCCGCGCCATCCTGCGCATCCTGCCCACCTCCGGCGGCGAGATCCTCTATAAGGGCCAGAAGATCAACGGCAGAATTTCCCGCCAGCTGGACAGGCAGATCATCAAAGAGATCCAGATGATCTTTCAGGACCCGCAGTCCTCGCTGAACGAGCGCGCCAAGGTGAGCTACATCGTAGGCGAAGGCCTGCAGAACGTCCGGCCTGATCTTTCCACCGCCCAGCAGGAGGAAAAGGTGCGTCAGGCTCTGCTGGACGTGGGTCTGCTGCCGGAATTTGCCTCCCGCTTCCCGCACGAATTTTCCGGCGGACAGCGCCAGCGCATCGGCATTGCCCGGGCCCTGATCGTGGAGCCGGAGTTCATCGTTGCCGATGAGCCCATCAGCGCACTGGATATGTCCATCCGTGCACAGGTGCTGAACCTGCTGCGCCGCCTGCAGAAGGAACGCGGCATCACCTACCTGTTCATCGCCCACGATCTTTCCGTGATGCGCTACATCTCCGACCGCATCGCCGTCATCCACAAGGGCCGCATCGTGGAGCTGGCCGGGGCCGAAGAGTTGACAGCCCACGCCATCCACCCCTATACCCGCAGCCTGCTTTCCGCCATTCCCATGCCGGACCCCCGCAGGGAGCGGCAGAAAAAGCTGCTGGTGTACGACCCCGCCATGCACGACTACTCCAGAGAGGCCCCCCAGTGGCGCGAACTGCGGCCTGAGCATTTTGTACTGTGCAGCGCTGCCGAAGCCGAGCAGTGGCTGCTGCGCTGACCCCCGACATTTCGGGCTGAATCGTTGTTTTACGGCACTTTTACGCAACGTTCATAGTTTATTTCTTGACATTCTCCGGCAGCTCCACTACAATAGAATCTGCATCATTGATTCTGATTTTTGAGTTATTAGCGTGTTCTGACCGGCGGCTTTCATCTTCTTTGCAAAGTTGTCGGCTTTTGGCAATGAAAAGAAGAAGAAAGAAAAGAGGACTTTATTCTATGACTACTGAACAGCGTGAACCGCTCTATGCGTCCACTGCGAAGCCCTGGCTGAAGTACTATGACCAGAAATACATCGACATGCCCCTGCCCAAGTGCAGCGCCTTTGAGTATCTCTGCCATCAGAACAAGAACCATCTGAGCGAGACCGCTCTGGAGTATTATGGCCGCAAATTCACCTTTGCAGACCTCTTTGTGAATGTCAAGAAAACCGCTGCCGCCTTCCGTGCTCTCGGCGTGAAAAAGGGCGACATCATCACCGTTGTCAGCGTGATGACCCCCGAGGTGATCTATGCCTTCTACGCTGCTGATATGGTCGGCGCAACGCTGAATCTGGTGGACCCGCGCTACAGCGTTGAGGGCATCCACGAGTACATCGAAGAGGTAGATTCCCGCCTGCTGATCTGCCTGAATGTGACCTATGAGCGCTGCCACAAGGCAGAAAAGCGCACCAATGTGGAGCGCGTTCTGGTCATCAGCCCCGCAGACTCTCTGCCGCTGCATCTGGCCGTCGGCTACAAGCTGACCAACCCCGATAAGAACCGCTACAAGTCCAATGTGATCCACTGGAAGGACTTTATTGCACAGGGCAAGGATCAGAGCATGAACGCCGAACCCTATGACCCGCAGCACGCCTGCGTGGTGGTGCACACCGGCGGCACCACCGGTTCGCCCAAGGGCGTTATGCTGACCGACGACTGCTTTAACTCTCTGGCCCACGAATTCATCGCCCAGAGCAACCTGTTCTGCCGCGGCCAGAAGCTGATGAACGTCATGCCTCCGTTCATTGCCTACGGCTATGCCTGCGGCGTGCACATGCCGCTGGTCATGGGCCTGCACGTCGTCATCATCCCCAATCTGGACCCCGACAAGCTGGGCGCACTGATCTGGAAGCACAAGCCCGAGCACATGTTCGGCGTTCCGGCCCACTACCAGCAGATGGCAGCTTCTCCGCTGCTCAAGAAGAAGAAGGATCTCTCCTTCATCCGCAACTATGCCGCCGGCGGCGACTCGCTGCCGCTGGGCGCTGAGCTGACTGTGAACGAGTTCCTGAAGGCGCACAACGTGGAGTATCCGCTGGCCAAGGGCTACGGCATGACCGAGGTCGCCTCTGCCGCTACCGTTGCCGCCGGCAACGTGACCAAGCCCGGCAGCGTGGGCATTCCCATGCTGAACACGGTGGTGTCCATTTTTGAGCCTGGCACCGAGACCGAACTGCCCATCGGTGAGCGCGGCGAGATCTGCATCTGCACCCCCACCGTCATGAAGGGCTACTACAATAAGCCCGAGGAGACCGACATGATCCTGCGCCGCCATGCAGACGGCCAGATTTGGGCACACACCGGCGATGTCGGCTACATGGACGAGGACGGCTTTGTGTATCTGGATTCCCGCATCAAGCGCATGATCATCCGTCACGATGGCTTCAAGGTGTTCCCGTCCATGATCGAGAACGTCATCAGCCGCCACCCGGCCGTGCATCAATGCTCGGTGGTGGGCTGCACCGATAAGGACCATGTGCAGGGCCGCCTGCCCTTCGTCTACGTGGTGCTGGACCCGGAAGGCGACAAGAAAAAGCGCCAGATCGTGCGGGAACTGCGCCAGCTGTGCAATGAAGAGCTGCCGGAGTATGTGCAGCCGGTGGGCTACAAGTTCATCTCCGAAATGCCCTTTACCCCTGTTGGCAAGGTGGACTACCGCAAGCTGGAAGAAGAGATCACTCCCCGCGATTACTGATCCTGAACTTCACCCTGTAATTTTTCAGACACGGAGCTCTCCCGAAAGGGAGAGCTTTTTTGTATGGAAGGAACCGCAGAATACGGACGCAGCGATGGCCGCAATTTTTTGAATTTTGTCAGTTGACAATTTTTACTTTCCATTTTATCATAGAGACAACAGCTGTGCCGCACAGGTGCAGTCATTCCAGAAAGAAGGAATTACAATGAAAAACAAAAAGTTTGCCAGCTTTCTGGCCGCAGCGGCAGCGCTTGTGCTGCTGGCCATGCCTGCATTTGCTGCCGACGAACAGACGGAGCTGCCTGCCGCCGAAGCAGCAGAGGTGCAGCAGGAGCAGACCGCAGCGCCTGCCGAGCAGGAGACCGCCCTGCCCGCCGATGCCCAGACAGCCGGCGAACCGGAGCAGCAGCTCACCTATGTGGCGCTGGGCGACAGCATCACCTCCGGTGTCGGCCTTGCCGATATGAAATACAACATCGCCCAGATCGGCTACGATCTGCAGCCGAACTTTGAGGGCTACCCTTCCCAATGCTACACCGCCCTTGTGGGCAAGGGCCTTGGGCTGGACCGCCAGCACGCGATCAATCTGGGCCTGCCCGGCCTGATGAGCCCTGACATGCTGGATATGGTGCAGAACAGCGCCATGCCCAAGATGAATCAGGCTTCCGGCGCATATTACGTCTACCCGGAATATCAGGAGTATCTGCGCAAGGCCGATATCATTTCCATCCAGATCGGCTCCAACGACGCGCTGGTGCCCTGCATCGTAGGTCTGGGCGAGGCCACCAACTGGAAGAGCGAGCAGCTTGCCGCACTGATGGTCAGCGGTGCCCTGCGTGATTTCAACTTCCAGAAGCTGGGGCTCTTCCTCGAAGCGCTGAACCGTATGACCCTTACCTTTGACGAGAGCCGCGCCACCAACCGCCTGCTGTTCCGCGGCATGGATGAGATCTGCGATCAGGCCTATACCAATGTGACCGCCAGCCTGCCGCAGATCGTGGCCGGTATCCGCGCACTGAACCCGGATGCCAAAATCGTGCTGCTGGGTTACACCAATCCGGTGCCTCTGCTGCCCGCATGGAACCGCTATTTCAGCAAATTGAACCGCTTTGCCAAAGACCTTGCCACACAGGAAGGCTTGATCTATGTGGACATTCCCCGTGCGCAGACCGCTGCCGACGGCCACCCCACCGTTAAGGGCCACCAGTACATTGCAAACCAGATTTTGAATGCTCTGAAGTGAGCTTTCCATCAAAAAAGCCTGTCTCATTTTCGCGAGACAGGCTTTTTTTGCGCTGTTCTGTTTTCAGCTCAGCCGGCCGCTTTCCACCGAAAAGCTGATATCTGCCGCAGCCATGGTAGACTTGCGGTGGGAGACCAACAGCACCGTTTTGTCTTTGCACTCTGCCCGCACAGCCTTGAGGATCACACCCTCATTCAGGCTGTCCAGATTGGAGGTAGGCTCGTCCAGCAGCAGGAAGGGTGCATCATGCAGGAAGGCACGCGCCACACCGATGCGCTGGCGCTCGCCGCCGGAAAGTGCACCGCCCAGCTCACCCACCGGGGTATCATAGCCCTTGGGCAGGCTGTGGATAAAGCCGTCCAGCGCAGCCTTTTTGCAGGCTGCTTCCACCTCTTCCCGGGTGGCATCCCGCTTTGCAATGCGGATGTTGTTCTCAATGGTATCGTCGAACAGCTCGGTCTCCTGCGTCACAAGGCTTTCCTGTTCGCGCAGGGCGGCGGTGTTCACGCGGCGGATATCCTCTGCGCCAAAGCGGATGCTGCCGCTGGATACATCCCAGAAGCGCATCAGCAGCCGCAGGAAGGTAGACTTTCCGCTGCCGGAGCGGCCGGTGATGCCCACGATCTTCTTTTCCGGAACGGTCAGGCTCAGGTCATGCAGCACCTCCTCATTGGCATAGGCAAAGTTCACATGCTCTGCCGCAGCACCTGCAAATGCGGTGTCTGTGCCGTCGGTCACATCGGCGGTGACGGGCTGTTCGTCCAGCAGGTCCAGCACGCGGTCTGCGCTGGCGAACACCTGCGTCAGGCTGGCACCAAGGTTTGCCAGCGCCACCACCGGGCCAAAGGAGCTGAGGGCCGAAAGGGTGCACACCAGTACGCCCTCCACGCCCATTTTACCGCTCTGGTAAAGGTTCAGGCTCACACCCAGCACGGCCAGCACCGTGAGCAGGATCAAGGTGTTCGTGATGGCCACGGTCAGGCCCTCGCGGTATTTCATCGCCTTCTGCTTTTCGCCCAGCATCTCACTGTGGGCCGTGATGCCCTCGGCGCGGGCTGCGGTGTCCTGATACTGCAGGGTATCCTTCAGGCCGCGCAGGCTTTCCAGCACATAGCTGTTGGTATCGGCCAGTGCCTGACGGTACTCCCGGGCGGCACGGTCGCCGCGCTTTGCGCTCCACACCGGCAGGGCCACGCCCACCAGCAGATAGCCCGCCAGCAGCACCAGCGCAGGCAGGATGTGCCAGCTGCCCACAAAGCCCGTCATGCCGATGACGCAGATGCACGCGATGCAGATGGGCGAAATGGTGTGGGCATAGAACACCTCCAGCGCTTCGATATCGGCGGTGATGAGCGAGATCAGGTCACCGCGGTCACGGCCTTCCAGCTTTGCAGGGGTCAGACGGCGCAAGGCACCGAACACCTTATCGCGGATCAGGGCCAGCAGCTTGAAGGCGATATAGTGATTGGATGCCTGCTCTGCGTAACGCAGAACGCCGCGCAGCAGGGCAAACACCAGAATGCAGGCAAAGGCCGTGCCCACGGTCCTCACCGGGCTTGCAAGCCCCAGCGCACGCAGGATGCCAAAGCCGCCGAAGATGGTAATGAAGGTGGCGCAGAAGTGGCCTGCCACCCCCATCACGATCGCTGCCAGCATAACGGGCAGCATGGGCTTTACCAGTACGATCAGCCGTCCCACAATGGCAAAGGGGCTGCGATGATTGCTCTTGTTCATGCTCAGGCATCCTCCTCTTCCAGTGTTTCCAGCTGCCGCTGTGCCAGATACAGGCGGCTATAAGCCCCCTGCTGGGCCAGCAGTTCGGCGTGGGTGCCCTGCTCCATCACCCGGCCATTGCTCATTGCATAGATGCAGTCGCTGTGCACCACGTTTGCCAGACGGTGGGAGATCAGGATGATCGTCTTTTTTCCGGCAAGGCTGTGGATGGCCTGCATGATATCGTTCTCGCTTTCGGCATCCACATTGGAAGTGGCCTCGTCGAAGAGGTAGATGGGCGTATCGTGCAGCAGGGCGCGGGCCATGGCAAGGCGCTGGCGCTGGCCGCCGGAAAGATTGCTGCCGCCCTCATGCAGAGCGGTCTGCAGGCCGTTCTGGCTGCGGCAGAAATCGGCCAGATTCACCTGTTCCAATGCCGCCCAGAGCTGTGTCTCGTCCGCGTCCGGCTTTGCCATGCGCAGGTTGCTCTCCACCGTACCCTTGAAGATGGCGGCGTTGTGGGGCACCAGCGTCAGGGTGCGCAGACGCTGTTCCTGCTGCAGCTCCTGCACCGGCACGCCGCCCAGCGTCACGCTGCCGGTATAGCCGGTGCGGCTGCCGGACAGCAGCGCCGCAATGGTGCTTTTGCCGCAGCCACTCTCACCCACCAGCGAGACAAAGCTGCCCTGCGGAATGGTAAAGGAGACATCGTTCAGGATGGTGCGGTCCTTCTCGTAGCCAAAGGTGACATGCTCAAGCTTCAGAGTCGTATTCTCTCCGGGCACGCGGTCACCATCGGCAGGCTCTTCCGCTGCCAGAAGCTTGAAGATCTTCTCTGCCGAAGCGGCACCGTTCATGGCAATGTGGAAGTAGCTGCCCAGCAACCGCAGCGGCAGGAAAAAGTCCGCCGCCAGCAGCACGATGGTCAATGTGGCGGTCAGGGTCAGCCGGCCTTCCGCAAATGCAGCCACCGCGCTGATGATGCCAAGGCCCGCACCGCCGTAAGCCATCAGGTCCATCAGTGTCACCGAGTTCAGCTGCATGGTGAGCACCTTCATGGTGATCCTGCGGAAGCGCTCGGCCTGCGCATTCATCTGCTCGTGCTTCCAGCCGTCGGCCTGATAAATTTTCAGGGTGGTCAGGCCCTGAATGTTCTCAAGGAAGCTGTCGCCAAGGGTGGTGTATTCGCCCCAGTAGTTCGCCAGCAGCTTTTTGGCAAACTTCTGCACTGCCACAATGGACATGGGGATCAGCGGCACGCAGCACAGCAGGATGATGGCCGACCGTGCGTGCACACCCACCAGCAGCACAAACAGGGTAACGGGTGCCAGCAGGCTGTAAAACAGCTGCGGCAGGTATTTTGCAAAGTAGGTGTCGATCTGCTCCACACCTTCGCTGGCCAGCATCACCACCTCGCTGGTGGCCGCCGTCTCGGTGTAGTTGGGGCCAAGGCGGGCAAGCTTTGCGTAGATGCTGCTGCGCAGGGTGCGCTTGACATCCTTGGAAGCCTGATCGCTCATGGCCGATGCCAGCATGGTAAAGGCAAAGCGCATGGGCACCGTGGCAAGGCAGAGCACAAGGTTCTGCCACAGCTGTGCACTGGTCAGGCTGCCCGCAAAGGCTGCGCCCACCAGCCGGGCAATGGCCCGCACAAAGATCACGTTGCACAGCATCCCCAGCCATTGGAAAGCCACATTGGCTCCCACATACCGCAGCGCACCGCGGTCAAAGGACAGCAATTTTTTGTTGATCACTGGGCTTTCTCCGTTTCTGCTTTTTCTGCATCACTGCCAAACAGACGCTCATATTCGCCGGTAAAGATGCGCTCCGGCAGTGCACTGGTCATGGCAAGGGCAGCGGTAAAGCGCTCTTCTTCGCTCAGCGGCTCACTGACCGGTGGGAAATGGGTCAGGATCGTTTTCAGCTCCCGATCCACCTGTTTTGCCACCCAAATGCCCCGGTCTGTCATATAGATCTTGCCGTAGTGCTCCTTTACGATCATGCCGCGCTCCATGAGCAGATTCATGATACGCACCACCGAGGGCTTGGTCACGCCAAGCTTTTCGGCAATGCTGCGGGAGCTGATATCCAGATGGGTCTGTGAGACTTCGTAGATCGCCAGCAGATAGCGCAGATGTGCCGACGTCAGTTCCATGCCGATCACTCTCTTTTCTGATAGATTTTCCAATGTTATCCAAAGCTAACTTTTTGTTTCTGAAAAAAGGGCGCGAGCCGAAACTTCCAGCCCGCGCCCTTTGCGGATCATTTCAATGCTCAGTGACAGCCGCTGCAACCGCTGCAGCTGCCATTGCAGCCACCTTCGCCGCAGCCGCTGCACCCACTGCAGCCGCCGCCATGCTTGTGGGAGTGCCATGTGATCCAGCCCACACCGCCAAACACGATGACTGCCACAATGATCGTGGGCAGATTAAAATTTGCAGCGAGGAATTCCATCATACAAAACACACCCTTTCCGTGCAAAGCGTTCTTTTAGATCTTGGAGATGTCGATTTTGACCTCGTTGTCACCAGCATACTTGTTGGGACGGACCAGCAGGTAGATGAAGCCGACCAGAACCACAGCAGCCACGATGGTGAAGAAGTTGAAGCCAATCTCACCGGTGATCAGGCCGCCCAGCTGGTACACCACCAGAGCGGCGCAGTAAGCCAGAGCGCACATATAACCAATGGCGATGGCGGTCCACTTGCCGTTGTTCATCTCGCGCTTGATGGCGCCCATAGCAGCGAAGCAGGGAGCGCACAGCAGGTTGAAGATCATGAAGGCATAAGCCGACAGAGCGGTGTAGTCCTGCGCAACAGCAGCCCAGATCTCATCGCCGTTCTCAGACAGCTCGCCGCCGAAGTGATACAGAACACCGAAGGTACCAACCACGTTCTCCTTTGCGATCAGGCCGGAGACGGAAGCGACAGTTGCACGCCAGTTGCCGAAGCCCAGAGGTGCAAAGATCCATGCGACCTTGGTAGCGATCGCAGCCAGCACGGAGTTGTCCTGATCCTCGACCATGCCGAAGACACCATTCTCGAAGCCGAAGCCCTGCAGGAACCACAGCACAACGGTAGCGGCCAGAATGACGGAGCCTGCGCGCTTGATGAAGGACCAGCCGCGCTCCCAGGTTGCACGGAACACGTTGCCCCATGCAGGCACATGGTATGCGGGCAGCTCCATCACGAAGGGAGCGGGATCACCTGCGAAGAGCTTGGTCTTCTTCAGGATCACGCCGGAGCAGATGATGGCAGCCATGCCAATGAAGTAAGCAGAGACAGCCACCAGAGAAGAACCGCCGAACATCGCACCTGCGATGAGGCCGATGATGGGCATCTTTGCGCCGCAGGGGATGAAGCAGGTGGTCATGATGGTCATGCGGCGGTCGCGCTCGTTCTCGATGGTACGGGAAGCCATAACACCGGGCACGCCGCAGCCGGTACCGACCAGCACGGGGATGAAGCTTTTACCGGACAGGCCGAACTTGCGGAAGATACGGTCCATGATGAAGGCGACACGGGACATATAGCCCACATCCTCCAGAATGGACAGCAGGAAGAACAGCACCAGCATCTGGGGAACGAAGCCCAGAACCGCGCCGACACCGGCAACGATGCCGTCCATGATCAGGCCGTACAGCCAGCCTGCCACGCCGATGCTCTCCAGCAAGCCGCCCAGAGCATTGGGAACGATTTCACCGAACAGGACATCGTTGGTCCAGTCGGTGGCAAAGGTACCAATGGCCCAGCCGCCGTCTGCAATGGAGGTGCCCATGGACAGGGAGTACATCAGGAACATGACCAGTGCGAAGATGGGCAGAGCCAGAATACGGTTGGTCACGATCTGGTCGATCTTATCGGAAACGGTCAGGTGCTCCACGCGGGCCTTCTTTTTAACAGCTTTGCCCACGACGGTGTTGATGTATGCATAGCGCTGGTTGGTGATGATGCTCTCAGCGTCATCGTCCATCTCAGCTTCGCAGTCCTTGATGTGCTGGTCGATGTGGTCGGTCAGGCTCTTGTCGAGCTTCAGCTCGTCCATGACCTTCTCGTCGCGCTCGAACAGCTTGACGGCATACCAGCGCAGGAAGCGGTCATCCACCTTGCCCTGAATGGACTCTTCGATGTGGGCAATGGCGTGCTCCACGCTGCCGGTGAACACATGGGGCAGCTCAGCAGCCTTGGTAGCCTTTGCAGCAGCCACAGCAGCCTTTGCAGCGGCCTCGGTGCCCTCGCCCTTCAGTGCGCTGATCTCCACCGCCTGACAGCCCAGCTCTGCGCTCAGCTTCTTCAGGTCGATCTTATCACCGTTCTTGCGCACCAGATCGATCATGTTCACAGCCATGACCACCGGGATGCCCAGCTCGATCAGCTGGGTGGTCAGGTACAGGTTACGCTCAATGTTGGTACCATCGATGATGTTCAGGATGGCATCGGGCTTCTCCTTGACCAGATAAGTACGGGAAACCACTTCTTCCAGCGTGTACGGAGACAGCGAGTAGATGCCGGGCAGGTCCTGAATGATAACATCCTTATCGCCCTTCAGCTTGCCTTCCTTCTTTTCCACCGTAACGCCGGGCCAGTTGCCGACATACTGGTTGGAGCCGGTCAGATTGTTGAACAGGGTCGTTTTACCGCAGTTCGGGTTGCCGGCAAGTGCAATTTTAATGCTCATTGCTTAATCCTTCCTCCCTTTGGGATCAGACTACTTCGATCATTTCAGCATCGGCCTTGCGCACGCTCAGCTCGTAGTTGCGCACGGTCAGCTCCATGGGGTCGCCCAGAGGTGCCACCTTGCGGACATAGATCTCAACACCCTTGGTGATGCCCATGTCCATGATGCGGCGCTTGACCGGGCCTTCACCGTGCAGCTTTGCCACAGTAGCGGTCTCGCCGACCTTTACGTCTTTCAGAGTTTTCATACTTAACCATCCTCCTCTGCTTGTCTTTATAGAGAGACTATTCCAGTTTCGGAGCAGCTCCCAAACAGCGCCGGGGCACTGTTCAGCCAATCATGATACGGTTTGCCATGGTCTTGTCCAGCGCGATGCGGCTCTCCTTGACCTGAATGATCAGGTTGCCTGCGATCTCGTTGACGACCGTTACCTCACTGTCCACCACAAAACCCAGCTCTGCCAGATGCAGCCGGATCTCGTCCTTGCCGGTGATCTTTTTGATGGTGACGGTCTCCCCTGCTTTTGCCATTGTCAAAGGCATCATACTTCCGCTTCCCTTCCTGTTTGAATCTGGGATATCGCTGCGGTTAGTCAGCCGCAACTACCAACGTGGATAGTTTACGCTCACTAACCTTTTATGTCAATAGTTTTTTCACAATTAAAAGTTAGTTCATATGAACAAACAATTTTTCTGCCCGATTTTTTCCGTTTTTTCACCACAATCAACAACAACTAACTCAAATTATTGAATCAAAGTTAGCCATTGTTTACATTTTCTTGTTCTTTTTTGGCTGCATCTTGTAAACTATCACAAAGCTTTTTCTCTGCCCTGCTGTGCTCTTTTGCAGCAAATGACACAGCCGCGCGGTACAGTGGTCAGTCTGCACCGCGCGGCCGCGTGTCAAAAGGAGGATTTCTTTCCTGCCAGTGCGTGGACACCAGCAGGTGCCAGGATAAAAAGAGAGTATTTGAAAAGAGAATGACAATTTTTAAGCCGCCACGGCAAGGCGGAGAATGGGCGTTCCGCTGTGGAACAGCCGCAGATAGACTGCTGTGCACTTGCTCAGCTGGTCAAAGTGCTTCTGCGCTGCATCCGGGTCGCCATAGGACTTCCAGCAGCCGCAACAGGTAAAGTTCTTGCCGCGGTTCTCGATAAAGCCCACAACATCGCCCAGCGGATAGCCAAGGAACACCCCGATCTCATGCGGAAATTCTGCCGAACAGCACAGCTTGCGGGAAAGCTGTGTGAGCATATTGCCCACATCCGGTGCTTCGCCCGCTTCCGGCAGGCGGTAGCCCTCCTGCCGCAGAAAGCTCTGCACCTTTTCATCTGCCAGCACGTCAGCCAGCTTGCTTTCGCGGTAGACATACACAAGATACCGGTGGTTGAGCACGCAGCCCTTGAGCACCCGCACACGCAGGCCCTTGGGGTTCAGCTGAGTGTTCCAGTTTTTCACCCGGCGCGCAAGGTCGGCGCAGTCGCGGGTCTCATAGCGGAACAGGCCTGCCGGTTTCAGGCTTGCCAGCACCGGGGCACACTGTTCGATCATGACCGTCTCAAAATTACGCTCCATGTCTGTGCCCTCCCGCCTTGTTTCTCCGGGCTATTGTTCCCCGGATGCGCCGTGGTTATAAGTTAGATGTTTCTAACCCCGATTCTAAAAAAGAAGCAGCTTTGCGCGGAGCATTCAAGACTTCGGCCTGCCGATCTGGTTCTTTTGGTTAGTTATTTCTAACGTGACTGTATCTTACCACAGCGGTGGGCCGTTGTCAACACTTTTCTCGAAAAAAGTTATTCGTGGCAAACCACGGTTTTCTCCACCTCGCTTTTTGTGCATTCTACCGTTTTGGCGCAGGCTGTGGTATAATAAGAAAAATTTATATTCTCTTAAAGGAGCACGCATCCATGCCACAGAACATTGCACCGCCGGGCCTGATCTCCCTTCTTGCCGCCGCACTGGCACAGCAGCCCACAAAACCGCTGGTGCTGGCGCTGGATGGCCGCTGCGGCAGCGGCAAGACCACCCTTGCAAATACGCTGGCCCGGCAGTTCCCGGCCAGCATCACCCTGCACACCGATGATTTTTATCTGCCGCCTGCACAGCGCATCCGCGGCTGGGAGAAAACGCCCTGCGCCAATATGGACCTTGACCGCCTGCGGGACGAAGCCCTGCGCCCAGCCTACGAGGGCCAGCCGGTGCAGTACCGTGCCTATTCCTGCCGCGAGGGTGCGTACCTGCCCGCGCGGGAGCTGGCCGCGCAGCCGCTAGTGATTTTGGAGGGCAGCTACAGCCACCACCCGCTGCTGACCGGTTACGAAACGCTGCGGGTGTTCCTGACCTGCGCAAAAGAAGAGCAGACCCGCCGCCTGCAGGCGCGGGAGGGTGAGCGGTACGCCAATTTTGCCGCCCGGTGGGTGCCGCTGGAGGAGGGCTATTTTGCCCAGTACCACATTGCGGAGACGGCGGATTTTGTGGTAGACACCACCCAAGGCGGGACGATTTGAAATGGCTTTCGCGCCGCCGGCAAGACCAAGGTGCCATATAGCAAAGCGGAAGAACACCCCTTGAACAGAACAA
>ENA-USYV01002764-USYV01002764.1-human-gut-metagenome-genome-assembly--contig:-NODE-2764-length-13546-cov-3.172767_pt1 | contig 13546 bp, 8 predicted proteins | sample MGYA00250066_ERZ773514 | MGnify/ENA primary metagenome ERZ773514 (study PRJEB29103, sample SAMN06112049) | human gut metagenome | biome: human gut; feature: ankylosing spondylitis patient; material... | reverse complement strand
GTAAACTGATGCGGCTGGTATATGATGGTATTGCAGAGGATATTAAGCTGGATTTATCTTATATGGATGAACTATGATTACAAGTCATATCGGATTATTCAGATTTCGTAAATTACAGATTATTTGCAGAACAAAAAATGTCAGACGTGAGATGAACATTCATTTTGGTTTTACGAATGATTAACTATGGATTAAAATAAAGATAAATTGACAGCTTGGATTTGCATAAAGAGCATAAGTTATATTAGAGCGTGTTTTAAAACACGCTCTGGGATAAAAGGAGTGAAAAACATGGCAGAGAAAGTATTACATGTAATTATCAAAATATTAATGTATATCTTTATAGTACTTCTTTTTATCCTGCTCTTTGTGCGGATGAGCGGAGTTGGCTGTGCTATTTTTGCAGATAAGCCAAAGGATAAGAACCCGCAGATAGCCAGCGAGACTGTACTTGTCGTAGAGCAGGGGGAATCTCTTCTTGAGATTTCTAAAGATTTGGCAGAACAGGGGATTGTAAAGAATCCGTATCTGTTTGCCATATCTCTTCGCTGCATGGATGGATATCAGAATATCCGGCCAGGGGAATATCAGGTTTCCTCTTCTGAGAAGCCATCAGAAATATTAAAACAGCTAACACATGAGGAGGAAAAAATACAGTGATTACAGAAGAAAGAGTTCTGGATTTCATTCGTTCCTTTGGGGTAGACAGAGGTTCTGAGGCTTTGCATATGATAGAAAAAGAAGCCATCAGAGATGATGTGCCGATTATCCGCAAAGAGTCAGGGGAACTTCTTCGAATATTGCTGCAAATTAAAAAACCGGAGAAAATTCTGGAGGTAGGTGCTGCCATAGGATTTTCTTCGGTTTTTATGGGTGAAAATACCGGGAAAAATACACACATAACAACAATAGAGAATTATCCGCCTCGTATTGAACGGGCGAAGGCAAACATCGCCCTTGCAGGCATGGAAGATAAGATTACGTTAATTCCGGGAGATGCGGCAGAAGTGTTGAAAGAACTTTCCGGAAGCTGGGATTTTATTTTTATGGATGCGGCGAAGGGACAGTATATTCACTTTATGCCGGAAGTAATGCGGCTTCTGGCACCGGGAGGAATTTTAGTCTCGGACAATGTTTTGCAGGATGGAGATATTTTTGAATCCCGTTATGGGATTAAGAGAAGAAATCATACGATTCATAATCGCATGAGAGAGTATTTATATGCATTGACACATGATGAAGCGCTTGATACCGTGATTTTAGAAACGGGAGATGGCATGGCAATCAGTGTGAAAAAAGAATAAGAAGAAAGAAAGGGATAAGATGAGAAATACAGAATTACTCATACCGGCGAGTAGCTTAGAAGTATTAAAAACAGCGGTACTTTACGGTGCAGATGCCGTATATATCGGTGGTGAAATGTACGGACTTCGTGCAAAGGCCCGCAATTTTTCCAGAGAAGATATGGAGGCAGGCGTAAAGTTTGCTCATGAAAATGGAGTAAAAGTATACGTTACAGCTAATATTGTGGCGCATAATGAAGATTTAAAGGGTATCATTGATAAAACGTAAAGATGCAAAGTATTCGCTCCCGTTTTCAAGGAATTGTTCCACACAGATCTCCCGGAAAATCGTCCGTAACAATTCTTTTTTAGAAGAAGCCGACAAAGCAGGCAATACCGGATTGGTTCGTTTGGAACGCATTTCATTCAGCGGAGCCAAAGCATCGGCAACGGAATAATCGTCCAGCCGGGCTTTCAATTCGGCTTCCATCAGATAAAGTTCGGCATAACGAAAATAATAAGCCGTATAAGGAGCATCGGGAGTATCGTTCCGTCCTCCGTGATACAGTTTCTTCAATGCCCAAACATTTTTTGTATCCCAGGTTTCCGGAGCCCGAACCGAGTCCATGACCACCGTATAGCGGGGATCTTCCTTGATCCAACCGTCGAAGATATCGTAATAGGTATTGTTATATCCTATAGCATAAGAATAGGTAAACTCACTCCAGGCACAATTGGTAATATCCCCCATATAACGGGTCCACAATACTTCCCCGGATTCCCAACCTTTCTCGTACATTTCAGCCAGATCGGCTTCCATTTTCCAGCTACCCGGAGCATCTTTCTTCACAGTAAGCACCAAATCCAGCGCATCTTTCAAGTCCTGTACATCACCGCGCATCACTCCCCGGTTCAATAACAACTTCGCTTTCAATACCTGTGCCAATTGTTTCGATAAATAGCGGGGAGTAGTAAAATCGGGTAAATACTTCAACCCCGGTTCCAAATCTTCAAAAATTTTCTGATAAGATTCTCCGACAGTGATTCGGGGAACCTGCAAATTACTCAGATTGGACATCTGATCGCGGTATAAAATACCATAAGCACAGTCGTCGGCTTCCCACCAGTGTCCGAACATCCAGAATAAATTAGCATAAGCCCAGGCCCGCATACATCTGGCCTCGGCGATCAAAGCCTCTTTTGTTTCGGGCGAAGGATATAACTTTACATCCAGATTAGTCAAAGCGATAACTGCAGCATTCGCTGAATTTACCAACCCATACCAAGATTGCCAAATCGCCCCGAAATCATTGCTGCCTTCTTTATAGGTCATATTGTAATTCGGATTATTATAATTCCATACTCCAGCCTGCGAAGCCCACCTTCCAGCCAGTTCTCCACCGAAATTAGACGATTTCGCAATAACAGAATACATACCGTTGATAATATTCTTCGCTCCGTTATAATCCGTCACTGCATTTTCCAGGGTCAGATTGTATTTCGGACTTTGATCCAGAAAATCTTCGCAGGAAGCCAATATTCCGGCCAAAAATAAGATTAGGTATATCGAATAAGTTCTCATATTCAGCTTATTTTAATGTTAATTTGATTCCAAAATTATAGGTACGGGCAGAAGGATAGGTACTATAGTCGATTCCCATGTTATAAAAAGCACTATAAGTAGTACTAAAATTCCCCTGTGGGTCCATACCCGGATATTTCGTCCAGGTAAACAGGTTTGTGGCCTGGAAAGTGAATTCCACTGCATTCAAAATACTATTTTTATAGAGGTGTTTCGGTAAACGATAAGATAAATTCAATGCGGTCATCCGCAGATAGGAAGCATCGTGAATATATCGGTCGGTAATAATACTGTTACTCCCCCAACCATAATACATCGCCCGTGGATAAGATGCATTTACCCCGGGATTCACCGTCCAGGAATCCAATATCCGGTTAGAAGTATTATATACATTCATATCTCCTGAACTATTTTTTTCTTCGTCCCAAAAACGATCCCCTCCGACAGAATAAGAAAATACAGCATTCAACATCAATCCTTTCCAATACAACGTACTACCGAATCCTCCGAAGAAATCCGGATTAGCATTTCCGATCACGGTACGATCCCCGTCTGCCGTGATTTGTCCGTCCCCATCCAGATCCATAATATACACATCTCCCTGACGTTCATAATTATAATCGTCCCGATAATATTTCAGGGTTCCGGTTTTCGGATCGATGGTCTTCAAACCGACCAGTTCTTCATTAGTCATAAATAAACGACCGGCATCTTTATAGCCGTAGAATCTCCCGGTTTCACCTCCTTCTTCTATTTTAAAATAATCATAAGCTCCGCCACCGAAATAACCGTCTGAACTGTTTAACTTTTCCAGGGTTGTCCGATTACGGGCAATGTTAAAATCGACATTCCAGGTCAGGTCTTTTGGTGCATTTTTGATAATATCTACCCGGACATCGAACTCGATTCCCCGGTTTTTCAATGAACCGATATTTTGATAAACACTAGAGAAAGAAGAGGAAGTCGGCACAGGATCGCTATACAATAAGTTATCTACTTTTTTCTGATAATATCCCAAAGTACCCCGTATCCGGTCGTCCCAGAAACCATAATCCAAACCGACTTCTTTCTGTATCTGTTCTTCCCATTGCAGAATATCATTTCCTAAAGAAGAGGGTACGATGCCGGCAGCGCCGTTATAGGTTGCCGATCCCATTAATGTCCGCCAATCATAGGCTCCCAGATTCTGTGATCCGGTTTTTCCGACAGATCCCCGTAATTTCAGATAAGAAACGATATTGGAATAATCTTTCATAAAATTTTCTTCGGTAATGATCCAGGCAACCGCACCGGAAGGGAAATATCCCCAACGTTTATCCGGGCCGAACTGAGAAGAACCGTCTGCCCGGAAATTCAGGGTCAGTAGATAGCGATTGTTGAATTTATATTCCAAACGTGATAAGAAAGAAGCCAAAGTATTAGAACTGTAACTACTGGAAATACTATTCTTTTTAGCAGCACTGTTTAAATTAGTCAAAACCTGGTCATCGGGGAAACCGCTACCGGAAGCTCCCAACCCATCTGATTCATACTTCTCGATAGAAAAGCCGGCCAATCCCACCAAACTATGCTTCTTCCAGGTATTCACATAATTCAACGTATTGTCCCACATGTAAGTATAGCTTTCATTTTTACTGACACTGGCAGAACTTTCTGCTCCATCATACCAGGCAATGGTATAAGTGTTGTATTTATTCACATTATATTGAACCGTACCGGAAGTACGGAAAGTCAATCCTTTGATAATATCCCATTCCAATCCTAATGTTCCGGAAAAATTCCGTCCTTTGGCTTCATCGGTATCCATCAGTGATAATAACGGGTTTTTCGTATAGTAATCGATCATATTGATTGTTCCGTCTTCATTATAAGCAGGCACATCCGGCCGCATATCGAGAATTTCACCGATCATATTGTCTTTATCATTAGCCGTACGGGCTGTAGCTCTCAAATCCAATTTAAACCGAACAATATCCCGAACTGCAGCATCAAAATTAAAACTACCCCCCAACATTTTAGAATTACCACCTTTGACGATACCTTTCTGGTCTTTGTAATAGATAGAAGCACTATAAGAAGATTCTTTGGAACCTCCACGTATTCCTATACTGTAATCCTGGGTAGCAGCATTCCGGGTCATCAGATCCCACCAATCGGTATCTCCATTTCCATAAGCATCTTTCAGATAGAACTCATCGGTCAGGGAATTTAAATCAAACTGGCTATGATTAATGTGAGAATTAAAATAAGTTTCGTCCACATATTTTTTGGTGAAATAGTCCAGTGAACCTCTCGTAAACAAACTCATCGCACAAGCAGCTTTCGACACCCGGATATACTCATCTGCGGTCAATACCCGAAAATCATTGGCATTCAAAGTCTGTATTCCATAACGGGCAGAAAACTCCAATTGGGGTTTCATGCCGGCTTTTCCCCGCTTGGTGGTCACCAGTACAACACCGTTGGCAGCCCGCGAACCATAAATAGCCGTAGCAGAAGCATCTTTCAAGATATCGACACTTTCTACATCGGTCAAATTCAAATTATACAACGTATTGGATACATCTCCGGAAGTGCTGGCATTATACTCGGGAACCCCGTCTATCACCCACAATGGCTGTGAATCACCCGACAGAGAAGAAGATCCCCGGATAATAACAGACACCGGTGAAGTCGGGGAAGCCGAACTGATCATCACATTTACTCCCGGTGCTTTTCCCTGAAGCATAGACTGTATCGTCGCCCCCATCGGAGCCGTTTCCATATCCTTACTTCCCAAACGGGTAACCGCACCCGTCATATCCTTTACCTTTGTCGTTCCATACCCCACCGCAACCGCTTCTTCCAAACGGTTCATCTCTTCTTCCAAGGTTACATCGATTACATTTTTAGGCCCCACAGTCACTTTCTGTGATTTCATTCCCATAAATGTAAAATTTAGTGCCAGATCAGGCGCCTCGGGGCATTCCAGGGAATATTTCCCTTCATTATCGGTAGCCACACCGATGGTGGTACCGTCGACCAAAATAGTCACGCCCGGCAGAGGATCTCCATTCGTATCGGTCACTTTACCGGAAATCTTCCTCATCCGTACCTGCGGGACATTTTCCGACTGGCGGCTACGACGAATCACGATCGCATTATTCTCCCGGACGTATTTCAAATCGGTACCTTCCAGGCATTTGTTCAATATCGCATCTACCTGCGTATTTTTCATGTCGATATCGATTCCTTTCACCGAAGCAATATCCTCATCGCTATACATAAACACCAGCTGTGTCTTCTCTTTCAATTCCCAAAGAATTTCTTCCAGAGAAGCATTTTGTTTTTTCAAACTGACTGTTTGTGCACTCGCTAAAGCGAACACCTGGGACATAACACATAAAAGAAGTACGAATGTAAGCTTCATCCGTAGCAGAACTTTAGACAATTTTCCCGAATAAGAGAAACTGCCGTTTCGGTTTTTCTTCATACTTTTGTAATTGGTTAAGTTTAACTATGTTATTAACTAAAGAAGGGCCGGAAATTTTTGACGCCGATTCCGGTCCTTATTTTTTATTTCCAACTGAATGTGATTACATTGCCTTTCCTGTCCACAACCACTTTGTCCATGGCCCGGATTAGTTCGAGTATGGTATCGATATGATCGTAACGCCCCAGATTAGCGGACAGACGTAAATTCCTCACATCTGCGCCGCTATAAAACACTTCGATATCGTACCAACGGGCAAGCGTATTCATTACTTCTTCCAGGCGTTGTTTTCTAAAAACAAACATTCCTTCCGTCCAATCGGTATATAAACGGGTATCTACTTCTTTCACCTCGATTTGCCCGGTGAGTTTATCTAAAGAAAACTGCTGGGAAGGTAAAAGCCGGAAAGCACGTATCTTGTTTTCCGGTCCGGTAACCGTCACCGCTCCTTCCAGCAAAGTTGTATGCACAATTTCTTCCTCGGGATAGGATTTCACATTAAAACGGGTTCCGGTCACTTGTATGTGCATGTGTTCCGTTTCTACGATAAAGGGCCATTCCGTCGCTTTTTTCACTTCGAAAAATGCTTCTCCGCGCAAATATACCCGTCGCTCGTTCCCCACAAATTTTACCGGATAACGCAATTCGGAACCACAATTCAGCCAAACTCCGGAACCATCGGCTAAATATATTTTATAGTCGGCACCGGCAGGGATTTTCACCGTATTGTAAACCAACTCTTCGCAGGAATCGACGGTATAAGTAAGTGTATCCTGCCGATAAGCCAAATAACTTTGAGTAGAGTTACTGATGTGTATGCCATTTTCTTCCCATAGCTCGACAATTTGTTTTTCCAAATCGATATGTTGTCCATTAGCTAAAATCAATTCCGCACTTTTTTTACCGATTAATTCTGCCTCCCGGACCACTTTCACCGTTTCTATTTCTGTCGGCTGCCAAAGCATACCGATCAGGAGGAATATAAGGCCACTGGCAGCAACGACACCTATTCTCCTCATTCCCCATCCGCTTTTCTTTTGGACATTTACTTCAAACTGTTCCCACTCTTTTGCCAAGTCGATCATCTCCCCTTTATCCACTCTGAGGTAAGCTTCCCGATAGTCTCTCACTCTCTCAAACAGCTGTCGGTGATCGTTGTCCAACAGCCATTCCTGAAATTTTTTCTCTTTCAAAGTTTCAGGATGTCCAAGGTGTTCCAATAGATATTCCAGCTCTTGAGGATCTAACAACAACATAAAGGTTCGATTCTTTTTGCGGGTTTCCGCAGAAAGAATAACGGACAGATGATAATGGATAATGGACAATTATTGGAAACTTCACTTCCATTAAAAAAGAAAAATGAGAAAAGAAAACGAGAATAAAATCATTGACAATCAATACAATATATCCTATTCTTCGGGTATACTGCTTCATTGTCAATTAACCAGGAGCCTGCGGGGTCCAATAACTTTATAAACATTATGAACTTTATAAACTTTCAACTAAATTAATCGACCCTTTTTCATTTGAGATAGTGGGATTAAGTTCAATGAAATACCATGGAAAAAGAAGAAATAACGATAGAATTACTTTATAGAAAACTGGAAAACCGTTTGACAGAAGAGGAAGTCAAACATTTTGAGATGTGGATGCAGGATATCGATCATCAGAGGTATTATCGGAATCTACAATCTTTTTATGAATTACGAGAGGATGGAAGGCCGGATAGTGCAGAAGTGAACCGTGCGTGGATTGATTTACAGAGCCGGATAAATAAACAGGGGTTAAAGCCCGGACGTAACCGTCTGTTATGGCGTGGTGTGGTAGCAGCTTCAATAATTATTTTGTTGGGAGTAATACCTTTAACTGTGCCGCAAGATGTAAAAAACGTTTCTTCGGAAGCGGAGATACAGATCCGTCCCGGCCAACGGAATGCTATTCTGGAACTGGCTGATGGTAAGGTTTATAACCTGACAAGCTTGGAATATGGGGGGAATAACAGGATTTCTGAGAATATTATTGTGGATAGTTGTCGTTTGGATTATCTCCGGCCGGATACGCTGATTCCGGTTGCCTTGGCTTGGCATAAAGTAATTGTTCCCCGGGGAGGAGAGTTTCAGATTTCTCTGGAAGATGGAACGAGAGTTTGGCTGAATTCAGAATCTACCCTGAAATATCCGGAGGTATTTACCGGAACTACCCGGGAGGTATTTCTGGAAGGGGAAGCCTATTTTGAAGTAGCACGAAATACAAATTGTCCTTTTATCGTGCATACGGGAATACAAAATGTCAGGGTATTGGGGACCAGTTTCGGAATAACGAATTATGCAGATGACCAGAATCTGACTACCACTTTGGTTAACGGGAAGGTACAAGTAGAATTTCCGGGCTTTTCGGATGAGGTATTTCTTTTGGAACCGGGTTTTCAGCTGGCTTGTGACCGGCAAAACCGGAAAATTGAAAAGCGGACTGTCGATGTCTATGAATATGTTGCCTGGAAAGATGGAAAATATGTTTTTACCCGGAAACGTCTTGAGGATATATTGACTACGCTTTCCCGGTGGTATGATTTTCATGTGTTTTTCCAAAATCCGGAAGTAAAAGAGGTCGTCTTTTCCGGTGAACTGAGACGTTTCGATAGTTTCAGTGATATTCTTCGTTTGATTGAGAAAACAAGCGATGTCAAATTTACTACGACAGGCAATACCGTTTTGGTGAGGGAATGATGATAACGACTAAAATAATGTTGAACTAAAGAATGCTAACTTATGAGAAAACAAGGATGTAAAAAATGGGCATTATATGTCCCACAGTTGGTGGCCTTGCTTTTAGTATTCAATTTGAATCTGAATGCAACCGCATTTTCCCAGCATCAGCGATTAAATTTGAAGTTGAAGGATGCTACACTGGAAGAGTTTATTTCAGCCATTAAAAGACAGTGTGATGTGGGTTTTATTTATGATTATAATAAAACAAAAGATTTGAAAGGCATTACTGTCACTGCTGTGAATGAAGAGATTTCTGCAGTTTTGGAGCAGGCTTTAAGGGGGACGGGGTTTACGGCGGAAATAGATAACAATACGATTATTCTGCGGAAATCGGCTGTCCCGCAGACAGTACAAGTGGCTAAGCGGATTAGCGGTCAGGTGATGGACAAAAGTGGGAATGCATTACCGGGTGTAACCGTTATGATTAAAGGAACGGCCTTAGGAACGACAACGGGGGTAAACGGAGATTTTGAAATCAGCTTACCGAATCCTGTAGGCCAGACTTTGGTATTTTCTTTTATCGGAATGACTTCGGTTGAAATGACTTTGAAGAATACAGAACCTTTGACCGTTGTGTTAAAAGAAGAAGCGACGGAGATGGAAGAGGTGGTGATCACCGGTATTTATTCCAGGAAAAAAGAGAGTTTTACCGGTTCTTCCCAGACCTATACCCATAAGGAGTTGAAGATGATCGGGAATACCAATGTCTTGCAAAGTCTGAAAACCATCGATCCTTCTTTTGCGATCATTGAGAATAATCAGTTCGGCTCTGACCCCAATACTTTGCCGGATATTAATGTGCGTGGTAAAACGAGTGTTGTCGGATTAACCCAGGAATATGATACTGACCCGAACCAGCCCCTGTTTATTCTGGATGGATTCGAATCGACCTTGAAAGCAATCAGTAATCTGAGTATGGACCGGGTGGCCAGTATCACTGTATTGAAAGATGCTGCTGCAACCGCTATTTATGGTTCCAAGGCAGCGAACGGTGTTATTGTCGTTGAAACAAAAGCTCCTGAAGCCGGAAAACTGCAAGTGAATTACAATGGGAACCTGAATTTTTCATTTGCCGATCTTTCGGATTATAATTTGATGAATGCCCGTGAAAAATTGGCATTTGAAAAATTAGCCGGCCGTTATGGTCCTTTAGATGCAAATGGGGAAATTATAGACGAAGGTTATCAGTCTACTTACTACCAACGTTTGGCTGAAGTGGAGAAAGGGGTGGATTCGTATTGGCTGAACGAACCTTTACGTTTTGCCACTTCCCACAGTCATGATCTTTTTATTGAAGGGGGAGATTCCCGTATGCGTTATGGTTTAGGGGTAAATTATAACCGGACAGCCGGTGTCATGAAAGGGTCTGACAATAATGTCCTGAACGGAAACGTCCGTTTGATTTACCGTTACAAAAATCTGGCATTTACCGATTACGTCAATTTTGATTATTCGGTATCCGATCGCGAAAAAGTAGCTTTTTCCAAATTCTCACAGGCCAATCCCTATTACCGGAAAGTGAACGATTATGGAGAGCCGGAGGCAGTGCTCGAGAAATATAAACTTATGTCAGGTGATGAATATGTCTTCAATCCGTTGTACGATATGTCTTTGAATTCTTCCAACCGAACCCGGAATTTCGGCTTCCGGAACAATTTTGAGGTGGATTGGCGGGTTATTGAACCTCTCCGGTTGAGAGCCAGAATCAGCGTATCGAAGTCGGTGTCTAAACAAGAAGTTTTTCAATCTCCTAAAGCTTCGGTATTTTACGGGAAGAGTGAAAAAGAAAAAGGATCTTATTCTGAAACCAATGGGGATGTGTTGAGCTATGACGGGGATTTGAATGCGACTTTCGGTAAGTTGTTTGACAATAAACACATGGTGAATGCCGTTGTGGGTATGCAGGTGTCCGATAATAAAAACAAGACTTCCGGTTTTAGAGCGATAGGTTATGTCGACGACCGGAATATCACTCCTACTTTTTCCAATGGTTATCCGTCCGGAGAGAAGCCTTCTTATTCAAACAGCCAGAAACGTTCGGCCAGTTATTATATGAACGGGGGATATGCCTATGATAACCGTTATCTGTTGGATGCTAATTTCAGGGCGGACGGTTCATCTGTTTTCGGAGTTTCGAATAAGTTTACGACAACCTGGGCGGTAGGTGTCGGCTGGAATATACACAATGAATCTTTTGTAAAAAACTGTGCGTTTATTGATTTTCTGAAATTGCGTTATTCGATCGGTAATCCGGGTAACCAGAATTTTAGCCTGTACATGTCGTCCAATATGTATAGCTATACGACAAGTTTTAATAATCCTTTCGGTTTAGGAGCCAGAATATCTTCTTACGGGAATCCGAATCTGGAATGGCAGAAAACAATCGATCAGAATTTCGGATTCGATGTAGAAATATTTCATCGTCGTTTACGTCTGAATTTCGACTATTTTATGAAGAATACCGATCCTTTATTGGTATCAGTGACCTTACCGACTTCGACAGGCACAGCTTCCGTACCGACCAATCTGGGAAAACAGACGACCAAAGGGTATACACTTTCGGCTAATGTCGTCGTGTTACAGAAGGAGGAGCTGAACTGGAGTATCAATGGAAATTTACGGCATTTAAAATATGAATATAAGAATATCGGGAATGCACTGGAAAAATACAATGCACAAAACCGGAAAGATGAAACTGATCAAAAGATCGGAAGTTCAAATTTGAAACGTTATTATGACGGAGGAAGCCCTTCTGATATCTGGGCTGTACGTTCGGCCGGAATCGATCCGGTGACCGGACGGGAAATTTTCATCAAGAAAGATGGAACTCAGACTTTTGAATTCGATTATAATGATGAGGTCATCGTCGGTAACTCAGATCCTAAGCTGGAAGGTGTGATCGGCAGTTCATTCTATTGGAAAGGATTGTCGGCTTCGATAAATTTCCGTTACCGGGTAGGTGGACAGATTTTTCTGAGTGCTCTGTACAATAAAGTAGAGAATATTTCTGATCAGGACGTGTATTATAATCAGGACAAACGAGCTCTGTACGACCGTTGGCAAAAAACCGGGGATGTCGCTAAATTTAAAGCCATATCTCTGAATGAAACCACTCCGATGTCTTCCCGTTTTGTTGCCGATGAGAATACATTATCCTGTGAATCGGTTTCCATCGGGTATGAAACCCAGGCTCGCTGGCTGAGGCATTTCGGTGCTTCTTCCATGACTATACGCGGATATATGAACGATATTTTCCGGATATCTACTGTAAAAAATGAACGGGGATTGGATTATCCTTTTGCCCGTAGTGTGGCTTTTTCTTTAGGTATAAGGTTTTAATGCTAAAAAGATTAGATTATGAATAGAATAAAAAGAATATGGATACTGGGGCTTTTACTGATAGGCGCTTCATGTAATTCCTGGTTGGATGTGGCTCCGGAGGATCAGATTATGGAAAAAGACCTGTTTGAAGAAAGAGAGGGGTTTCTGATGGCTTTAAACGGGGTGTACCTGAATATGAATAGTTCGTCGAATTATGGAGGTAATTTGTCGGCCGGTATAATCGATGTGATGGCTCAGTATTATAATTGTACCACCAGTGAGCACAATTATAGTGGTTACCAGTCCTATGCTTATGATAGTAAGACGTCAAAAGACCGGTTCGAAACGGTATGGAAGACCACTTATTCCCAGATTTCGAATTTGAATGCTATACTGGAACATTGCGGAGACGGGAATCCGGTGCTGCCGGAACTGTATTATAAATTGATCAAAGGCGAGGCGTTGGGATTACGTGCTATGTTACATTTCGATATGCTCCGGCTGTTCGGGCCACTTTGGACGGAAAAGGAGCAGGCAAGTATACCTTACCAGACTTCTTCGGAACGGATTGTCGAACCTTTGTTAAGCGCAGACAGCGTATTAAACTGTGTGCTTACCGATTTGACAAGAGCTGCTGATTTATTGAAGGATGTCGATCCTGTTATTACCGATGGAGCCAGAAATTACAGTGGAGGAGAAAATGGTAATGATCTTTTTTACCGGCAATACCGGATGAATTACTATGCAGTGAAAGCTTTGATGGCAAGGGCGTATATGTGGAAGGAAGATTACAGCAAGGCAAAAGAATGTGCCATTGAGGTGATTGAGGAAGTCGCTGACGAAAAGAATCCTTTGTTCCCTTTGTGTACAGCAACTTATGCAGATACAGCCTCCAATGATAATATGTTTGCGACAGAGGTATTGTTCTCTTTGTACAATAGTATTCGTACAGATAATATTTATAAGACCTATTTTACCTCTGATCTGAATGTGGTGAATTTACTGACTTTGGCCGGAGGCTATCAGAATGGCCGTATCCGTACCATTTTCGAATCTCCCGATGATTTGCGTTTTAAAATGTGGGAATCTGTAACAAAGGAAGGAAAAGAGGTTTGTTGTT
>ENA-USYV01002758-USYV01002758.1-human-gut-metagenome-genome-assembly--contig:-NODE-2758-length-13557-cov-68.688353_pt1 | contig 13557 bp, 14 predicted proteins | sample MGYA00250066_ERZ773514 | MGnify/ENA primary metagenome ERZ773514 (study PRJEB29103, sample SAMN06112049) | human gut metagenome | biome: human gut; feature: ankylosing spondylitis patient; material... | reverse complement strand
TCGTGAGGAAGTCCGCAAAATGTGACTTCTTTTTGAATTTGATGAAAAAGTCCTTGACTTTTCGTCTCTGGAAAGACCGCAAAATCCATCCTCATTTCCTGTGGTGCCAGATTAGCCCCTTTCGACATCCAAGAGTTGCGGGACCTTACCATGTACGATGAGCTGCAACTGGACACGCTGGGCGATAAAAAAACGGCGCTGTTCCTCATCATGTCGGACACAGACAGCACTTTCAACTTTCTGATTTCGATGGTTTACACCCAGCTTTTTAACCTCTTGTGCGACAAAGCGGATGATGTGTACGGCGGCAAACTGCCCATCCATGTGCGGTGCCTTATCGACGAGTGCGCCAATATCGGGCAGATTCCCAATCTGGAAAAGCTGGTGGCGACCATCCGCAGCCGTGAAATCTCTGCCTGCCTTGTTTTGCAGGCGAGAAGCCAGTTGAAAGCCATTTACAAGGATAACGCGGACACCATTGTGGGCAACATGGACAGCCAGATTTTCCTCGGCGGCAACGAGCCTACCACCCTGAAAGACCTGTCTGAGATGCTGGGAAAAGAAACGATTGATGCGTTCAACACCTCGGACACCCGTGGAAACAGCCCCAGCTACGGCACTACCTTCCAAAAGATGGGGCACGAATTATTGAGCCGGGACGAGCTGGCGGTGCTGGACGGCGGCAAGTGCATTTTGCAGTTGCGTGGTGTCAGACCGTTTCTTTCTGACAAGTACGATCTGACCCAGCACCCTAACTACAAGCTGACCTCGGACTACGACCCCAAAAACATCTTCGATATTGAAAAGTATCTGAACCGAAAAACAAAAATCCACCCCGGTGATGAGTTCATCGTGGTGGACGCTGATTCGCTCCCGTCTGCCTGACCCGGTAGGCGGTTATTTTTATCATTGGTCTGATAAGTACACCAGAAAATCAACTTTGCTGCGGCTATGCGGCATAAAATGATAGGATTTCAGGTGTGTACAAATGACCAAAAACGCTTTATAATAAAGGAGAAAAGACTATGGAATTCTTCAACAGTGCTATCGAAGTTCTTCAGACTCTGGTTGTCGCTCTGGGTGCTGGCCTCGGCGTTTGGGGTGCCATCAACCTGCTGGAAGGTTATGGTAACGACAACCCCGGCTCGAAGTCGCAGGGTATGAAGCAGCTCATGGCTGGCGGCGGCGTTGCGCTGGTCGGCATCACCCTGATTCCCCTGCTGAGCGGCCTGTTCGGTTAAGAACAGCGGGCGGCGGTTGCCGCCCGGTACATATTATAATAAGAAGCACCATAGTCACCATCTTATCTATAGAAGGTGAAGCAGATGAGCGAGATTTTACTGTATCACGGTAGCAAAGAGGAAGTTGTCTATCCCGAAATCCGTATCACACGGTATACAAAAGACTTTTCATGGGGATTCTATTGCACGAATAACTATCAGCAAGCCTACCGCTGGGCAGACCGCCGCTCCGCAGATGGTATTGTGAACATTTACCGCTATGTAGAGAATCCTGAGCTGAAGATTCTGCGCTTCCCGGAAATGTCAGATGAATGGCTGGACTTTATTGCAAAATGCCGTGCAGGAGAAATGCACCCCTATGATATTGTAGAGGGGCCGATGGCCGATGATACGATTTGGGATTATGTCAACGGCTTTACTTCCGGTCAAATCAGCCGCGAAGCATTTTGGGCATTGGCAAAATTCAAACACCCGACACACCAGATTAGTTTTCACACTGCCAATGCTCTGCGCTGCCTAACATTCGAGAGGAGTGAACACATTCATGACGGAAAAACAGATGAATGATATTTTTTATGTATGCAGCCTGATTGAATACATTGCCCGTAAGACAAAGAACCATCGGCAGGATGTGATACGCTGCTTCTCCAAAAAGGATATTGAACACCAGCTCTATGCTGCTGAGGTAAACCACTGCTTATCCTTTGAACAGGTGTCGGAAGAACTGATTGATTGGTTCAACATTCCGAACGGTAATTTTGATACCGTAGCCGAGTGCCGCTACGAAGTTCCTTCTGCAACTTCCATCGGAATGCTGTATCAGGGATTGGTGCTGTCCACCATGAAGAACGATGATGCCGCACAGACGATTATCGATGTTTTCTCCTCGTTCATCACCGATGAAATTTCGGACTTCAATTCCAATGTCTATTATACCAACCCTGATTATCTGCGCTGCTCTTATCTGGAGGGCAAGATGCTCGCTTAACTGAATTTTTACTATGCCGATTGCCGAAAAGCAGTCGGCTTTTTTGTTTCCATAGCACGATTTTTCGTCACAACAGCCCCCTGCGGTTTGCAGTTTTTGAATGTTGTCTGCAAAAATCGTCCTTTTAGTTTATCCACCCATCAACGAAAGGCGGTGCTATCATGCAGCTTCTGACCCACATTATTTTTCTCCTGAACGTCCTGAAAAACATCATCAACCACTTCAGCTAAGGACGGTGACTGCTGAATGGAAACCGTTCTCAAAGCCATTGCCGACTGGATCAAAGGCATCCTGACGGCAGGCATTATGTCAAACCTTTCTGGGTTGTTCGATGATGTGAACACGCAGGTGGGAAACATCGCACAGCAGGTGGGCACTAAGCCCTCCAGCTTTGAACCGAGAGTGTTCGCCATGATCGAAGCCCTCTCCCGGAATGTGGTGTTGCCCATTGCAGGCATCATCCTGACCTTCATCGCCTGTTATGAATTGATTGAAATGATCACCCAGCACAACAACATGGCGCAGTTTGAACCTGCCCTCATCATGCGCTGGATCTTTAAGACCGCTATTTCAGTCTGGCTCATCAGCAATACTTTCGATATTGTGATGGCAGTGTTCGACATCACCCAGAAGGTGGTGTCCGATTCCAGCGGCATCATCGCCGGAAATACCCGTGTCAACGACATTGGTCTGTCCATGTTGGAAGCCAGCCTGATGCAGATGGACGTAGGACCCTTGTTCGGACTGTTTTTGCAGTCCTTCTTCATCGGCATCACCATGCGGATCTTGAGCATTATCATTTTTGTGATCGTCTACGGGCGTATGATCGAGATCTACTGCATGGTGAGCCTTGCGCCCATCCCCATGGCAACATGGGGCAACCACGAGCAGTCGCACATGGGGCAGAACTACCTGAAATGCCTGTTCGCATTGGGTTTTCAGGGCTTTCTCATCCTCATCTGCGTGGCAATTTATGCCGTGCTGATCCAGAGCGTGGCAATTTCCGGGGACGCCATCAATTCCATCTGGAGCATCGTAGGCTATACCGTTCTGCTCTGTTTCAGCCTGTTCAAGACCAGCTCCGTGACGAAATCCGTCCTCGGAGCGCATTAAAGGAGGTGCTTTATTGGCTGCGTATATTTCCGTTCCCCGTGATTTGACCAAGGTCAAATCCAAAGTGGCGTTCAACCTGACCAAACGGCAGCTTGTCTGCTTTGGCACAGCGGCTCTCATTGGAGTGCCGCTGTTTTTTGTTCTCCGGGATTCCGGCGGCAACACTGCCGCCACCCTCGGCATGATGGCGGTGATGCTGCCGGCGTTCTTTCTCGGAATGTACGAGAAAAACGGTCAGCCTTTGGAAAAGCTGCTGTCGTACTATGTGCAGTCCCGGTTTCTCCGCCCGAAGATTCGCCCCTACAAGACCAACAACTACTATGCACTGCTTATGAAGGGAGGCGTGACCTATGATCCCGTTTTGGAAAAAGACCGGTAAGCACAGTAAACCGCAGTCTGCGCAGAAGCGCAGGCAGATCGCAAAGCCTGCTGAGCCCCGGACCGCCCAGCAGTCTATCCCCATGCAGCGGATGTTCGAGGATGGCACCTGCCGGGTGAAGCCCAACTACTACACCCGCACCATCCAGTATCAGGACATCAACTATCAGTTGGCACAGCAGGAGGATAAGACCGCGATTTTTGAGGAATGGTGCAGTTTTCTGAACTTCTTTGATTCCAGCATCAAATTTGAGCTGTCCTTTGTGAACATGGCAACCGACAGCACCGAGTTTGAGAAAAGCATCCGTATCCCGTACCAGCGAGATGGTTTCGATGATGTTCGTGCGGAGTATTCCCAGATGCTGCGCCAGCAGCTTGCCAAGGGCAATAATGGTCTGACCAAGACCAAATTCATCACCTTTGGCGTGGAGGGCGAAAGCATGGCGCAGGTCAAGCCCCGGCTCGACCACATCCAGAATGACCTGCTCAATAATTTTCATCGGTTAGGGGTGCAGGCAAAGCCCTTGAATGGTGCCCAGCGGCTGAAACTCATGCACGATATGTTCAACATGGACGGCGCATCCAAGTTTCATTTTGACTGGAAAGACCTTGTGAAAAGCGGCCTTTCCGTAAAGGATGCCATTGCGCCTACCGCCTTTGCCTTCAAGAACAGCCGCACCTTCCAGATGGGCGGCATCTTTTGCGCTGCCAGTTTCTTGAGCATCACGGCATCCGACATCAGCGACCAGCTTTTGAAGGATTTTCTGGACATGGATTCCTCGCAGATCGTTACCATGCACATCCAGAGTGTCGATCAGAATCGTGCCATTAAGACCGTCAAGCGCACCATCACCGAACTCGATAGATCGAAGATCGAGGAGCAGAAAAAGGCAATCCGCGCCGGGTATGATATTGACATCATTCCGTCGGATTTGGCAACCTATGGCAGAGATGCCAAAGCCCTGCTGAAGGAATTGCAGAGCCAGAACGAGCGGATGTTCCTTGTCACATTTCTGGTGCTGAACACCGGGCGCACGGAACAGGAACTGGAAAACAACGTTTTTCAGGCATCCAGCATTGCACAGAAGCACAACTGCAACCTGTGTCGCCTTGACTTTCAGCAGGAGCAGGGGCTGATGAGCAACCTGCCGCTGGCTGACTGTCAGATCGAAATTCAGCGAGGGCTGACCACCAGCAGCACGGCCATCTTCATTCCGTTCACCACACAGGAACTTTACCAGTCTGGCAAAGAAAGCCTGTATTACGGCCTGAACGCCCTGTCCAACAACCTTATCATGGTGGACCGGAAGAAGCTGAAGAATCCCAACGGTTTGATCCTCGGCACTCCCGGCTCTGGCAAAAGTTTCTCGGCAAAACGTGAAATTGCAAACGCCTTTCTGGTGACGGACGATGATATTATTATCAATGATCCCGAAGGCGAATACTCGCCGCTGGTGAATCGGCTGAAAGGTCAGGTCATCAAAATCAGCCCCAACAGCACCCAATTTGTCAACCCCATGGACATCAATGCCAACTACTCCGAGGAGGATAACCCGCTTTCCTTGAAAGCCGACTTTATCCTTTCTCTGTGCGAACTTGTGGTGGGCGGCAAGGAGGGGCTGCTGCCGGTGGAGAAAACCGTCATCGACCGCTGTGTGCATCTGATCTACCGCAAATATTTTGCGAACCCTTGCCCGGAGAATATGCCCATTCTTGAGGATCTGTACAACGCCCTGCTCCAACAGGACGAGAAAGAAGCCCATCATGTTGCTACTGCACTGGAGATCTATGTGAAAGGCAGTCTGAACCTGTTCAACCACCGCACGAATGTGAACGTCAATAACCGCATCGTCTGCTACGACATCAAGGAACTGGGCAAACAGATGAAGAAGCTCGGTATGCTCATTGTGCAGGATCAGGTGTGGGGGCGTGTCACGGCAAACCGTAGCAGCGGAAAGTCCACACGGTATTATATGGACGAGATGCACCTGCTTCTGAAAGAGGAGCAGACTGCGGCGTATTCCGTGGAGATCTGGAAGCGTTTCCGCAAGTGGGGCGGTATTCCCACGGGGCTGACCCAGAACGTGAAAGACCTTCTTTCTTCCCGTGAAGTCGAGAATATTTTCGAGAACAGTGACATGATCATCATGCTGAATCAGGCGGCAGGAGACCGGCAGATCCTCGCAAAGCAGCTCAACATCTCGCCCCATCAGCTTTCCTATGTGACCCACTCCGGCGAGGGCGAAGGGCTGCTGTTTTTCGGCAATGTGATTTTGCCATTCGTTGACCGTTTCCCCACCGATCTGGAACTCTACCGCATTATGACCACCAAGTTGGGTGAAGTTTCGGAGGGCGCGCAGAAATGAGCAAACCGAAGCTGAACATCAAAGAGGAAACGTCCGCAAAAAAGACCCGTTCTCCCCCGAAAAAAGCTAAGGTAGAGCAGACGGTGCCCAAAAAGAAAAAGCTGAAAACCGATGCGGATAAAGCTGCGGAAAAGGCACAGCATCTGCGATTTGGCAAGGCGGAACTGACCCCGGACGAACTGAGCCGGTTGAGCAAGGCGCAGAAGCGAGAGATGTACGCCGCCCATGCCGCCCGGTCTGCGGTGCATCGGGAGGTTGAACAGTACGAGGATGAAAACGTCGGTGTGCAGGCGTTGAGCGAGGGCGAAAAGGCGGCAGGAAATGTCCGTGATATTTCCAAAAGCCGCTATGCCCGGAAGCTGAAAAAGAAAGCCAAGATGCAGGGCAAGAAAGGCACCAAAACCGCAAAATCTTCTGCACAGGAGCCGACTGCGGCACAAGATGCAGGCGCATCCGGCACCGGTGAGGGCGGCTCCAACTGGCTTTCGCGGTGGCGGCAGAAACAGGACATCCGGCAGAGCTACTATGCCGCCGCCCATTCGGGCACAGCGGCGCAGACCGCAGGCGGCAAAGCGGCATCCAATGGTGTATCCGCTGCCCGGTCCAGCGTGGAACAGGCGGTGGAGAAAGGCAAAACTGCCGTCAGCACCGCTGTAAAAGGGCTGATGAATGCTGCCAAAGGCAACGCACACGTTCTGGTGATCGTGGGCGTTTTTCTTTTGCTCATCCTCATGGTGATGTCGGGCTTTTCCTCCTGCGGCATCTTATTTGGTAGCGGCACACAGGTGTCCGGGCAGACCATGTACTCCGCCGAGGACAGGGACATTCGGGGTGCAGAGCAGGACTACAAGAAGCTGGAAAAGGAACTGGATAAAAAGATCAAGCGCACCCCCGCCGACCACCCCGGCTACAACGAGTACCAGTATCACCTTGGCCCCATCGAGCATGACCCGTGGCAGCTCACCTCGTTTCTGACCACCCTGTATGACGATTACACCCGGTCGGAGGTGCAGGGCAAGCTGAAGGAGACCTTCAAAAAGCAGTACAAGCTGACCACATGGGTGGAGGTACAGATACGGTATAAGACCGTGTGGGTCATCAGTCCGGCAGGAATCCCAGTCCCCACGCAGGTGCCCTATGAGTATCGCATTTTTCACACAAAGCTGGTCAATCGTGGCTTGGAAGTCGTTATCCGGGAGGAACTGAATAACGACCAGTGGAAACGGTACGAAATCTTTCAGGACACGCTGGGTGGTAGACCGTACCTTTTTAATAGAGGCTTGCCGCCCGGTGGCTCCGATGGCTCCGGCACACCGGGCATCGACTATCAGATTCCGGCAGAAGCCTTGACGGACAGCGAGTTTGCCGCCATCTACAAGGAAGCCCAAAAGTATGTCGGAACCCCCTATGTGTGGGGCGGTTCCACCCCGGAAACCGGCTTTGACTGTTCAGGCTATGTCTGTTGGGTGTACAACCAGAACGGTTATAACGTGGGCAGAACGACCGCCAACGGCCTGTGGAACAAGAGCCAGCACATCAGCGAGGCAGAAGCAAAGCCCGGAGATCTGGTCTTTTTCAAAGGAACCTACGACACCCCCGGCATGAGCCACACCGGAATCTATCTGGGCAACGGCATGATGGTGTCGGCCGGTGACCCCATCAAGTACGCAAACATTCACTCGTCCTACTGGGAGAAGCATCTCGCTGGGTTCGGACGGCTTTCAAAATGATTGGAGGAGTTTTATGAGCGAAAAACTGGATAAGTTGCGGGCAACGCTCAAGAAAGAGCAGGAACGCCGCATCAAGCTGAACAACCGCATTGCGGTTTTGGAGCGGCGCATTCAGGAGGAAGAAGCCGCTGAGGTCAGCAGCATGGTACGCACGGCTAATGTGACCCCGGAACAGCTTGCCGCCCTGCTGCGGCAGTCTGCCACCACTACCCCGAACCCGGCTGCGCTGTCCGCTGTGGGTGCAACTTTCGAGAAGGAGGTCAATGCAGATGAAGATTAAGAAACTGGGTGCGCTGCTGGTATCGGCGGCACTGTGCGTTGGCATGGCGGCTCCCGCCTTTGCCTTTGAGGGTGAAGCCGCCCCTGTAGAACAGCCTGTTCTGCCGGAAGTCGTGGAGGAAGATGTTGTCACCGTGACCGATGAGGAATCTGCTGCTCTGACCCCGGAGGGCAACCTGACGCTGGTGGACGACTACCACACCAACTACTCCGATGGCAGCGGACAGCAGTTTATCACGCTGGTGTCGAAATCTGGCAACACCTTTTATCTGGTCATCGACCGCAATGCCAAGGGACAGCAGACCGTTCACTTTATGAACCTTGTGGACGAAGCTGATCTTCTGGCTTTGATGGAGGAAGAAGATGCGGATGCCTATACCGCTGAAAAGGAAGCGGCGGCGCAGGTGGAACGGGACAGGCTGAAATCCGAGGAAGAAGCCAAGAAAGCCGCCGAAGAAGCGGCAGCATCCGGCACAGAACAGCCCAAGGAAAACAAGGTCACAAAGATCGCATCCGGCTTTCTGGGTGTGGTCGTGCTGATTGCGCTGGCGGCAGGCGGCGGCTTCTACGTTTTTGCGAAGCAGAAGCAGAAAAAGCAGGCAGAAAAAGAAGCCCTCGACCCCGATGCAGGTTATACCGAGGACAAGGGCGATTTTGAGATTCCCACCGAGGACGAGCCGGAGGACACCGGCGAGGAGGATACCGAACCCATCTGATTTTAAGGCGGCATTTGCCGCCGTACATATCCAAATGAAAACAGATTGGAGGGAACGCTTATTTTAATTCTAGTTGTAGCAGAAAAGCCCTCGGTTGCCATGTCTTACGCCAAAGTCCTCGGTGCCACCAGCCGTCAGGACGGCTACCTTGAGGGTAACGGCTATCTGGTGAGCTGGTGCGTGGGGCACTTGGTGGAACTGGCACCGCCCAACATCTACGATGCCAAATACGTCAAGTGGAGTATCGCAGATTTGCCCATCCTGCCGCAAAAGTGGCAGTATCTGGTGTCTGCCAGCACCAAAAAGCAGTTCAGCATCCTGCAAAAGCTGATGCACCGCCCGGACGTAGATAGCATTGTGAACAGTTGCGATTCCGGCCGGGAGGGAGAACTGATCTTCCGGCTGGTCTATGAACAGGCTGGATGTAAGAAGCCTGTTTCTCGCCTATGGCTGTCCAGCATGGAGGAAAACGCTATCCGGGAGGGCTTTGCCCACCTCAAACCGTCAACTGAATACGATGCGCTGTACAATGCAGCACTCTGCCGGGAACGTGCCGACTGGATGGTCGGCATCAATGCGTCTCGGCTTTTTTCATGCTTGTACAACCAGCCTTTGGCGGTGGGGCGTGTTATGACCCCGGTGCTTGCCATGACGGTGGTGCGGGAAGCCGCCATTGCTGCCTTTACCCCGGAAAAATTCTACACGGTGGATCTGGAACTGACCAGCGGCTGCACGGCATCCAGCCGCCGCATTCCTGAAAAAAAAGTTGCTGAAAACCTGCTGGAAGCCTGCCGAAAGGAGATGGTGGCAACGATCCAGCGCATTACCCGCAAGGAAAAGTCCGAGAGTCCGCCGCCGCTGTACGACCTGACCACCCTTCAGCGGGATGCCAACCGCCTGCTGGGGTACAGCGCACAGCAGACGCTGGACTATGTGCAGAGCCTGTATGAGAAGAAACTTACCACTTATCCCCGAACTGATAGCTGCTATATCACTGACGATGACGAGGAAATGCTGGAAGAACTGACCGAGGCACTGGAGGTTTTTCTCGACATTACCCCGGAAAATGTGGACGAAGCTGTGCCCCGGACACGGCGCACCGTCAACCGGGAAAAAGTCACCGACCACCATGCCATCCTGCCTACACGCAGTATGCTGCAAGCCGATCTGGAAGCTCTGCCTAAAGGCGAGCAGAACGTTCTGAAACTCATCATCGCCCGGACGCTGATGGCGGTGAGCAAGCCCTTCCGTTATCTGGAAACCCTGCTGACCACCGAATGTGCCGGGGAAGAATTTACCGCCAAGGGTAAGGAGGTTCTGGAGGAAGGCTGGAAAGCGGTGGAGCGCAAGGTGCTGGCAGACATCCTGAACCGGAAGCAGGAACTCACCGCCCTGCCCAATGCAGCGGAAAACGAGTGCGGCATCCTCAATGCAGAAATGAAGGAAGGTCAAACGTCCCCGCCGAAACACTTTACCGAGGACCTTCTACTTCATGCGATGGAAACCGCTAGTGCAGACAGTATGCCGGAGGGTGTGGAACGTCAGGGCATCGGCACCCCGGCAACCAGAGCCGCCACCATCGAAAAACTGGTGCAGAAGGGCTTTCTGGAGCGGAAGGGCAACAAGAAAACCAAGGTGCTGCTGCCCACGGATAAGGGCAAAGCCCTCACCACCGTGATGCCCGAAGAAATCCAATCCCCGGAAATGACCGCCGATTGGGAAACAAAGCTGCTGCAAATCGAGCGTGGCGAAATGGAGCCGGGTGAATTTATGACCGAGATCAATACGATGATTACCGAACTGGTAAAGAACACGGAAATGAAAAAAGGAGTGAATGCGCTTATGAAAAACAAAATCTTTGGTGTCTGCCCGAATTGCGGTGCAAATGTTGTAGAGCGTGAAAAAGGCTGGTTCTGTGAATCCAACCCTTGCCGTTTCGTGCTGTGGAAGGACAATGCGTTCTTTAAGCGTCTGGGCAAGCGTTTGGATGGCCGAATGGCGGACAAGCTGCTGCGGGATGGCCGTGTCCGGCTGAAGGACTGCAAGAGCGCCAAGGGCAAGACCTACAACGCCACCGTCCTGCTGTCCTGTGAAGCCGATGGCCGCAGCAAGTTTTCGCTGGAATTTGAAGGTGGGTGCTGATGGAGCAGAAAAAAGAAGCGGTCTACCTTATCAACGATGAACGCTATCTCCACCTCCGGGAAAACGGTGTAGGCGTCGGCTTTGCCACCTACAACAAGGTAACTGGTGAGCCGCTGGAAAGCGGGCAGATCTCGGAAAAGAACCTGCCGCCCGATGGCAGGAACGCCATTTCTGCCGCCCGGAACTGGTATCTGTTTGAACTTTCGGACGATGACCGCAAGGTCATCCAACAGGAAAGCGTAAAGATCCTCGAAAACATCCCGCAAGCTGGTATCGGCAGACGGCGCATCTGGGAGCCTGAAACGCTGCCGAAGGATATTCGTCTCATCAACAGCCACTATGATGACCTCTATCGCATTCCAGATGGCGGCGTGATTCAGGTGGATTACCCGGATGGGCGCAGTTTTACGGCACGGGTGGAGCATCTGGATGATTACCACTTTGACGTGGGCGGTTTGGGCAATGTGTTCCACATCTGCCAGTTTGCCGAGGTCATGGAGCGGAACCATGCCGACTTCTACCCGGAGATTCAGACACAGGACGAGCAGGCGGCGTGGGAACTGGGCGGCAAAGGCTACCTTGCAATCCAGTCCTGTGAGGATGGATGGGATTACACCCTCTACCACAGCGATTATTCTGTGATGGACGGTGGGCAGCTGGATGCCCCGGAACTGACCATTCAGGAAGCCCGTGAGCAGATTCTGGAAGCACACCACATGGAAAAGGGGCGGCGGCTGTTGCAGGATTATGATTTTGTGATGGACAGAGCCGCAGAAGCTGAAAAATTGGGGCTGAACCAGCGGCACTCTACGCTGGAAAAGCTGGCTGCTCTTGCTGGCACAAAAGAAAAATGCGATGCCCCGGAGTGCAGCCCTATCGGGTGCAGGAAAGCGAGGGATGCTCATGAACTTTAATGGTGAAGAACTGATGCTGATGATCCTCTACAATCCCGGCACCCGGCTGGGGCTGATGCAGGAGCTGAGGCTCATGCAGTGCTATCTTCTGCCGGATGAAACTGCTCTGCGGGAACTGTCCGAGCAGGTCATTGAAAAGCTGAAACTTATGACCGATGCTGAATTTGCCGAGTTGGAATTTCCGCTCGACTAAATTTTTGCCGCCGCTTGGCGGCATACATATCCTCTTTTGTAATGGCAAACAATATGGTATAATTCAAATGATATAGCTATTTCATAGCCAATCTATATGGAGGATACTATGACTGACGAAGAACGCGAATCCAAACAAGGCTCTATTGATATCAGAAAATTGCCTGGATATGAAGTCAATATTCGTTTGACTTCATTTATAGATGCCATTTTAGTGTGTAATGCCAATGCCGTAAGTTTCCGAAAATGGCACGATAAGATAAACACCCCTGCTCTTGTGGTGATGCTTAAGGAACCAGCAAATTATTCCCTACGCCATGAAACCAATCTCGAACTTCAGCGACAATTTTCAAATTTCTTGATGTCAGCATTTGCAGTAAGAGATCACTGGTATGCACTCAGAAATGAATATTACATCGGCACAGCAGTGAATGAAAAAATAAACGCGTTCACAAGTGAAACGTTTGGAAAAAATGAGTTGGCATCTTTTATGCACGATTTCAGAAATTATATTACCCATAAAGGCTATCCACTAGTCAGTCAAACATTTTCTGAAAAAGATCATCGCCTTATTAACGATGTCCGTTTTGAAAAAGAGCAATTATTAGAGTACAAAAAGTGGTCTACACTTTCAAAACAATATATAAACCGTATCGAGAATAGCATTAGCCTTATTAGTTGTGTTTCGGAATATTCGGAAATTCTCAGGCTCTATTATTATACTCTCGTTAAAATGCTCGAAGAGTGGCATAAAGAAGATCTTTCATTACTCAAACACTATAAAGATTCATACGGCTTAAAAATCAACATCGTTCAAACAAAACTCCCTCAATAAAATATATTCGTATGCGAGTGGTATCGACCACTCGTTTTTTATTTTTACAAAAAATGAAAGGAGGAACGCCATGCCAAATAAAACGCAAGAATACCTCAACCTTGCCCAGCAAACGGCAAAAGAGCTGACCCGGTATTGGGAAAACTGGACGGACTACCTGACCACTGCATCCCGGCTGTACAAGTACAGCTTTGCAGACCAGCTCATGATCTACGCCCAGCGGCCTGATGCCACTGCCTGCGCCAGCTTCGACATCTGGAACAATCGCATGAACCGCTATGTCCGGCGCGGCTCCAAGGGCATCGCACTGTTAGACCAGTCCAGCAGTGTGCCGCGTCTGCACTATGTCTTTGATGTGAGCGACACCGGGGTGCGCCGCAATTCCCGTGACCCGGAGGTGTGGCAGCTCGGCCCCGATCTGGTGCAGCCTGTGTCGGAAATGATTGCCAGAGAGTACGGCGTTTGCCATGAAAGGCTCAGCCAGCAGATTTCTGACCTGACGGGCAAGCTGGTGGATTCCTATTGGGACAACAACAGCGGCGACATTCTCGACATCGTTGACGGTTCGTTCCTGATAGATTATGATGAAGCCGGACAGGAGTTCCAGTTCAAATCTGCCGCCGCAATCAGCATCCTGTATACGGTTCTGGAACGCTGCGGCCT
>ENA-USYV01002752-USYV01002752.1-human-gut-metagenome-genome-assembly--contig:-NODE-2752-length-13577-cov-3.093704_pt1 | contig 13577 bp, 9 predicted proteins | sample MGYA00250066_ERZ773514 | MGnify/ENA primary metagenome ERZ773514 (study PRJEB29103, sample SAMN06112049) | human gut metagenome | biome: human gut; feature: ankylosing spondylitis patient; material... | reverse complement strand
GCATGTGCCTCTTGCATGGAGCAATGCCCAACACATTGGGCAGGATTTTACTCCTTGTTTATACAAATGTTAAAAAATAAGAATGCCACCATACATGGGGCGGTGAATTTTGAGGTTTCAGATGACCGGGGCAGGATCACGGTTTATACGACCTCAGAACATGCGGCTGCCAAACTGGAGGTGTTCTTTAGGGGAGAGAGGATTTTCGATGAGACGATTACCGTCAGCCCGGAAAAAGCATATGAAACCTCAGCCCCCTTAAAGGGCGGGAAGGATACGGATTATACGGTACAGCTTTTAGACGGACAGGGCAATATACTTGTGGCATACACACCTCTTGAAGAGAAAATACCGGAACTCCCATCACCTGCAGAAGCAGCCAAAGACCCTGAGGATATCATGACCAATGAGGAACTCTACCTCACGGGCCAGCATATTGAACAGTACCGCCATGCCACGTATCTGCCGGATGATTATTATCTGGAAGGATTAAAACGCGACCCAGGTGACATAAGGATTAACACGGCCTACGGCAGCCTGCTGCTATCCAGGGGACTATTTGCAGAAAGCTGCGCATACTTTAGGAAGGCAGTCACACGGCTTACATGGAAAAACCCCAATCCTTATGACAGTGAAGCCTATTATAACCTTCAACATGCTGCAGGCTGACATGGTCGAGTACGAGAAGAACTCCACCGTCATCGTCGGCAACATCACCATCAAGGACACCTCCGACGCTAAGTCCAAGCGTTGGGGCAGTTCTGCCATCAACGACGGCAACATCGACGGCAAGAAGGGCGGCGACGGCTATGTCCAGTTCGCTGAGGAGTACTTCAACAAGCTGGTCAAGTCCGAGACCACCGATGATATGGGCCGTCCCGCTACCAAGTGGACCAACAAGGGCGACAAGATCGGCACCTATGCTGATAAGGCCAACCAGACCTACTACAAGAACGTCAAGCTGGGCAACATCTACTCCGATCTGGGCATGACCCAGAAGGACGAGCACGCCACCGTGATCGTCAACGGTGTCGAGGCGACCGACGTTGTTGTTTCCAAGAACAACGATCGTAAGATCTCCTCTTCCTCTGCTAATGACGGGCTGGTGGGCGATGGCTCCATCGTTGAGGTCTACTATGACGAGGATGACAACCATGTCACCATCGTTGTTGCTGACGTGTATGTCGGCGAGATCACCTCTAAGGAGACCAAGGCTGCCGATCCCTATGTTGTGGTTGATAGCAAGCTTCAGATGAAGACGGTTGACGGCACCAACTACACTGGCTACACTGGCAACGCCACTCACTTCGAGTGCGACACCTCCGCTTTCGCTGAGGACGACATCGTTCTGTTCACCTATTCTCAGGCTGAAAAGTCCATCCAGACTGTTGTCAAGGCTGAGTCCACCGAGGGCATTGTCTCTGAGTACACCCTCACCAAGAGCCTGACCCTGGCTGACAAGGAGTACAAGTACGCCAAGAACATCGTGTTTGATTTCGGTGCCGAGAACACGATGCGCACCAAGAACACCTACACCATCTACACCGATGCCAACGGTCTGGTGATCTTTGTCACTGAGTCTGAGTTCAAGCCCACCGACTATGCCTTCGTTCTGGATGCCGAGGCCTCTTCTCAGACTGGCTTCAAGTTCGACCGTGCGAAGCTGGTTCTGGCTGACGGCTCTGTCAAGACCGTCTACACCGACGACAACTACGCCGGTTACAAGGGTTACATTGTGACCTATCGCGCCAACGGTGACAACGAGTATGTCCTGCGCAAGGCTCCCAACACCACCTTCAACGGCGGTACCATCGGCGATTCTATGTTCAACGCCGATAGCGATATCCCGACCCAGGGCGTTCTGACCGGCGGCAAGACTCCCGTGCGGACCAACGCCACCACCTCTGATTTCTTCATGCAGAACGGCAACGCCAAGGTCTACCCCGGTAACGACAAGACCCTGTATGCCAACAGCGAGACCGTGTTCGTGGTTGCTGAGTCCGACAGAACCGGCACCACTTACACTTCCTACACCGGCATCAAGAACGCTCCCTCCATCGATCCCAAGAACAGCGCTGTGGCTGAGATGGTCTACTATGTCCGCGGCAACAACCTGCTGGGCTTCGTCTTCGTCGACGCCACTGGCTGCGATGTGGTCAATGGCCGCAACGACATCACCTTCCTGGCTGGTAAGGAAGGCATGAGCAAGCTGAAGACCGACTCCGACAACAACAGCTACTACGTGTACAACGCTGTGGTGGACGGCAAGATCACCACTGTGAAGGTCAGCTATGACGCCACCACTCTGGACGCTGGCGTTGAGACCAACCGCGTGTACCAGAACGTGAAGTACAACAACAAGGGCACCATCGCCACTGGCGGCGCCGAGGTCACTGGCTATGATGTTGTTGAGAACAACACCACCGGTATCTGGAAGCTCAGCGGTGAGTACACCATCGGTCTGCACAGCAGCACCACCGCTTCTGCCTCCACTCGTTACACCGTGGCTTCCGACGCTAAGATGTACCTGATCAACACCGACGGTGTCATCACCAAGGTCGACGACGTGAAGGACTTCAAGTCTGACGCCACCGCTAAGGTCATCGCTCTGCTGGATAAGGCCGACGGTGACATCGCTTACCTGTTCGTTCAGGAGACTGACAACGGCAAGAAGGAAGACGCTGGCGCGGCCGCTACTCCCGTCACCAGCCTGGTTCTGGGCAAGGACGGCAGCAAGCTGAAGGCTACCGTGACTGGCACCACCGAGGGCAAGGAGTACGAGATCAAGGTTTCCATGATCGTTAGCGGTGTGGAGAAGGCAATCGGGACTTATGAGTTCACCGGTGCTGACGGTAACACTGTTGTGACCCTGCCCATCGCTTGGGGTGCGGGTGTGACCTACACTGCTACCTGCGGTGACCAGTTTGCGACCTACACCGCGACTGTCTGATATCTCCCGCTAAACGTATATAGACCCTAAGGTTTACGTTACGTCTGTTCCCCCCGGACTTCGGTCCGGGGGGACTTTTTATGTCTCGCCCTTTGCGTTGTACGAGTGTCAGATCCCGCTGCGTTGTACAAACAACAAGCCCCTTCGTTGTACAACTAACAAACCCCGCACCGAACGGTGCGGGGTTCTTGTGTTGATTGGGGCCGTCCCGCTCCGTCCAGAGAGTATGCCCCTCGCCCTTGTCCCCCTGAAAACCACCCTTCTTTCCCCGAAAAAACACGGGAAAAACGTTGAAAACCCTTGTATTATCAGTCATATAGGACTATAATGAAAAATATCTATGACCAGACGGGCCTTGCGCCTGTGTCCGTTTCCATCCGCGGGGGAGCGCCCCGCCTGATTTTGAAAATTCCCCACCTGCCCCGGGATAACAACTTGAGAACACTGTGGCGGTTGTAACAGACAGCTTTTTTAGCGGCTTTGCCCCGCTTTTGACCGTGAACTCTCATATAGGAGGCTTCTGCTTTGAGCGCGAAAAAATCGAGAAAAGACAAAATTCCCACCCCGGCGGCCCAACCCTCCGCCCCGGCTGAACATACAGAAAAGATCCCCGTTCCCGCCGCTCCCTGGCAGGGCTGCTGCGGAGAGGGCGTGTTCTCCCGGAAGGATACCCTCATGGTGGTGCTCTATTCCGTTCTGCTCTTGCTCTCCATGACCGTCCAGACCGGCACCGTGAGCATGATCCTCTGTGTTCTGGCCCTCCTGAGTTTACTTGGCAAAAAGCCGCTGTCACGCTTTGAGCAGCGGCTGTCCGTGCCTGTATTGGGCCTTTTGGCCTTCGCCATCGTCTACGGCGCGTCGGCCATCTATTCTCCCTTCGGAGCCAACGCCCAGTCCGAGTTCTATAAATTCATCGCTGCCTTCTCTTTGGCGGTGATCCTGCTGGCTCGCTTTGATCGGAAGCACGTTCCCGGCCTGCTGTGGGGCGGCGCGTCCGTTTCCACCGTCATTGCCCTGATTTCTCTGGACATGAGCTGCGGTCAGGTGCTGTTCGGGCCTTTCAACGCTCTGATGAACGCCTTGGGCACGGATTATACCGGTGCTTTGCAGGAAAGTGTCGCCGCCCGTGTCGGCGGCCTGTATAGCGATGCCAACGTAACGGCCTGTCTCTTTTCTCTGGCGCTGTTCATGGCGCTGTACCTGCTGAAAAATTCCACCTGCATCTGGCGTCGCTTGGCCGCGTCCCTGCTGGCGGGCGTCAACGCTGTGAGTCTGCTGCTCACTGGCAGCCGCGGCGCTCTGCTCTGCTTCGCCATTGCCTGCCTTGTCTGGCTGCTGGTGGAGCTGGTGGACCGGGTGGGTCTGCTGCTCCTGCTGCTGGAAACGGCGGTGACCATGCTGGCAGCCGGTATTCCTGCTTCCTCCATGGTCAGCAGCGCCGATGAAACGGCGGTCTTGCTGTGCCTGTTCAGCGGCTTGATACTCTTTGCGCTGGACGCGATGGTCGGACGGCGGCTGGATGCGGTGCTGTCCACCCACAAAAAGGCGGCGCTGGTATCTGTGGGCGTTCTCTGCGCCGTGCTTGTGGCCGGCTGCGCCGCTGTGTTTCTCCATACCGGCCCCTACACCTTTAAAACGGATGATTCTTACGTTACGTATCTCCTTCCGGAGGGTACTACGGGCGAGGTGGCGATCACCGGGGATCTGGATGCCGACCCCAGAACCGAAATATATTCGCAATCGAAATTGGATGGTATTTACGGCAATATAACATATCTGTATGAAGGGCCCTTTTCCCAGTGCACCTTTACCGTGCCGGAGGATGCAGAAAATGTATATATCGCGATCGAGGGGCAAGCGGGGGAGACCATCCGGAGCCTTTCGGTCAACGGTGGAGACTCCATCACCCTCAGCTATCCCTGGCTGCCGGAGGTCATTTCCACTCGTTTATTGCGGGACAGCCTGCTGAGAAGCAAAAGCTTCACGCTGCGGGCGGAGTATGATAAGGACGCATGGAAGATCTTCTCCACAGCGCCGCTGCTGGGCCGGGGACTGGGTTCTACGGAAAACGTGACCCGCTCCGTCCAGTCCTTCCAGTATGAGTCCAGGTACGCCCATAACCACCTGCTGCAAACCATGGCCGACACCGGCTTGGTTGGGACGGTATTCGCGCTGGCCTTTGTGCTGGGGGCGGCGTGGCTGTGCCTGTGCGCCGTCCGGAAAGAGAAGGACAGCCTGGCCGCCGCACTGCTGGCGGCGTGGGTCATGATGAACCTCCACAGCCTGATGGAGATCAATTTCTCCGTTCGGGGCTTCAAGTGCTTCGCCTATGTGCTGCTTGCCCTGCCGATCCTGCTTTATGCCAAACCGTTGGCAGCAGGGGAGACTGTCAAGGCACGGAAGCAGACGAGAACAGCAGGAGTTGTCCTGTTGGCCAGCTTTGCCGTGTATCTGGCCGTGTTCGGCGGCCTGCTGGAAAGCGCCCGCATGACGGACCGGAAGGCGGAGCGGTTTGAGACCAGCGACGTGTATGAATATCTGGATTTCCTCCGGGGCTGTGCCCGGGGCGATGTGTTCGACCATGACAGCTATCAGCGGAATTATGTGGCCACTGCCGTGCAGATGGATGACTGGAAGTACAACGGCGATATGCTGAAATATGTGAAGCAGCTGCGTGCCTCCGGCACCTATGAGAATGACAGTGCGCTAGCCCGGTATTACTACCTGCCCCGGCAGGAGTGGAGTGAGCTGTTGGACTGCTCTATGAAGGGCATCTATCATGTGCGCTCCAGCCCGGACGGCTGGAATCTGCAAATGGATTTCTACCGCGAGGAAGTTCTCCCCGCCATGGGAGCGGACAATGCGGACGACTTTGTGGACGGCGTTCTGGAGCTCGGCGACGCGCTGGACGCCATGAACGCCGAGGGCCGTCTGGAAACGGTGGAGCTGAATGAAACGAATCAGTCGTTTTTGACGCTGTGCCGCTCCGTGAAGGAGCAAGAGCTATCTGGTCAGGACGCTTACACCGTGCTGTCCCTGATGGCCCGGAGCGGAGAAGGGGAGGCGGAGGAAGCCGCCCAATAAAAAGAGACACCGGTTCGCCGGTGAAGGAGTACCTATATGAGCCGATTTCGGAAACAGCTGCTGTTCCTCTGCGATGCGCTTTTGTTCGCAGTGGCAGTGGCAGGTTACAAGTTCATCACAGTACTGCTGCCTTATACCGAGGTCGGCGCCAAAGGCAGCTTCCCGAAAAATGTGCTGCTGCTGTATGGGTGCACCGTCATTGCTCAGCTTTTGTTCAAGACCTATGACAGTCTGTGGCGCTACGCCGAGAGCCGGGAGTATCTGGTGCTGATGTGTGCAGCCGTCTGTGGATTCGGCGCCTATGAGATTTTCAGCCGGGCGCTGCTCCATGAGACCATTTCCTTCGTCCTGCTGGCAGCCATCGCCAGCCTGTGGGTGCTGGAAATGCTGGCTGTCCGGTTTGGCTACCGGATGTACCGTACCTTCAGCATCCAACGGGATCAGCCGGGAGCGGTGCCTGTGGCTATTATCGGCGCAGGATCGGCCGGCGTACAGCTGCTCAACGAGATCCAGCACAACCCTAACAGCCGCTACCACGTCCAGTGCTTTTTTGACGATGACCCTGCCAAGGTCAATAAACGCATCCGGGGCGTGCCCATCAGTGGATTTATTAGTCAGGCATTACCCCGGATGCGGGCCATGGATATTCACGAGGCCATTTTCGCCATTCCCTCCATGGATGAGCTGCACCGGAAGGAAATTCTGCGGCAGTTGGCGGACCGGAGCATCAGAGTTTCCACGCTGCCCAGCACGCTGGAGCTGATCGACCAGAAGCCTATCCGCCAACAGCTGCGGGAGGTGCGGATCGAGGATCTGCTGGGCCGGGATACCATCGAGCTGGATATTTCCGCCGTGGAGGGGCTGCTGTCCGGACGCACCGTGCTGGTCACCGGTGGCGGCGGCTCCATCGGCAGCGAGTTATGCCGCCAGATCGTCAAGCACCGTCCCAAACGGCTTGTCATCTTCGATATTTACGAGAATAACGCCTACGACATCCAGCAGGAGCTGCTGTACCAGTACGGCAGGGAGCTACCCCTCAGCGTGGAGATCGGCTCCGTCCGGGACCCCCGGCGGCTGGAACTGCTGTTTGATACCTACAAGCCCGACGTGGTGTTCCACGCCGCCGCCCATAAGCATGTCCCTCTGATGGAGACCAGTCCCCAGGAGGCCATCCGCAACAACGTGTTCGGCACGCTGAACACCGTCCGGGCGGCGGACGCTCACGGCGTCAAAAAATTCATCCTGATCTCTACGGATAAGGCCGTCAACCCCACCTCCGTCATGGGCGCCAGCAAGCGCCTGTGCGAAATGGTGGTGCAGTCCATGGCCGGCTGCTCTGCCACCACCTTCGCCGCGGTGCGCTTCGGCAATGTGCTTGGCTCCAACGGCTCCGTGGTGCCCCTGTTCCGCCGTCAGATCGCGGCGGGCGGCCCTGTCACTGTGACGGACAAGCGCATCATCCGCTATTTTATGACGATCCCCGAGGCCGCCCAGCTGGTGCTGGAAGCGGGAGCCATGGCCAAGCAGAACGAGCTGTTCGTGCTGGACATGGGTCGTCCGGTGAAGATCATCGAGCTGGCGGAGAATATGATCCGCCTCTCCGGCTACGAGCCGTACCGGGATATTGAGATCGTGGAGACCGGTCTGCGCCCCGGCGAGAAGCTCTACGAAGAGCTGCTGATCGCCAGCCGGGATCTGGAAAAGACCGGCAACGGCATGATCTTCGTGGAGCACCAGCCACCGGTGACGCCGGAGGAGCTGGAACGAAAGCTGACGCTGTTGAATGACGCGCTGGAAAAAACCATGCGGACGGAGGACGTCTCCTGCATCCGGGAGGTGCTGCACCGGGTCGTGCCCACCTTCCACGAGCCGGAGGAGGTCAACGCTGCGCAGGGCGAGGAAGTAAAAGCGCCCGTCCCTGCGGTATCCTGACCGCCTGAAGTCCGAATTATCTGAAAAAAGGAAGTGTCCGTATGTTTTCCCCTGAAAAAATCGCGTTCAAACCCTTCACACAGAAGGCCTTTCTCGCCACTCCCACCATGCACGGCGAGGAATTGGACTATATCCGTCTCGCCTATGATACCAACTGGATGAGCACCGTGGGCGAGAATATCAACGAGGTCGAGCGCATCGCCGCCGAAAAAGCGGAGGTCGGTTATGCGGTCGGCCTTGCCTGCTGCACCGCCGCGCTGCATTTGTGCGTGAAGCTGGCGGGGGAGCGGCTCTACGGCAAGCCTGCCATCAGTCACGGTGCTCTTGAGGGACGGCGTGTGTTCTGCTCGGACATGACCTTTGACGCTACGCTGAACCCCGTGGTCTACGAAGGCGGCATCCCCGTCTTTATCGACACCGAGGCGGACAGCTGGAACATGGACCCCGTCGCACTGGAACAGGCGTTCACCCTGTATCCGGAGGTAAAGCTGGTAGTCATGGCCCATCTCTACGGCTTCCCCGCCAAGGTGGACGAGATCAAGCGCATCTGCGAGGCTCACGGTGCGCTGCTCATCGAGGACGCCGCCGAGGCCATGGGCGCCACGGTGAACGGCAAGCAGTGCGGCAGCTTCGGAGACTACGCTGCCATCTCCTACAACGGCAACAAGATCATCACCGGCTCTGCCGGCGGGTGTCTCCTGACCAACTCCCTTGAGGACGCCAACCGCGCCCGCAAATGGGCGACCCAGGCCCGGGAGAACGCCGCGTGGTATCAGCACGAGGAAGTCGGCTACAACTACCGCATGAGCAATGTGGTGGCGGGCGTGGTGCGGGGCCAGTACCCCCATTTGGAGGAGCACATCGCCCAGAAAAAGGCGGTCTACGAGCGCTATTGCGAGGGCCTGCGGGATCTGCCGGTGACGATGAATCCCATTGTTGACGGCACCGAGCCAAACTACTGGCTCTCCGCCCTCATCATCGACGAGGACGCCATGTGCGCCCAGCTTCGAGATGACAGCCGCGCCCTTTATTATCCGAAGGCGGGGAAGTCCTGCCCCACGGAGATTTTGGAGGTCTTGGCGAAGTACAACGCCGAGGGCCGCCCCATCTGGAAGCCCATGCACATGCAGCCTATGTACCGTCTGCACGAGTGCATTGGCCGGGAGGGCAGCCTCCGCTGCCGCACCAACGCCTATATCGCCGGCGGCGTTCCCGACGTGGGCGCGGACATTTTCCAGCGGGGTCTGTGCCTGCCCAGCGACAATAAGCTGACGGAGGAGCAGGTGGACGGCATCATCGCGCTGATCCACGCCTGCTTCGCGTAAAAAAGAGCATAGGAAGTTATTTTTGTGAAACAGGGAAAGCCGGGCGTCTACGCCCGTTATATCAAGCGAATATTGGACGTTCTTCTCTCCGGCTGCGCCCTTGTGGTGCTGACGCCGGTGCTGCTGATCGTGGCTGTTCTGGTGCGGACAAAGCTGGGCAGCCCCGTCATTTTCTGTCAGGAGCGCCCCGGCAAGGATGAGAAGATCTTCAAAATGTACAAGTTCCGCTCCATGACGGACGCACGGGGCGAAAACGGCGAGCTGCTGCCCGACGAGGTGCGTCTGACGAAGTTCGGCCGCGCCCTCCGCTCCACCAGCCTTGATGAGCTGCCGGAGCTTTGGAACATCTTCAAGGGCGATATGTCCATCGTCGGCCCCCGGCCGCAGCTGGTGCGCGATATGGTGTTCATGACGCCGGAGCAGCGTCTCCGCCATACCGTGATGCCGGGTCTGACGGGACTTGCGCAGGTCAGCGGACGCAACGCGATCTCCTGGGAGGATAAACTGGCCACGGACTTGCGCTATATCCGCCGTATCACCTTTCTGGGCGACGTGAAGATTGTTCTGCTCACGGTGAAAAAGGTCTTTTGCCGGGAGGACATCTCCGCTGACGGCATGGACACCGCCGAGGATCTGGGCGATTATCTGCTCCGAACAGCGCAGGTGAGCGAGGAAGCATATCAGGAATTACAGGCAGAGAGCAAAGCGCTGCTCCTTACTGCCGGGAAATAAAGGAATCGATCCATGAATATCTGGCTCATTAACCACTACGCCGTTCCGCCGAAGTATTATCCCTTGGCGAGACCGACGCTGTTTGCAAAAAATCTCATGACAATGGGACATACCGTGACCGTTTTGCCGCAAGCTCTGTCCATAATTCGGACGTCAACCTCATCACCGACGGCCGGAAATGGCGGGAGGAAACGGTGGACGGCGTTCACTATGTTTACATCAAGTGCTGTGACTATCAAGGCAGCGGGCTCAAGCGAATTTATAATATCTGTGAGTTCGCGTGGAAGCTTCCGGGTGTCTGCAAGCGGTTCTCGAAGCCCGACGCCATTGTTGCCACCTCGGTTCCGCCGACCTCTTGCGCTATGGGTGTCCGGATGGGACGCAAATGGGGCTGCAAGACTGTGGCGGAGATCGCAGACCTCTGGCCGGAGAGCATCGTATCCTTCGGAATTGCCGGTCCTCATAACCCTGCTGTCCTCGCCCTGCGGCGGCTGGAAAAGTGGATCTACAAAAACGCCGGTGCCGTGGTGTTCACCATGGAGGGCGCTTATGATTACATCGTGGAGCAGGGATGGGAGAACGAGATCCCTCGTTCCAAGGTCTATCATATTAACAACGGCGTTGATCTGGAGCAGTTTGATTACAATACGGAGCATTTCCGCGTGGATGACCCCGATCTGGACGATCCCAACACCTTCAAAGTGGTCTATACCGGCTCTATCCGGAAGGCGAACGGTCTCGGTATCTTGGTGGATGCGGCAAAAGCCATTCGTGATCCTCGTATCAAGATCCTCGTATGGGGAGAGGGAGATGAGCGTGAGGAGTTGACACGCCGCGTGATGGAGGAAGGTCTCACCAATATCGTTTTTAAGGGAAAGGTCGAGAAGAAGTATGTGCCCTCCATCGTTTCCCGGGCAGATCTGAATCTGGTCCATTGGGGCGAGGTCCATCTGATCCAGTACGGTGTCAGCTATAATAAGCTGTTTGATTATATGGCGGCGGGACGGCCGATCTTCTCTACGGTGCGCCCCGGTTACAGTATCTGGGAGAAATATGACTGCGGACGGGATACGGAGGATACTCGCCCTGAGCCACTTGCGCATGAACTGGAAAAAATGGCGGCGCTTCCGCCGGAGGAGTTGTCACGGCTGGGGGAGAACGCCCGCAAGGGTGCTGAGGATTATGACTTCCGTGTATTGACACAGAAATTACTGAATGTGATCGGGGAGATCGAGTGATATGAAAATTACTGTCATCGGAACGGGCTACGTCGGATTGATCGCGGGCCTCGGCTTTGCCAAGTGGGGTAACGAGGTGGTCTGTCTGGATGTGATTCCGGAGAAAATCGAAAAGCTGCAAAAGGGGATCTGCCCCATCTATGAGCCGGGCGCGGAAGTGCAGCTCAGCGATGGGCTTTCCAGCGGCCGCCTTCGCTTTACCTGTGATGTGAAGTCCGCCGTGGAGCATGGCGAGCTGATCTTCATTGCGGTGGGCACTCCGGAGGCGGCGGATGGCAGCGCCGACCTGTGCTATGTATACAGCGCCGCCGACGAGATCGCCGACTATATGCAGAGCTATAAGCTGGTGGTGGACAAGTCCACCGTCCCGGTGGGTACCGCCCGCGCCCTGCGCCAGCGCATTGCGGAGCGCTTGAAGGCGATGGGGAAGAATATCCCCTTTGATGTGGCCTCCAACCCCGAATTTCTGCGGGAGGGCCGCGCGGTGGGCGATTTCGACAACCCCGACCGCATCGTGCTGGGCGTTGCCAGCGAGCGGGCGGAGAAGCTGCTGCGGGAGCTTTACAAGGTGTTCTCCCGCTCCAATAAGCCGGTGGTCGTCACTACGCCGGAGACGGCAGAGATGATCAAATACGCCTCCAACGCCTTCCTTGCCACGAAGATCACCTTTATCAACGAGATCGCGAACCTCTGCGAACAGGTGGGGGCCAACGCCCTTGAGGTCGCCGCCGCCATGGGCAAGGACGGGCGCATCAGCCCCAAGTTCCTGCACCCCGGCCCCGGCTACGGCGGCAGCTGTTTCCCGAAGGACACCAAGGCGCTGGCAGATACAAGAAAAAAATTCGGCGCGCCCATGACCGTGGTGGAAAGCGTGGTTCTTGCCAACCAGCGTCAAAAGAAGCTGGCTGCGGAAAAGATCATGCGCCGTTTTCCCGACGGCGGCGTGATCGCGCTGCTGGGCCTGTCCTTCAAGCCGGAAACGGATGACATCCGGGAATCTCCCGCAGTGGAGATCGCCGGTGCGCTGCTGGCCGACGGGCGCTATACCGTGCGGATGTACGATCCCAAGGCGCTGGAAAACGCGCGGCGTCAGCTGGGTGGGCAGGCCAACGCGGTGTGGTGCGGCAGCAAAAAGGAGGCGTTGGATAACGCCGACGCAGTGGTGATCGCAACGGAGTGGAGCGAATTTGCCTCCATGGATCTGGCGGCGCTGGGCAGCAGCCTGAGACAGCCGGTGCTGTTTGACCTGCGGAATGTGTACCGCAAAAGCGAGGCGGAGACCGCCGGACTGGAATACTACGGAACCGGCGTATAAAGACCGTGGAGGACGGAACGATGGAATTTATTGATCTGAAAGCGCAATATCGGGCGCTGCAAGGCGAGATCGACGCAAACATTCAGCGGATCCTTGCCGGCGCTCATTTTATCGGGGGCGAGGAAGTCGCCGAATTTGAGGAAAAGCTTGCCGCCTATGTGGGCCGCAAGCACTGTGTTTCCTGCGGCAACGGCACCGACGCCCTCCAGCTTGTCTATATGGCGTACGGTATCGGGGCGGGGGACGCGGTGTTCTGCCCGGATATGACCTTCATCGCGTCGGTGGAGCCTGCGTGTATGCTGGGCGCCGCCCCCGTGTTCTGCGACATTGAGCCGGACACCTATAACCTTGATCCCGTTTCGCTGGAAGCGCATATCCAAAGCGTTCTGGCGGAGGGAACGCTTCGCCCCCGGGCAGTCGTAGCGGTGGACTTCCTCGGAAACCCTGCCAAATATGACGAGATCGGCGCCATCTGCAAGAAATACGGACTGCTGCTGATCGAGGACGCCGCTCAAGGCACCGGCGCATCCTACAAGGGGAAAAAGTGCGGCTCCTTCGGCGATATTGCCACCACCTCCTTCTTCCCCTCCAAGCCGCTGGGCTGCTATGGCGACGGCGGCGCTGTCTTTACGGATGATGACGGGATCGCGGAATTGCTGCGCTCGTATAAGGTTCACGGAAAGGGCCCGAAAGGGAAGTATGACAACGTCCGCATCGGGCTCAATTCCCGTCTGGATACCCTGCAAGCCGGTGTCATGCTCCCCAAGCTTGCCGTGCTGGATCAGGAGATCGCCATGCGGCAGGAGATCGCGGAGCGCTATCACGACGCCTTTGCGGGCAAGCTTCAGCTTCCCGTCATTACGGACGGCTGTGTTTCCGCTTACGCCCAATACTGCATGCTGGCGAAGGACGAGACGCAGCGGCAGAACATTCTGGACGCCATGGCCGCGGCGAACATCCCCAGCCTGATCTACTATCCCACGCCGCTGCATGTGCTGGAT
>ENA-USYV01002729-USYV01002729.1-human-gut-metagenome-genome-assembly--contig:-NODE-2729-length-13653-cov-3.301562_pt1 | contig 13653 bp, 6 predicted proteins | sample MGYA00250066_ERZ773514 | MGnify/ENA primary metagenome ERZ773514 (study PRJEB29103, sample SAMN06112049) | human gut metagenome | biome: human gut; feature: ankylosing spondylitis patient; material... | reverse complement strand
GAAGGACTTGCAATTGATACAGAAGGGGCGTATTTTCCAATGACTAGAACTGAGCTTGACAGTATTCCAATGGATGTGTGGTTATTGGGACATGCTCATGTGACAGAACCTGCAATTCCAGCTAATGAGGAAAAGACCGGCTATACTATTTTTAATGCCGGAACACATGAACAACTTGATTTGCACAATAATACAGAAGGTAATGCCTTTGTGATTACATTGCAGAACAATGATGGAATTAAGAAAATTCTGGCTAAGCGTGTAGTAACCGGAAGGATAAGATACTACGATGAGAAGTTGGCTTTTAATGCTACAGACAATAAGTCTTTAGAAAAGACTATCGAAGAATTGGTAAAAGATTATTCTAGCAACTCAATTGTAAGACTGACAATCTCCGGAAGTATAGATGCATCTGAATATCAGAAAAAAGAAGCAATTTACGAGGCTCAACTTAGTAGATTCTTGGATCACATGATTTATGATAATGATCTAAGTGAGAAAATTACCAGTGAAAAGATTGAAAATGAATTTTCAGAGATTGGTTTTGCAGCCAAATTTTTGAAAGGGTTATTGGATGATCCGGTGGAGCTTCAGATGGCGTACGATATTGTGAAATCATTGAAATAGAGGTGGTTGTACATATGAATATTAAATCAGTTAAAACTAGAAAGATTGCAGGTATTAAGAATAAAGAGGTTGAATTTGAAGAAGGACTAAATGTATTGGTTGGTAATAATGAGACTGGTAAAAGTACCATGGTTGAGCTTATTTATCAGACTTTATATAGAGACTCTAAGCTTAGTAGGAGTAAGAAAGAAGACAAAGATTTCATTGCAAGATTTATGCCTCCTGATTGCACGATTTACCCATACTTATAGAAAATAAGATCACTTATAGTTGTATTAAGTTAAAAATGTAAACAATACATTTCTAAGAGTATAAAGTAATCAATTAGTTTAACTTTAAAAACAATATTTATGAAGACGCATCTATTTAATGCCCTGTTACTTTGGGCATTTACATCGTTGGCTTTATGGACAACAGGATGTAGCGAGGACGACGGCTATCCTGACGTAGACGGACAGAGCCCCGCTCTGACCTTAACAAGTGACCATATTCAGACCGCAGCCGGACGAAGCTTCACAATCAAGGGAACAGTCAGCGACAAAGATGGTATCGCCGCCATCAAGCTCGAATGCTCCGATCTCAATCTCAACAAGACGATCGATCTGATCGAAATCTATGAGAAACCTCTCGAAACATACGACCTTAGTTATAGCTTTGCTATCCAGAAAGAGGAGATCGGTGAACAGTTCACCGTCAAAGTTACTATTATAGATGTAGGCGGACGGTCCGTATCACAGGATGTGTTGGTAACGATGGACGGCGACTTCGAGAACCCGACATTTACGGTATCTCCCGATGCGAGCGTCACCGTACTTATCAAAGCAGAAACCAAATTCAACCTGCGTTTCTCTGTCAAGGACGACCGGGCATTGGATTGCGTAACGGTAGAAATCCCGGGTATCGACGGTTATTCCCCCCGCAAGTTGGAGGTTAATGGTGAAAAGACATTCGAATTCTCTGAGAAAATCGCATTACCAAGCATTATAAAGGATTATAATGTAACGATCACAGCTGCCGACAACGTTGGAAATACATCCGTTATAAAGAGCGTTATTTCCGTATCCGAATTACAGGACTTCGAAAAGATGTATCTGGCCGATGTAGCAACGGTTGAAGAACTAAACAGCGATGTATTCGGTGTACCTATGCGTATCGAACATACCGGCGCTTACGAATATAAAGCGAATTATTACAGCCAGAAGGCTAACACCGAGATCTTCTTCCTGCCGCAAAAGAGCGACTTCGCCCCGATCTGCTTCGGCCTGGACCCGGAAGACAATAACAAGCTGACGGACGATCCCGAAACGGCCAAACCGATCGTTCTAGAACAGGCGAACGTTTATTACGAAATCACACTCAATACGATGGAAGGCACTTATGCCATACGTAGTTATTCCATTCCGGAAGCTATCGACCCGCTACCTCATGCACAAGGTTCGATGCTTCTCGACCAGTGGGGCGACGGCAGCACGCTTACCGAATTCTATATCGGTTATACCACCACCGGCCCATCCGCCGTACAACGTTTTACACAGGATGCTACCAACCCGCACCTCTTCTATCTGGAAGATAATCTGGAACTGACCGGAGGTGAATCGATGAACTTCATCATCCACAACTATCACTCCGACGGCTGGTGGAACTACTGCACATGGCGTACCGACAATTCGGCAGAACCCGAAACGTTCGATTACTATGGCAGTATAAAAAACCCGGCATGGACAATACCTAATACGACACAGGACAACTGGGCTAAACCGGCCGTAAATGTGACAGGTTCGTATAAGTTCTACTTCGATGCACATTTGGGAAGAGCTAAATTAGTCCGAGTAAATTAATCTATAATATTGAAACTGGTTATGAGAAAGCAATTATTAATAACATGTCTGTTACTGTTGGCATTATGTGGTTATGCACAACAGATAACAGTCAAAGGAATAGTAACTTCCGCTACCGACAGCGAACCGCTGATCGGAGCTACGATACAGATCAAAGGTGCCGGTAGCGGGACTATAACGGGTATCGACGGTGATTATACATTGGCAAATGTCAACCCGAATGCGACACTTATATTCTCATCCATAGGTTATGAGACCCAGGAGGTCCGCGTCAACGGGCAACCGACAGTCAATGTTGTCATGAAGGAAGCGAGCGAGTTGCTCGACGAGGTAGTAGTGATCGGTTATGGTGCCGTGAAAAGAAGTGACCTGACAAGTTCCATTTCTACTGTGAAAGGGGAACAGATCACGGAAATGACTACCGGTAATGCGATGGATGCCCTCCAGGGGAAAGTGAACGGCGTGCAGGTCACCAGTGGTGGTGGCCCGGGCACCCAGCCCAAGGTATTGATCCGTGGTGTGACGACAGTCAACGGTAGCGACCCGTTGTATGTAGTAGACGGAATGCCTGTCGGTACAAACATCAACTTCCTGAACAGCAACGATATCGAATCGATGGAAGTATTGAAGGATGCTTCTGCGGCTGCCATCTACGGTACACGTGGCTCCAACGGTGTTATCCTGATCACGACCAAGAAAGGGTCTGCCGGAAAGACACGCTTCAACTTCAGCACTTCAGTCGGTTTCCAGACAATTGCTAACCCGAATATGGCTAAAGCTTCGGAATACGAACAGGTATTCAAAGCCCGTTATACCAACGACGGACGTACTCCGATATGGAACAGTAAAGACGGTATCACCGATGCCGAAGGTACCGATTGGTGGGATCAGGTCGTGAACAAGACTGCGCTCGTACAGAACTATTCATTCGGCCTTTCGGGTGGTAATGAAAAACTGGTCTATAACCTGAGCCTGGGATATTTCCGCAATAACTCCCAATATGATGTAGGTTACTGGGATAAGATCAATGCCCGCCTGAACACGGAATACACATTCAACAAATACGTGAAAATGGGATTCGATATGGCCCCGCGCGTAGAATCGTGGGACGATACCCCCAACCAGTTCGGAGCAGCTATGTCGATGGACCCGACAACTTCTGTTTTCAAGCCGGAGTCGGAATGGGTCGACAATATGTACAGCAACTACGCACGTTCCAACAACAACGAGACAGTGAACCCCGCCGGTGCAATCTCACGCCAGAATGCACATTCCCGCGAGTACGGATTCATCGTGAACCCTTACTTACAGATCACACCAATGAAAGGCCTGACTTTACGTACCCAGTTCGGTGCCAATGCACATATCCGCCGTTCGGACTCATTCACACCGAAGTACTATATCCATTCGCAGGAAAAATCAGATTTGAGTAATGTATCCCGCGAAATGCAGGAATGGCTCGACTGGAACTGGACAAACACGGCTAACTATATGACTACCATCGCTCAGAAGCATAACCTGAATGCGATGGTCGGATTCACGGCAGAACGTTTCGCCGCCTATCAGATGAAAGCGGGTCGCGACGAAGTACCTAACAACTCGGACAACTTACAGGAAGTAAATGCCGGTACCATCGTAAAGACTGCCGAGGGTAAAACCTCCTACAATACGCTGATCTCCTATCTGGGACGTCTAATGTACAACTACGACAGCCGTTATTACCTGACAGCATCCGTACGTGCGGACGGTTCTTCCAAGTTCCCCACAGGAAACAAATATGCCGTATTCCCTTCCGTATCAGCCGCCTGGCGTGTGATCGGCGAAGAGTTCATGGCAGACCAGAAGATATTCAACAACCTGAAACTCCGCGGAGGCTGGGGTCGTGTAGGTAACCAGAATATCGACAACTCCGCTTATCTGACCCTGCTAAATGCAGCCGACTATGTGTTCGGTTCGAATGCCGATCGTGTGAGCGGTACTTCCGTCTCCTCCGTAGGTAACAATACACTGAAATGGGAAACAGTAGAAGACTGGAACGTAGGTGTCGATATGTCTTTCCTCGATTCACGCCTGGACGCAACATTCGATATCTACCAGAAGAAATCGACAGACATGCTTTATAAGAAACAGAACATTTACGCCGTGGGATATCCCGATTGGAACAGCCAGGTGTGGATGAATATCGGTAGCATGAAGGCTAACGGTTGGGAATTGAGCCTCAACTGGCGCGATAAAGTAGGAGAATTCTCATACAACGCTGGTATCAACTTATCGTCTGTAAAGAATAAAGCAATCAAGTTCTCCGGTGACGGTGCCGTCCTTACCGGTGCTTTCAACCAGGATCAGATCATCCGCAATGAAGACGGCGGCGAAATCTCCCGCTTCTACGGTTATGTGGCAGACGGACTGTTCCAGAACTGGGATGAAGTATATGCCCACACCGACGAACATGGAACACTGATACAGGCAAATGCACAGCCCGGCGATATCCGCTTCAAGGATATGAACCACGACGGTATACTGGATGAAAACGACAAGACCTGGATCGGTAACCCTTATCCCGACCTGTTACTCGGATTCAATATCGGATTCAACTACAAGAACTTCGACTTTGCCGCCAACTTCTACGGAACATTCGGCAACGATATCTATAATACGACCAAAGGGCTGTATGCCGGAACCAGCGGCTCGAACGTATACGCCGGAACATTAGGCAAGGTTTGGAGCGGTGAAGGTTCCAGTAATGATATCCCGCGCTTGTCGGTAAACGATACGAACCTGAACTACACACGTGTATCCAGTTTCTATGTGGAAGACGGTTCTTACATGCGTTGTAAACTGCTTCAGCTAGGTTATACTATTCCAAAGCATTTGCTGAAGGGCATGGACCTGCGCGTTTCATTCTCTGCTCAGAATCCGTTCACGATCACCGGTTATTCGGGTATGGACCCGGAACGTCCTCAGATCGGTAAAGACGGTAGTGTGATCGAGACCGGTATCGACAACATCGCTTACCCGAACCCACGCACATTCTTATTCGGTATTGACTTTAAATTTTAATCCTTTTAGAACATGAAAAAGATAATATATATAATCGCATTGATCACCTCGGTGACATTTGCCGGATGCTCCGATTTCCTGAAAGAAGATGTAAGGGGACAAGAGAACCTCGATACCTATTTCCAAACGGAGGAAGAAGCCGAATCATTCCTTACCGGTTGTTACAGTGCCCTGACTTATGGCGGCTGGTGGCAGATCAACAAACTATGGCTGTTGTCGGAAATGTGCAGCGACGACTGCTGGATGGGAAACACGGCACAAGACCAGGGGGACTATATCTCCGTAGCACATTATCAGGGTAACGGACAATCGAACGAAGCGATCGCCAACTTCTGGCAATACCGCTACAAAGGTATTCTGCGCTGCAACATTGCCATCGAAAGAATCCCCGAAGCTTCTATCCTGGATAAAGAGAAACAAAATAGACTGGTAGCCGAAGCACGGTTCCTGCGTGCTTTCTATTACTTCGAACTGGTTAAGAACTTTGGAGACATACCTCTGGTTACCGGTTTTGTCATGCCGGAAGAGGTAGAAGGTATTACCCGCAGTGAAGCAAGCGCTATTTATAAGTTTATTGAAGACGACCTCGTGGCTGCTTCCGAAGTGTTGCCGCAACGTAGCGGATATGCCGACACGGAACTGGGACGTGCTACCCGTGGCGCTTCCCTGGGACTTTTGGGAAAGGTCTATTTGTATCAGGATAAGTGGCAGGAAGCCCGCGATGCTTTCAAAACGGTTATCGACGAAGGAGAATACGACCTGCTTGCCGACTTCGGCGATGTATGGTCGATAGACCACAACAACAGCAAAGAATCATTGTTTGAAGTACAATTCATGTACAGTGAAACATACGCTTTGGGTGGTTCCCTGTCTGTTATTACCGGTATGCGCAACTCGAGTGACCCGGATGACGGTTGGGCATGGTGCCAACCGACAAGCGACCTCGAAAACGCTTATATCAAAGCAGGTGACGACGAACGCCTGAAATGGACGATCATCAAGACCGGTTGTACCGAAATAGCCGGAGAAGACAACTTCGACGTATTCGCTGAGAACTCCAGGAAGATGGGTAGCTACGATACGTATATCAAAAAATACGGCTGGGATGAGAATTGCTGCATCGTCGATCCGGAGAAACATAAATCTGCCCGTATCAACCGGAAATTCTTTGTACCTTATGCCAAACGTCCGGCTAACTACAATACGGACAAGGTTCCTTTGAACCACCGAATCTTACGCTATGCCGATGTATTATTGATGTATGCCGAAGCCTGCAACGAGCTTGGCGATGACGTAACGGCAAGAACAAGCCTCAACAAAGTTCGCAGCCGTGTTCACCTGCCGAATGTAACGGCCAGCGGCAACGATCTGCGTAAGGCTATACGCACGGAACGCCGTTTGGAACTGGCACTGGAAAACAACCGTTTGTATGATATCCGCCGTTGGAACGACGACAACGGAAAGAAGACGATTTGTAACCTGATGGGACAGAACGGTTCGTTCGTCCTGTATAATACAGGATCAAATGCTGACATCTACGAATCGGAAAATCAGGGTGAACCCAGCAACAAAGGTATCTCATTCAATGAAACCCGCGATCTGCTGTTCCCGATCCCACTATATGAGATCACCATGTCCGGTGGTTCCATCACACAGAACCCAGGCTGGAATTAAGTATCAGCAGTTCAAGACACTAGTGTCAGACCCGATAGCACAGTAGTGTTATCGGGTCTGACACAGTAGTGCTACCAACACCAGCACAATAGTGCTATTAACACCGAAAATATCAACCATGATGACATTCAAATATATCCTCTGTTTACCATTAATAGCTACTCTCCTGGCTTGCAGCGACGACGGTCCGGACACTCCTGACCCCGGTACCGACGAACCGGGCACAAGCGTAGAGAAATCCGTATCCATCAATGCCGGGCAGACCTTTCAGACCCTGGCGGGATTCGGTGCATCCGATTGCTGGATGCCTGCCTATGTGGGTAAATACTGGACTTCCGGCCGCGACAAGATCAGCGAATTGCTTTTCTCTTCCGAAATACAATCCGGCAATCCCAAAGGCATCGGCCTCTCCATGTGGCGTGTGAACCTGGGATGCGGAAGTGCCGGACAAGGCGATGACAGCGGCATCGAAGACAAATCCCGCCGTGCCGAATCGTACCTGACGGATGATCTTTCATTCGACTGGACACGCTGCGAGGGACAGCGTTATTTCATGAACCGTGCCAAAGAGTTCGGCTGCGAAAGTATGGTTCTTTTCAGCAATACACCTCCCGTACAGTACACCTACAACGGCAAAGGCTTCTCCAACCGCGGAGGGACTTCGAACCTGAAGGGTGAACACTACACCGATTTTGCGGCTTATATGGCCGATGTTGCCCGGCATTACCTGAACGAAGGATATCCCGTAACACATATCTCGCCGGTCAACGAACCGCAGTACAACTGGGAAAGCGGCCAGGAAGGAAGCGGCTGGACGAACGACGAAATCGCCCGGCTGGCACGCGAACTCGACAAGGAACTGACACAACGTAATCTGTCGACCGAAATACTGCTCGGCGAATCCGGCGACTGGGAATACCTGTATAAAATCAAGAACGACAACAACCGAAGCAACGTTCTCTCCGCCTTCTTTACCGCCGGTTCTTCCGCCTATGTGGGTGATCTGGAACATGTAAAGAAACGGATCTGCGGCCATAGCTACTGGACCGACGGTACCTGGGACGACATGCGCAACGTTCGCGCACAAGTTGCACAGGCGGCACAAAAACAGGACATCGACGTATGGCAAAGCGAATGGAGCATGCTGGGCGACGGATACAGTTCATCCGAATTTGCCGGATATGACGCAGCGACCAAAATGGATATCGCCCTCTATATGTCCAAAGTGATACATAACGACCTTACCGTGGCAGGGGTATCTTCCTGGAGTTACTGGACCTCGATGGATATGCCTCGCTGGGGACACAAGAACCGCTTTCTACTGATTGCATTGACTCCCGTAGGAGGGGTCGAAGGTGATGTAGAACAGGAAGGCTCCTACCAGGCCACCCCTACGCTTTGGGTACTCGGTAATTACAGCCGTTTCATACGTCCGGGATACCGCAGGATATCGTTGGAACTGAATGAGTCACGCAGCTTCTTCGGTTCGGCATGGATATCACCCGAAAGTGACAAGATCGTTGCCATCTACACCAACCTGTCGGAAAAAGGTGTCCGCCTGAATGAAACCCATACAGGCTGGAACAATGAGGTAAAGGAAGTTACGACCTATACCACCACCGCCAATAAAAATCTGAAGGAAAGTACCGTGACTAATAGTCAGCAGGTGATTTTGGATGCAGAAAGTGTGACTACAGTTGTGTATAATCTTAAATAATTGTTTGATATGAAGAATGTTCTATTTGTAGCCATTATCTCCGTAATGGCTTTCTTTACAACCGTCCCGGCAGACGCACAGGTTTCATTTGGCGACCCTCTGAAATTCAACGATGGATGGTTATTCCGCCTGCAGGATGATTCTACTGCCGTCGGAACAGATTACAATGACAGTGAATGGCGAAAACTCTCTCTACCACACGACTGGTCTGTCGAAGGCCAGCTATCCCCATCACTCGCCAGCTGCACCGGTTATTTGCCCGGCGGGATAGGGTGGTATCGCAAGCATTTCAATATTACGGACAAGGCAGCCCGTCATTATATTTATTTCGAAGGGGTATATAACCGTAGCGAAGTCTATCTGAACGGTCACCTGCTCGGCAAACGCCCGAACGGCTATATCTCCTTCCTTTACGACATGACCCCTTACCTGAAAGAGAGCGAGAACGTATTGAGCGTACGGGTAGACCACAGCCGCTATGCCGATTCCCGCTGGTACACCGGCTCGGGCATATACCGTGACGTATGGCTGGTCTCCGCTCCTGAAATACATTTTGCCCAATGGGGTATCGGCTGGCATGCCACCTCCCTGACCGACCGACAGGCTACCGTAGCCGTCGATATGGAAGTGGAAAAAAACAGAGCGACAAGTGATAAACTCGAAGTTTCAGCCACCTTATACGATGCTGACGGCAAACAAGTGGCACAACGCCGCACCCGTGTTTCCAACGGAAAAGAAGGTATCACCAAAGAAACGCTCACACTGAAAGTTGCAAAACCTACCCGCTGGGATCTCGACCATCCGTATCTCTATACACTGGAAACCGAATTGCTCTGCAACGGAAAACGTATAGACGGCAGCAAAACCAATGTCGGGCTTCGTACACTGGACTTCGACCCTAATAAAGGATTTGCCCTCAACGGCAACTGGATGAAGGTGAAAGGCGTCTGCCTGCACCATGATGCGGGCGTACTCGGCGCCGTTGTTCCTCCCGAAGTATGGCAACGCCGCCTGACCAACCTCAAGGAGATCGGTGTGAATGCCATCCGTATGAGCCATAACCCGCAGGCTCCCGTCGTTTATGAACTGTGCGACCGTTTGGGTCTGCTCGTCATGGATGAAGTGTCCGATGAATGGGAATTTCCGAAACGTAAATGGATCAAAGGATGGAATGTAGGCGAACCGGGATATGACGGTACCTATGATTTCTTTGAAGAATGGATCGAACAGGACATAACCGATATGGTACGCCGCGACCGCAATCATCCGTCCATCTTCCTGTGGAGTATCGGTAATGAAGTGGATTATCCGAACGACCCTTACTCGCATCCTATCCTCGACGGTTCGACGATCAACCAACCGATGTTCGGCGGTTACAAGTCGGATGCTCCGGATGCCATGCGTATCGGTGTTATTGCCCAACGCCTGGCTGCCCGTGTCCGCTCTGTCGATACCTCCCGTCTCGTAACCGGAGCGCTGGCGGGCGTAATCATGTCAAACCAGACGACTTATCCTGATGCCATCGATGTAGTAGGATACAACTATACGGAAGACCGTTACGACGAAGATCATGCCACCTATCCCGACCGTGTCATCTACGGCAGCGAAAACGGCTCCGGACTGGAAGCCTGGTATGCCGTCAAGAACAAAGAGTTTATCTTCGGACAATTCATCTGGACAGGAACGGATTACCTGGGAGAATCAGGTGCATGGCCTTCCCGAGGACTGAATACCGGACTGCTTAATTTCGGTAGTTTCGCTAAGCCCCGCGGACATTTCCGTGCTTCGCTATGGAGTGAAAAACCGGTAACGTATATCGGCACCTATCCCAAACGGGAATATCTGTCGGCAGATGCACCGGATATCTGGAATTACAATCCGGGACAGGAGATACGGGTAGTTTGCTATACCAACGCCCCGCAAGCACGTTTGTTACTCGATGGAAAAGTGGTAGGTGATATAAAACCTTACGACGAAAAGACAGGGATCATCCATTGGGATATTCCTTACCAGGCAGGCGAACTACGCGCGGAAGGTTGCGACAAAGAAGGAAATGTACTTTCGAACTACGTGATCCGGTCATCCGGTCGCCCGTATGCTCTTCGTGTCAGTGCAGACCGCACGACGCTCTCCCACGACCGGGCTACGGCACACCTCTTTATCGAAGTTGTCGACGAAAACGGAACGATCGTGAAACTGGGTGACAACGAGATCACCTGCGAGATCGAAGGGCCGGCACGCCTCCTGGGACTCGAAGGCTCCAGCAATACCGATATGACCGATTACACCGACAATCGCCATCGTATTTACCAGGGCCGTCTGCTGGCGTATGTACAGACCACAGGAGAGAAAGGACAGGCACGTGTGAAGTTTACTTCACCGCTGTTACAAGGGACTGAGATAGTACTGAGTGTAGAGTAGAGAACACTTTAAAGATATAAGGGAGGCAGAATCTAAGACCCAATGATAGGTCTTAGGATTCTGCCTCCCTTAATACATATTACCATTATTCAGCGACAAAAGTATATACATTGCCACCGAAGTCGACAGCAATCAGTGCATTGCCTGAAACAGCTACCGAGCCGAATACCGGAGCACCTGTCGCATGTTTCCACACCAGTTTCCCGTCTTCTTTATTCACTCCGTAGATAGTTCCGTCGGAAGCACCTACATAGACTGTATTTCCTGCCAGTACCGGACTGGTTTCGATGGTGGCAGCCGGTTTACGGGAGTAAGGAGAAGTGAAGACTAATGCGTCGCCGGTAGCAAACTTCCATTTCAGCTCCAGTGTCTCGTTATCCAAAGCGATCAAACCGTCTTTAGCAGAACCGAAGATGATTTCTTTATCCGTCAGTAAAGGAGTAGAGGTAACATCCACGCTGAAAGGTAACTCCTTACGTACAACCACACGGCCGGTATTAGCTTCCAGGATAAAGAAAGACTTATCTGAGATCAAATACAATAAGTGACCATGAACAGCAGCCGAGGCACCACGATTACGCAGACCGTTGGTGTTAGCAGTCCATTTTAATGCTCCGGTCTTCAGGTCGTTGCCGTAGAGGGCATTCCATTGGGATGAGCCGATCAGCTTGTCACCTGCAACAGAGAAAGTTGTAGTTGTCCCTTCTCCTTGTCCCCAATCCTTATTCTGCCAGATCACTTTACCATCTTTCGTTTCGATAGCACAAAGACCTTTGCCTGTTCCTGCATAAACAATACCATCGGAGGCAACCAGACCTTCGATCAGAGCAGGCAGACCGTTTATCGGCAACTGTTTTTCCCAGCCAAGTTTGCCGCTTTCGGCATTAATAGCATACAAATAACCCTGTGCATCCTGTGCCAAAACCTGACCATTATCTATAACGATCGTATTTTTAATGGAGTTGCGTACCGGATATTTCCAGATCAGTTCGCCGGTCTTACCGTCGAGGGCATATACATGAGCCTCCCCTTTCAGGTTTTCATCCACAGAAGCAATATAGATCTTTCCGTTATAAACCAGAGGCGATGTCATATAGATATTCGCTCCTACATTCTTTATCCAGGCCATCTGTAAAGGCTGGTTCAGTGCAGGTTGAGCAGATACGGCATGCAGAGGATTCTCCAGCAGGTTTACCCAGTTACCGCCCAGTTTCACCTCCACAGGAGCAGCATGATATGTAAAGGCACTTTCAGTTTCAGCTGTTTCTCCGTTATTGAAACGGGCTTTTATCTTTAAAGTAACAGCCTTTCCCTCCTGTTTGGCAGTCAAAGGAACTTCGGCATTCCAACACCAGTCGGTAGCTTCTTGCAGTTTTTTGTTACTGAACAAGGCCTTACCATCTACCAGACAGGTATAGGTCACCTCTTTTACCGGTGTAACGGATGAATAGACATTTACCGCCAAAGGTACGGCACCCGAAGCCAATACAGGTACCTGTCCCTCAACCGGGGAGGTTATCCGAATCTGTTTATCCAGATAAGTATAACGAAGCTCGGAAACGAAATCTCCTTTCTTATCGACATGAAGGACACGGAAAGCACTGGTCGAGTGATCGATACCACCTTTATCTAACGTTGCCGTAGAAATAGAATATACATCTCCCTGCTTCTTCATATAATTGATATGCCAGTGGCCGTATACCCAAGCCTTCAGGTTATGTTCATTCAGGTTGATCTGCTCCTGGTCGTTGATTCCGAAAATAAACTGGTCGCCATACGTCAACAGGTCATGGTTGAAAACGACGATCGGCTTACCTTGCGGAACCTGTGCCAGATCATTTTTCAGCCAGCGATAGACATCTTCTTTCGTATAACCGGGCTGGTAGTCACCACCGGCCATCGGAGTCACGATATAGTGTGTACTACCTGCATCGAATGAATAATAGACAGGACCGTAGATACTTTCAAAAAGCTCTTCACCATATTTTCCCTTCACCAGGTCATGGTTACCGATAGCATAAAACATCGGGCAATCCATATTGGCGGTATTCATCATTTTGATATGTGCCTTCAAGCCTTTTTCATAGCAGATATCGCCTGTGTGCATAATAAAAGCGACCTGTTCATTGGCTGCATAATCACGCACATTATTTACCCAGTCGCCATGATTCTCCGTATTGAAGATCTCGGTATCAGCGATATGGACATATTTATGGCTACCGTCTTTCTTGATACCGCCGCTATAGATCGGAAGAGCACACGTCTGAACTCCAGTCACGGCTACATCTCGTATGCCGTCTTCTGCTTGAAAAAAAA
>ENA-USYV01002712-USYV01002712.1-human-gut-metagenome-genome-assembly--contig:-NODE-2712-length-13727-cov-54.619560_pt1 | contig 13727 bp, 12 predicted proteins | sample MGYA00250066_ERZ773514 | MGnify/ENA primary metagenome ERZ773514 (study PRJEB29103, sample SAMN06112049) | human gut metagenome | biome: human gut; feature: ankylosing spondylitis patient; material... | reverse complement strand
CTAGCGAAGAGGAAAAGCTTTCCGGTATGCCAAAGCCTCCCTCCTTGAGGGAGGGGGACCGCGTCAGCGGTGGAAGGAGTTCTTTTCTCTCAGCAGACCGCGCCCGGCTGCGGCTTTTCAGCCGTCTGCGGCAGGGCCGCAGCCTCAGCGGGCTTTACCTTCCTGGTGCGGGGGTGGCCCGCAGACACCGTCTTGGGCTTGAGGAGGGCTGCGGCGAGGACCTGCGACAGGTTGGACATGGGCAGGAACTCGATGTTCTTCTTGACCTCGTCGTCCACCTCGTACAGATCGGACAGGTTGTCCTTCGGGATAAGGACGGTCTTCATCCCCTCGCGGTAAGCGGCCATGCTCTTCTCGCGGAGGCCGCCGATGGGCAGCACATTGCCGTGGAGGGTGATCTCGCCGGTCATGGCCACATCGCCCCGCACCGGGATGCCGGACAGGCAGGAGATGAGGGCCGTGGTCAGGGTGACGCCGGCAGAGGGGCCGTCTTTGGGGACTGCACCCTCCGGGGCGTGGATGTGCAGGTCGCACTTCTTGAGGCGCTCGGAGTCGATGCCGTACTCTGCGGCATGGACGCGGGCATAGGTGATGGCCAGCTGGGCGCTCTCCTTCATCACGTCGCCCAGAGAACCGGTGACGGTGATCTTGCCGCTGCCGTTGTCGATGACCTGCACCTCGATGGGCAGGGTCTCGCCGCCGATGCTGGTCCATGCCAGACCGTTGGCGATGCCGATGGCGTTGGTGCGGTTGAGGAACTCGGGCTTGACCATGCGGGGTCCCAGCAGCTTTTCGAGGCTGGTGCCGGTGACGGAGACATTCTCCGCCTCGCCGGAAGCGATCTTCCGGGCGCACTTGCGCAGGACGCTGGTGATGGTGCGCTCCAGATTGCGGACGCCGGCCTCGCGGGTGTAGCCGTCGATGATGCCGTAGAGGGCGCTCTGGGAGAAGGTGACCTTGCCGGTCAGGCCGCAGGCATCCAGCTGCTTGGGGACCAGATGCTTCCGGGCGATGTTGTACTTTTCCACCCGGGTGTAGCTGGGCAGCTCGATGACGTCCATGCGGTCGCGCAGCGGGCCGGGGATGGCACCGAGGTCGTTGGCCGTGGTGATGAAGAGCACATGGCTCAAATCAAACGGCATATCGATGAAATGGTCGTTGAAGGTGCTGTTCTGCTCGGGGTCGAGGGCTTCCAGCAGAGCGGCCGCCGGGTCGCCCCGGAAGTCGCCTGCCAGCTTGTCGATCTCGTCCAGAAGCATCAGGGGGTTCGAGCTCTTGGCAGAGATCATGGCGTTGATGATCTTGCCGGGCATCGCGCCGATGTAGGTGCGGCGGTGGCCGCGGATCTCGGCCTCATCCCGCACGCCGCCGAGGCTGATGCGGACATACTTGCGGTTCAGGCTCTCGGCGATGGAGCGGGCGATGCTGGTCTTGCCGACACCCGGAGGGCCGACGAGGCAGATGATCTGGCCCTTCACGTCGGGGGCCAGTTTGCGGACGGCCAGCACCTCGAGGATGCGGTCCTTGACCTTCTTCAGGCCGTAATGGTCCCGGTCCAGCACGCGCTGGGCCTTGGCGATGTCCAGATCGTCCTCGGTGAAGGTGTTCCAGGGCAGGTCGAGGCAGGTGTCCAGATAGGTGCGGATGACCGTGCCTTCCTGATTGCTGCTCTGCATCTTGGAGAGGCGGTCCACCTCTTTGAGAAGCTTCTTTTCCCGGTCCTCGTCCAGATGGAGGGCCGTGATCTTCCGGCGGTACTCCTCGGCCTCGGCGGTGGTATCGTCGTCCTCGCCCAGCTCCTCGCTGATCATGTGGAGCTGCTCGTGGAGGTAGTAGTCGCGCTGGTTCTTGTCCATTGCCTCGTCTACCTTCTGGGCGATCTCCTTATCGATCTCGAGCATCCGGCGCTCCCGGTGCATCTTCTCGATGAGCAGATGCAGACGGCCCATCAGGGTGCCTTCGTCCAGAATGGCCTGTTTATCCTCGAAGCGGAACAGGAGGTTGGCCGGGATGTACTCGGACAGGAAAGCGGCGTCGGTGCTGGTGGTGATGGCAAACACCACGTCCTTGCCGATGTGGGGGTTCAGAGCCAGCAGGTCGTCAAAGCTCTTTTTGACGTTGCGGACGAGGACGTCCGCCTCCGGCAGCTCCTCGGGCTTCGCCATCTTGACCGGGGCCGGGCGGACGGTGGCCAGCAGGAAGCTGCCGTCGTCCTCCATCTCGGAGAGTCTGGCGCGGTATTTGCCTTCGACCAGGATGCGGACGAGGTCGTCCGACACCCGCATCACCTGCTTGACCTCGGCCACGACGCCGTAAGTATAGAGGTCGGCGGCCTTGGGGTCTTCGACCTTCATCTCTTTCTGTGCCACGAGGAAGACGTCAGAGTTGTTGCTGACGGCCCACTCCACGGCGGCGATGCTCTTCTCGCGGCCCACCTCGAAGTGGAGCAGATTGTTGGGGAAGACCACCAGCCCGCGCAGGGCGATGGCCGGAAGGTGGAGGACGCTCCGCTCCACCTTGACCGTAACTTTTTCAGACATAGTACAAAACCTCCCAGCCGTCCCTCGGATGCGAGTCATCCATAAGGGCGGCTTTTTTGTAGGGTCATATCAAATCTATCATTTTATTATAGCGAAAAATGTTTGCAGATGCAACTGTTCAGCGCTTTTCCCGGGTGTTGTAGCCCAGTCTGCCCAGTGCGGGCAGGATGGCCCGAAGGGTCAGGGACGTGAGGGCGCCCATGACAAGGCCCAGCACCAGCATCACCGGCGCATAGTACAGCGACATGGCCGAGGACAGGATGAGCCCCGCGCCAAGCAGCTGGCCGATGTTGTGGGACAGTGCGCCGCAGACCGACAGGATGAACCATGTGGGCCGGAACGGGAGCTTATAGTAGAGCACCCACATCACCAGCAGGGACAGCAGTCCGCCGCAGAGCGAGAGGAAGCCTGCCGTCCAGCCGGAGACGAGGAAGACGAACAGCGCCTTGAGCAGGTCGAGATAGAGCGCCTGCCGCGCCCCCATGAAGAACAGTGCATACATCACCACGATGTTCGCAAGGCCCAGCTTCATGCCCGGCGCAAGGCCCGGGATGACCAGTGTGCCTTCGATGAAGGAAAGAGCCATCGCCAGCGCGAACAGCAGGCCGGAAAGTGCGATCTCGTGTGTTTTCTTTGGGTCATGGTTTCGGTTTGCCATCGGCTCTCCCCCTTTGCTGCATCGGTCATTCTTCGCCGCCGGCGGTCTGCTCGTACTGCTCCTGCTCTTCCACAGCGGCTTCCCATGCGGCGAAAAGCTCGTCCTGATGGAAGCGCAGGTCGCTGAGCTCGTCGCTCTTTTCCCGCAAAAGCTGGGGGTCGTTGTAGACCTCCGGCGAGTTGATCTCGTTTTCCAGCTCCACTTCGCGGGCGCCGCAGGCTTCCATCTCGTCCTCGCAGGCTTTGATCTTGGCGCGCAGCTCGGCCCGGCGGCGGCGCTGCTCTTTGCCGTAGCCCGCCTTGGCGGGTTCGCTGCTCTTCTCGGCCACGGGGGCGGGAGCGGCGCGGCCCATCAGGGCGTCATAGCTGGGGTAGATGACCGCCTTGCCGTCCTCGAGGTAGAGGATGGGGCAGGCCAGACTGTTCATCAGGTGGCGGTCATGGGTGACGAGGAGCAGCGTGCCGGTGTAGGCCATCAGCGCCTCGGTCAGGTTCTCGCGGGTGTAGATGTCCAGATGGTTGGTAGGCTCGTCCAGGAACAGCAGGTTCGGGCGTTCCAGCACGATCTCTGCAAAGCGCAGCCGGGCCAGCTCGCCGCCGGACAGGGCCTCGCAGGGCTTGAAGACCGTCTCGCCCCGGAAGCCCAGCTTTGCCAGATGGCTGCGGACTTCCAGCTCGGTCATCCGGGGATACTTGTTCCAGATGACGTCGATGACGCGGCCCGCGCCGATGCGGTTCTGCTGCTGGGCGAAGATGCTGGGCCGTGCGCCGGTGCCAAGGCGGACCATGCCGCCGGAGGGGCGGCGCTTGCCGTCCAGCACCTGCATCAGGGTGGATTTGCCCGCGCCGTTGGGGCCGGCGATGATGAGCCGCTGGCCGCGGCAGACCGTATAGGTGAAGGGCTCCAGCAGGGTGCGGCCGCCGATCTGAATGGTCAGATTCTTGAGCAGCACCAGCTCATTCCACGGCTCCACGTCGTATTCGAAGCGGAACTTGAGCTGGTTGGTCTCGTCCTGAGGGGCCTCGGTGATCTCCAGCTTTTCCAGCTGCTTGCGGCGGCTCTGGGCCATCTTGGTAGTGGAGGCGCGGACGAGGTTGCGGTCGATGTAGTCCTGTAATTTTTCGGCCAGCGCCACGTCGGCGTCGTGCTGCTTCTGGCGCAGGGCGTCGGCGGCTTCCTTCTGGGGCAGATAGGCCGAGAAGTTGCCCTTATAGGTGGTCATGGTCTGGAAGGAGACTTCCCAGATTTTGGTACAGACGTTGTCGAGGAAATAGCGGTCGTGGCTGACCACCAGAACGGCACCGGAGTAGCCCTTGAGGTAGTTTTCCAGCCACTCCATGGTGGCGAAGTCCAGATGGTTCGTAGGCTCGTCCAGAATGAGGACGTCCGGCTTCTCGAGGAGGAGCTTGGCCAGACGGAGACGGGTCAGCTCACCGCCGGAGAGGACACCCACATTCTTGCTCCAAGTATCCTGCGCAAAGCCCATGCCGGACAGCACCTTCTTGATGTTGACGTCCATGTTGTAGCCGTCGGCGGCGTCGATGATGTTCTGCAGTTCGTCGTGCTTTTCGAGAAGGGCGGCGTCGTCGGGAGAGGCCGCCATCTTCTTTTCCAGGATCTGCATCTGGGCCATGGCGTCCAGCACAGGGGCGAAGGAAGAGCGCATCTCCCCGTAAATATCCAGCGTGACATCGAGCTTTGCGTTCTGCTCCAGATAGCCCAGCGTCACGCCGTGGGTCACGCTGAACTCGCCGTCATAGTCGGTGTAGACGCCGGTCAGAATTTTGAGCAGGGTCGTCTTGCCTGCGCCGTTCTGGCCCACGATGCCGATGCGGTCTTCTTTTTCCACGCTGGCGCTCACGTCGTGCAGGACGACTTTCTCGCCAAAGCTCTTTCCGAGTTTTTCCAAATGAATCAGCATATCGTTCTTCCGTGTTCTTTTCCAGTAGGGTGGATGGGGACATTCCCGCCGTTACAGCTGATGACGGCGGTGCTTGAGGCCGAGGTTCGCCAGCTCTTCCGGCTCCATCACCAGCGGGTAGAGCTCTTCCAGCGAGGCGATCTCGTAGGTGGGGTTCACCTTGCCCGGGTTCTCGGCGTGGCCGGGGTTGAACCAGCAGGTGTCGAGGCCCGCGTTCACGCCGCCCTGAATGTCGCTGGTGAGGCTGTCGCCCACCACCAGGACGTGCTCCCGGTTCTCCACGCCCAGAGCGCGGAGGGCGGAGTCGAAGATGCGGCGGCTGGGCTTCTCGCTGTCCAGCTTCTCGGAGACGAAGACGTCCTCAAGGTAGGCCCCGATGCCGGATTCTGCCACCCGGCGGCTCTGCACCTTCTCGAAGCCGTTGGTCACGATGGCCAGCGTCGCCACCTCGGAAAGCTCCCCGAGGACGTCCGGCACATTGGGGGTCATCAGGTCGGGGTGGGAGGACAGGTGGTCGAGGTAGCAGCGGTTCATCTCCACGCCGTCACCGGCTGCGTTGATGGCCTTGAGGAAGCGGGTGAAGCGCTCCCCCATCAGCTTGTCGCGGCGTATCTGGCCTTTTTCCAGCTGACGCCAGAGCTCCGAGTTGATGTCCCGGTAGGTCTGCACCGTCCCGGCGTCCGGCTCGATGCCGTATTCCACCAGCGTCTCAGCCAGCGCCTTGTTCTCGGCGGCGTCAAAGTCCAGAAGCGTATTGTCTGCATCGAAGAGGATGCAATAATATTTTGCCATGTTTCTTTCCCTTCTCTCTCATGTTTCGAGCCGCCTGCCGCGCTTTGAGCGGGCGAGGCTGCGGTGCGGTTTGAGAACAGCGAGAAGCCAGCCCCGCCCGGCAGAGCTGGCTTCTCATATTTTTATCATTCCAACGTCATTTCATAGGCTTCGTCGTCGGACTGGTCCGGCAGGTTCCCGCTGCACTTGCAGTGTGGCGTGCAGGCGCACTCTTTTGCGATGCACTTTGCCATCTGCTCCTCCGTCACGCCGTTCTCGACGTTTTCCCAATCCATGTCGTAGTAGTCCACGCTGCCGTCGGTCACATCTTCTGCGCCGGGCAGGCCGAGGACTTGCATTTCTTCACGGAACATCCGCTCGCCTCCTCTCGGCTCAGCCTATGCGGCTTTGCAGAGGAAGGTGCGGGGCGTCATTCTGCCTTGCTTTCGGCTTCCTTGCTGGCGGAGGCTTCCGGCTTGGTTTCGGCCTTGGGCTCTGCCTTAGACTCAGCTTCGCTCTCGGCCTTGCTTTCGGACTCCGGCTCTGCCTTGGAGCTGCCGGACGCCGTACCGGACGATGCCGACGACGAACTGCTGGTGCTGTGGGAAGAGCTGCCCGAACTTGCAGAGGAAGAGGATGTACTGCCGGAAGAACCGGCATGGGACGAGGACGAACTGCTGGTGGAGCCGGACTCGCTGGTCACACCGCTGCCGATGGTAATGGTCAGGGTGTTGCTGCTCACCTTGCAGTCGTTGTAGGTGACGACGGCGTGGATCTTATAAGAAGCGTTGACCATGGAGCTGTCCACCACCACAGTGATGCTGGACTTGCCGGCGGCCTGCGTGACCTCCTGACCGTTGGCGTACCAGCGCAAGTTCTCGGTCTTGGCGTACTTGCCGCTCAAGGCAGCCTTGAAGGTGTAGGAGCTGCCCACAGCGCCCTTGCCCTCGCTGGTGATGTGGACGGAGGCCGTGCCGAAGACTGCCGTGACGTCCAGATTCTGCTTGAAGTCGGTGTCGGTGCGGGTCTTGCTGGTGAGGCCGTCGCTCCACTTGACGAAGACGTGGCCCTCCGCCGGGACAGCGGTCACGGTGATGGATTTGTCGGGGTCGGTGACGGTGTAGGTCACAGAGCTGTTGCCGGTGTCATTGCCGACGCTCAGAGTGCCGCCGCCGTTCTTGTCCACACGGTAGCGGGCCTCGAACTTTTTCTCCTCGCTGGTGCTCTCGCTGGAAGAGCTCTCCGAGCTGCTGGCGCTCTCGGCCTGACTCTCGCTGGAGCTGACAGCCTCCGAGCTGGGAGCGGCCACGGCGGAGCTGGGGTTGGAGACATACTCCATGGTGCGGGTGGGGATGTTGTTGGTGTCGGGGCGGCGGTCCTCGGTCTGCAGGGCGTGGGTGCGGAGATAGTTCAGCACTGCCTTGAGGCCGGCGCTCTTGAGGTGGATGTCGCCGCTGGTGTAGTAGTCCGCGATGCCGTAGCCGTCGCTGCCCTTGAGGGCCTCGGCGGAGTTGAGGAAGCGGACGCCCAGCTGCTCGCAGAGATCCAGAAGGGCCATGTTGAAGTCGTCGATCCTGGCCTGGTCCATGTGGGGGTAGTTGGAGTGGTCAGCCGGGACCGGCGGCACCGTGTTGACGATGATGTCGGTATAGGGATAGCTCTGCTGGATGGCCTGGATGAGGGCCGTGTAGTGGGCGATGAAGTCCGAGACTTCCATCCCGGTGTCGTTGGTGCCGAAGGTCATGACCACACGGCGGGGCTTCATCATGGCCACCGCCTGAGGGATGGTGTAGTGGTTGGAATCCTTCTTAAAGGTAACGATGCCCTCGCTGAGCGCTACTTGGGTGCCGATGCCCTCTTTGGCGCAGAACTGCTGCAGGGAGATGAGGCCGTTGTTATAGAGGCGGACGGTGTTGGAATCGCCCAGAAAAAGGGTGTCGTTCAGATAGTCCGTGCCGGCGTCGGCGGTCTCCGTCAGCAGAGCGGTGGAGGCGTTGTCGATCTGGTAGTGGCCCGACAGGTCTTCGCCGGGGGTGGGGTCTGCCATGGACTCCGGGGCGGAGGGGGCAGACTCCTCCTTTTTGAGGAGGGTGGTGGTGATGCCGAAGGTCAGCAGCACCGCCAGCACGCAGAGGATGCAGACCAGAACGGCCCGATGCTGCATGGGAGTCATGGTCTCGTTTTGTTGTTGTCTTTTTTGACTCATAGATTCAGTCCCTCTCGTTTCAGGAATGGGAAGGCTCGTCCACCGGGCGGAGAACCCAGTCCGTCAGCTCTTTGCAGTCAGCGGCCAGGAAGACCGGCGCAAAGGGGGCGACCTCTTCCCTGCCGCCGTAGCCGTAGAGCACAGCGGCGGCGTCCAGGCCGCAGTCCACAGCGCCCTGCATATCGTCCCGGCGGTCGCCCACCATCAGCACCCGCTTGCCCTGCATGACGGGCTGGGCGAGGACGTGGCGGATGACGTCGGTCTTGTTGTCGCGGCTCTCATCCATGGACGCACCGCCCACGAAGGAGAAGTAAGGCGCAAGGCCCTGCTCTTCGAGGATGGGCCTCACAACGTCGGTGGGCTTGCAGGTGGCCGTGCAGAGGGTCAGGCCCGCAGCCTTGAGACGGTCCAGCATCTCCACCACGCCGGGGTAGACGTCGCCCTCGTGGCAGCCCTTGGCGGCGTAGCTCACGCGGTAGCGCTTCGTGGCCTCCTCGATTTTTGCAGGGTCGGAGAAATGCTCGCCGAAGCTCTTGCGGAGGGGCGGGCCGATGTAGCGGCCAAGGTCGCTCCGGGCGACGTCAACGCCCATGGAGCTGAAAACTTCTTCCAGTGTATTGAGAATGCCGGGGGCGGAATCGATGAGCGTACCGTCCACGTCAAACAGGATCGCATCGTAGTGCAGCAAGGTCAGGTTCCCCTTTCTCTTTGGATAAACATTATATAGTATAGCACAGATTTCGATATTCAGCAATTCCAACAAAACACTTTTCCGACTTTTATACATATTTTTAGGCAGCCCCGCCCCGGAAAGCAAAAACTGCCCACCCATTGCGGGCGGGCAGTCGCATTTTGACATCAGCTCTCGGTGGTGGTGCAGTTCCCCGTCGAGGGGTAGTAGAGGTTGTTGGCGATGAATTCCAGCTTCTCTTTCAGCACCAGCTCAAGGTTCGCCACAGCGTGGACCATGTTGGTGGCGGAGTCGTTGACTTCCAGCAGCTTGCACAGGTCCAGCTCCTCCATGCTGAGGGCGGCTTTCATCTTCTGGCTCTCGGCGCAGAGGATGTGGCTCAGGGCCGACTCCTGCAGAGCGATGCTCTCCATCAGGTCGACGACGGCCTGGTCGAGGGAAACTCTCGGCAGCGCGGGGCAGCCGCAGGAAACGCAGGGGGTGCAGTTGGTGGTATCAGCCATAAGAAGGACCTTCCTTTCTATAATAGGAATCGGGCGCAGTCCATCCTATGTGCCTCGCCGCCCGGATGTCACTCCGGCTTTGCGGTCTTCTGTACCTTCTCGATGGTGTCGCGGTAGCCGCCGGAGCCGTACTGGATGCAGCGGTTGATGCGGCTGATGGTGGCGGTGCTGATCTCCACCGCCTTTACGATCTGGTCGTAGGTGCTGCCGCTGAGCAGGAGCTTGGCCGCTTCCAGACGCTGGGCCATATCGGAGATCTCCTTGACCGTGCAGAGGTCTTCGAAGAAGTTGTAGCACTCCTCCCTCGTCTCAAGACTCAGGATCGCGTCGAACAGTGCGTCGGTGGTGGGGTTTCTTCTGGGGTTCTTGTCCGCCATAGCTGCCTCCTTCAGGGCAAAGTGCCGCGGGGTGCGGCACGGTTCTTTCTATTACTCTGTTACTTTAGCACTTGAAAGTGTAAAAGTCAAGTGTTCGGTCTTTCTTTCCGGGGGGTTAGCAGATTTCACCTGTGGAGGCATTCAGTTTTATTCATCTCACGTCTGAACAAAAATCGCCTAAATTTTCTTAGTTTCTCCCCCGCAAAAATGGCACAGTCTCCTAACTTGCCCAAAATATATTGACAAGTTATGAAATCAGGACTAAAGTATACACAATCATTCGGCAAATGCAATGAACAGGACATGACTTTTCGCATTCCCTGCGCTCAGAGAGCCGCCATTCCGGTGCAAGACGGCAGCACAGTGCGATCGGCCCTCACCTGCGAGCAGCCTGTGCGAACCCGCTTGCGGCAGTAGTGCATGGCCGTTCAGCCCACGTTACAGGGCGGCGTATCGGCGGCAGGAACGCCTGTACGCGCAAGCGGCTGCTCCCGAAAGCAGCAAACGAAGTGGTACCGCGGAGAACGACCGGTGCAGATGCACCGTTTGGCCTTCGTCTTCGAGGAAGATGGGATGCATCTTTGTGTCTCTATCTTTCATGAGGACGGAGGCTTTTTTCACCCTCCGGGCCGTTTCGCCTGCCCTGCTTTTGGGTACAGACGCTCTGTCTGGCACATTGCCGGTTGCCGGTGTGAAAGAAAGGAAAGAGGTATAAAGAAATGAATACGCTGGTCATCGTTTTGATCGCAGCCGTGTGTCTGTTCGGCGCTTATACGCTGTATGGCCGCTGGCTGGCCAACAAGTGGGGCATCGACCCCACTGCCAAGACCCCCGCAGTCGTCCATGAGGATGGCCGTGACTATGTCCCCACCAACGGCTGGACCGTCTTTGCACATCAGTTCAGCTCCATCGCCGGTGCAGGCCCTGTCACCGGTGCCATCCAGGCTGCTGCCTTCGGCTGGCTGCCTGTCCTGCTGTGGGTGCTGCTGGGCGGCATCTTCTTCGGCGCCGTCACCGACTTCGGCGCTCTGTACGCTTCCGTCAAGAACGACGGCAAGAGCATGGGTATGCTGATCGAGAAGTACATCGGCAAGACCGGCCGCAAGCTGTTCCTGCTGTTCTGCTGGCTGTTCTGCGGCATCGTCATTGCAGCGTTTGCTGACATGGTGGCCGGAACCTTCAACGCCTTCGGCGCCGACGGTGCTCTGGCGGAGGCTGCGCAGACCAACGGCGCTGCCGGTATGGTCTCCATCATGTTCATGGTCTTCGCTGTCGTCTTCGGCCTCATCCAGAAGAAGTTCAACTTCTCCGGCTGGAAAGAGAGCCTCATCAGCATCGTCTTCATCGTGCTTTCCTTCGTCATCGGTGCCAACCTGCCCATCATTCTGGGCAAGGCTGCATGGAGCTACATCACCTTCGTCTACATCTTCTTTGCCGCTGTTCTGCCCATGTGGCTGCTGAAGCAGCCCCGTGACCACATGACCACCTTCATGTTCGTGGCCATGATCGCCGGTGCTGTGGTCGGCCTGCTGGTCGCTCACCCCACCATGAACCTGCCCGTCTTCACCGGTTTCACCAACGAGAAGCTGGGTACCATGTTCCCCATCCTGTTCGTCACCGTGGCCTGCGGTGCTGTCTCCGGCTTCCACGGCCTCGTCTCCTCCGGCACTTCCTCCAAGACCGTCGAGAACGAGAAGGATATGCTGAAGGTCGGCTATGGTGCCATGATCCTCGAGAGCCTGCTGGCTGTTCTGGCCCTCTGCGTCGCCGGTGCTGCCGCTGCTGCTGACGGCACCCCCGCCGCCGGTACTCCCTTCCAGATCTTCAGCCGCGGCGTTGCCGGTTTCTTTGAGATGTTCGGTGTCCCCGCTTATGCCGCTACCGTCTTTATGACCATGTGCGTTTCCGCACTGGCCCTGACCAGCCTGGATGCCGTGGCCCGCATCGGCCGCATGAGCTTCCAGGAGCTGTTCAGCGTGGATGACATGGAGCACGCTGAGGGCTGGCGCAAGCTGCTGTGCAACGTCTACTTCTCCACCTTCATCACTCTGGTGTTCGGCTTCATCCTGACCAAGATCGGCTACGCCAACATCTGGCCCCTGTTCGGTTCTGCAAACCAGCTGCTGAGCGCTCTGGTCCTGTCTACCCTGTGCGTCTTCCTGAAGGTCACCGGCCGCAGCAACAAGATGCTCTTCCCCCCGCTGATCATCATGCTCTGCGTCACCTTCACCGCTCTGGTGCAGCGTCTCATGGCGATGGTCAAGGCCATCAGCAATGCCGCTGCTGTCACCATCCCTGCCGGTGAGACCACCTGGGGTGCTGTGTTCATCGCCAACGGCCTGCAGCTCATCCTGGCTGTCCTGCTGATCGTTCTGGGCCTGAACATCGTGTTCCACTCCTTCTCCGCCTACAAGAAGGCGGAGCACAACAGCGAGGCCAAGGCCTGATCCATTGACCGCTGTTGACTGAATAAGCAAAACGCCGCTGACGGTTCGAAAGCCGTCGGCGGCGTTTTTGTTCTGTTCCTGTTACAGCATCTTCACCATGATGATCTCATCCCGGTAGGTGCCGTCCTTCAGCTTAAAGGCCCGGGGCTGGATGCCATAGCGCTCAAAGCCAAACTTTTCATAGAGATGGATGGCGCGGCTGTTATCGCTGTACACCCCCAGCTCCAACTGCTCGAAGCCGTTGGCCCGGGTCTGGTCAATGGCAAGCTGCATCAGGTAGCTGCCCAGACCGCAGCCCTAATACTCTTTCCGGACAGAGATGCCCATTACGGCACGATGGCGGTATTTGATGTGCGGCCGCAGCTGTGCAACCCCAAACTCCCCCACCAGCTTTTCTCCGGCAAAGGCGCCCACCTCAAAGTTCACAGGGCTTTCCCCGCAGTCTGCAAGCCGATTCCCCATCGCTTCCAGACTCACCCCTTCCTCCGGGTATCGGGCCATAAAATGTGTTTCGCTGTAGGTTACATTGCGGAATGCATTCAATGCCTCAGCATCATCGGCGCACAAGCTGCGCACTGTCAACACTTCCCCGTTGGGCAGGGTGAATGTTCTGGGTTCGATCTTCATGATTCCCCTCTCCCTTTTCTGTCATTTGTTCTATGATAGCATACTTGCGGCCTGAGCACAACAAAAAGAGCCGCAGCACCCTGTTACAGGCACTGCGGCTTTCTTCAACTTTAGCAGTAGAAGCTGGCTTACTTCACCATGCTTGCGACTTCAGCAGCGAAGTCGTCAGAACGCTTCTCCAGGCCCTCGCCCTTGACGAAGTGGGTGAACTTGATGACCTTGATGTCGCCGCCCAGGTCCTTTGCGACCTTGGCAGTGTACTGACCAACGGTCATGTCGCCGTCCTTGACGAACTCCTGATCGACCAGGCAGTTCTCCTTGAAGTACTTCTTGATCTTGCCCTCGATCATCTTCTGCTTGACAGCGTCGGGCTTGTTGGCGTTCTTCGGGTCGTTGGCCATCTGAGCGAGGAGGATCTCCTTCTCCTTGGCGACGACCTCAGCAGGGACAGCAGCCTCATCGACGTAGCTGGGGTTAGCAGCTGCGACCTGCATGGCAACATCCTTGCCGTATGCAGCGAACTCGTCCTTAGCCTCGATGCCGTTGGTGGTCTCGAAGTTGACCAGGATGCCGTGGGTGCCGCCGCCGTGGACGTATGCAGAGCAGACGCCCTCGTAACGGACGAAACGGCGGACCTTGATGTTCTCCTTGATGACCAGGATGAGGTTCTTCAGAGCCTCATCGACGGTCTCGCCATTCTCGGTCTTGCATGCCATCAGAGCCTCGACATCAGCGGGGTTCTGCTTCATGATGACCTTGGTGGCCTCCTTGACGAAGGCGACGAACTTGTCGTTCTTGGCGACGAAGTCGGTCTCGGCGTTGACCTCGATGACGACGCCCACCTTGCACTCGGGGCAGTAATCAGCGTAGACCATGCCCTCGGCAGCCACGCGGCTTGCCTTCTTGGCGGCGGTAGCCAGACCACGCTCACGCAGGATCTCGATTGCCTTCTCGAAGTTGCCGTCAGCCTCGGTCAGAGCCTTCTT
>ENA-USYV01002704-USYV01002704.1-human-gut-metagenome-genome-assembly--contig:-NODE-2704-length-13777-cov-11.773139_pt1 | contig 13777 bp, 9 predicted proteins | sample MGYA00250066_ERZ773514 | MGnify/ENA primary metagenome ERZ773514 (study PRJEB29103, sample SAMN06112049) | human gut metagenome | biome: human gut; feature: ankylosing spondylitis patient; material... | reverse complement strand
ATCCTTCTATTCCACTGAAATAAAAGGATTTAGTATGATTTTTAAACTTTTGGTACTCTAGTTTTGCAATTTTTCAGACTGGAATCATTGAAAGTTATTGATCCATGCACTTTCCTGAAATTTTGCGGACTGTAGTCTTTTTACTGATTCCACGCCGTTATCAGAAAAGAGAAAGGCAAAATCGTTATCTTGGAAAAGTAAGAGAGCTACTCTGTAGCGCTAGCAAACGCAATACGCTAAGCAGAAATAAAACTTGTTTTTCGAAAATCTTCGGAGTAGGTTAACGCGAAAGGATGAGCCGCTTTGAAGTCAGAGTAAATCCCTTCTAGTGGATTTACTGAATGCATATCAGCTCAGTCAACACAAAAAGCCTCGAATAGAGGCTCCTTGTTAATCCGGATAAGGCCGAGTAGCCTCAGTAGCCGGATCTAATATTTAATCAAATTGATTTCAGCCCGCCCTAAGGCGATTTCGTTGTTGAAAGAATGTAAAAAAACGTTACCAGAACTAACGAAAATAGTCCAGTAATCACCCCAATTTTTTCGAAAATAATGGCACTTTTTGTGCAGAACGACCATTTTCGAAAAACATACCAGAAACCAACTGTCAAAAATCATTTGTTTTCAATCAGTTGGTTTCGGAGCTTCAATCGTACATTCTTTCAACAACAACAGAAACTCTTCAGCACTTTGATAACGGCAGCAAACTTCTTAGGCTTCAATACTACATTCTTCTAACAACTACTGAAACCTGTGGATCATGCTTTTCATGGTGGTATTTCAGCAATTTTAATACTACATTTTTCTAACAACTTGGGGGAAGATCTTTCGTTCCAATACTACCCTCCCCTAACAACTATTGAAACCTCAACGTAATTCCGAGCATCAAACTCCGCGATACGATTTCAACACCTCATTTTCTAACTGTAGTCGAGACCAAATATTCGAAGCCTTGAGCGAGATGAACCTTCATTTCCATATTCCCTCACTTCAGTATGATCATCCTTATTGAAAGCAGATGCCAGAATCACCCTCGTCAAAAAAGGTAGTTGTCTAATCTTTGTCGGTTTGCGAAAAACTCGCCCTCGCCTTTCTGGAATAGTGAATTAAAAACGGATGCTTCGACGGAACCGCCAAGAAAGCTACTGCCCCAAGGATTAAAGCGCCGCCAATGCACTCCCAAGAGTTAACACTAACCCCCAGAAATATCATGCTCAGAAGCGTTGCGGCAACCGGATCGAAGGTCTCCATCATGCCGGCGACATCGGCGGGGATAATTTCGGCAGCCGCTTGGAAAAGCCAAAACGCCGCAATTGTTCCGAAGATGACAATGAACGCATAAGCCAAAATCGAATAAATCGTCCAGTCCAAAGGTTCATTCCAAAAATGACTAAATAACGTCACGGTGACTCCCGTAAGCAAAAGCGCCCAGCTTGTTGCTAACCCAGAACCGACACGCGCAATAAATTTTTGCGGCAACAGAACATAAAAAGCACCTGTGATTCCAGATCCGATACCGGCCCAAAAGCCGATACCTGAGACGTTGAAGTTTTTAAATGATCCGCCGGTCACGACTAAAACCACTCCGGCTACAGCTACAAGTCCGCAGAAAACTTCTTTTATCGTCAGCCTCTTATGTTGAAAAACGACCATAAAGAGCATAATCCATAAGGGCACAGTTGCAGTTAATACGGCAGCGAAAGGCGCGTTTGCGTATTGAATACAAACAAAGAACGTTAATTGCGTTCCGATGATCGTTAGCGTGTAGATTATTAAGTCAATAATGTTCTGCTTGGTTTCAAATACTTTCATTGCACCTTTTTTCAGCAGAAAAAACTCGATGCCAACAAAAATAGATCCGGCGAGAAGCATGCGAATCGAGATCAAATCCATCGGCGTAAAGTGGCAGTTCTGAAGAAGATACTGCCCGGCAACGCCCATAGATCCCCAAAAAACAGCTGCTAATCCGGCCATCGTCATGCCTTTCAATGTGTTATTCATTCTCGTCTCCTCTGGTTCTTGAGTTTGCCAGCTTTGCGATGAGACAGAACGCGTTTCAACTCTTTTTAAGAAATCCTGTTTTTCAGGAAATTCTTTACTTTTTTCAGCAAGATAAAAGCTCCGAATAATGAGAAAATTCATCTATGAATTTCGATAACTATCGCCGAATCCTTCACCTTGACCTCGACGCCTTTTTCGCTTCCGTTGAACAGCGAGATAATCCATCGCTGCAAGGGAAGGCCATTGCCGTGGGCTTAAATTCCGCTCGAGGTGTCGTTGCGTCTGCTTCCTACGAAGCAAGAAAGTTCGGAGTGCGTTCGGCAATGCCCTCCTCGGTTGCCGCGAGGCTATGTCCAAATTTGATTTTCGTTCCCGGACGAATGGACGAGTACAAAAAAGCATCAGCCGAAGTTTTCGAAATCTTTTCTCGCTACGCAAATCTCATTGAACAAGTCTCTATTGATGAGGCATTCTTGGATGTTACGGACGTTTGGCGCGATTATGGTTACGCGATGGAAATCGCAAAGCTCATCAAAGCAGATGTTCGTCGTGAAGTCGGTCTCATTATTTCTGCCGGCGTTTCCTACAACAAGTTCCTCGCCAAAATCGCGAGTGACTGGCGCAAACCAGATGGCCTTTGCGTAATCCACCCGGATGCGGCACTTAAATTCATTGATCGTCTTCCTGTGAAAGCAATTTGGGGAGTCGGCCCGGTGACCTCCCAAAAGATGGAGGCCCTCGGAATCTTCACAGGCAAAGATTTGCGAGAAAAAGATCTTTCGTTTTTGGTTGAGCAATTCGGCAGTTCAGGACTGTCGTATTACAACTTTGCTCGCGGCATAGATGATCGTCCGGTTAGAACCGAACGTATTCGCAAACAAGTCAGCGCTGAGATCACACTCTCCAAAGACGAAGGAAATCTCAATAAATTAGAAGATACGCTCTCGGAGTTGACGGACTATCTGATGACGCGTCTGCGTAAGAACGACTTCCTAGGCCGTTCGCTGACGTTAAAAGTGCGTTTTCATAACTTTAAGACGATCACTCGAACTCAGACGTCTAACTCTGTCTTTAATGAGAAATCCCAAATCCTCAAAACGGCAGAGTCTTTGCTTGAAAAAATCGATTTCAATCATCAGACCGTCCGCCTCCTAGGCATTGCCATTGGGAACCGCCTGGAAGAAGACACTGAAAACATGTTGAACCTCGGCGATATGGACGAGCTTACGCCGCGGCTTCTTTAATTTGCGGTCGGACTTGACTGAGCCGAAACCCGAAGTGCTGTAAAAATGGCAAAGGTCTGCAGGATGGCGACACCGAAAAGAACAGCCGTAAACATACCGACGTCCAAAAGCGGTCCGAACAGAATCGGTGTCAGAGACTGACCTACATCCATTCCGCAGTACGTAAAGCCGTAAACGCGTCCGAAAGATTTCTTTCCCAGCTTAGCAACTGTCGCGCCGCGAATCATAATGTCTCGGCTCGGTGCTGCTACGCCTGTTCCCAGACCCATCAGACACATTAGAACGACTGCCCAATACCCGCTTAGAATCTGAGACGCCAAAATAGCTGCCATCACGGCTGCAAACGTAAGACACAGCGCCACAACACGATTGCTCGAGATCTTATGCTGGTTCGTTAAAAATCCTCCGATCAAAGCGCCCGCTCCGGCGCCCAAGAGATAAGCTGTCAGAGCCGCCGAGGCCCCGGTCAGATTCAAGTGATAGGCATTCTTGAAAATCGTCTGAGAAAAGCTTTGAAGAACGCCGAAGGCACCGGACGTAAAGAAGAAAAACATGAAGCAGTACCAGACATCAGGCACCCGCAGAAATCCGAAGGTCCCCTCTTCTTTTTCTTTCGGAGTCGGCGGCGTAGAGTCGCGGACAGAATCGCGAGAGAAAACGCCTCTGAATACAAGCTCGATGACAAGAACAATCAGCGCTACCGAAGATGCCGCAAACGCGGCACCTCTCCAGCCGAACCAGCCCGCTGTCGTCACCATGAAGAAAGGACAAATTGCCCATCCGATATTGCCGGTGATGTTATGCCAGGCAAAAGCATGACCCAAGAAGCGATCCTGAATGTTGTAGTTCATCAGCGAATAGTCGCTCGGATGAAACACCGAGTTGCCGGCACCGGCAAGCATCGCCGAGAGATAAAGCATCGGGACGTTTTCTGCCATTCCTAAGGCCACGGCACTAGCGATCAGCAAAAGCAGACCCGTATACATTGAGGACCGGCCGCCCACTTTATCGACCAAAAAACCGCTCATCGACTGGCCGACTGCACTTGTGACAAAGAACGTTGTCATCAAGGTTCCGCCCTGAAGGAAATTCATTCCGAAGTGCGGAAGAATCCAAGGAAACAGAGACGGAATCACTAAGTGATAAAAGTGAGAGCTGGCGTGGGCGATCGAAACGAGAAAAATCGCGAGGATGTCGTGACCGCGAGTTCCTTGTGCGTACATAGCGTGGCTTAAGAGTGTTTTTTCTTATTCTATTCCTGACGCCTTCTGAAAATATTTAAAGGCCGAGAGATTGTTGGTCTCTCGGCCTTTTCTCAGATGAGATCAGACGATCTTATCGGTTGTCTTTACGGTCTTCAAAAATGAATTTGCCGTCGACATAATCCACAAACACCGTGTCTCCCGGAGCATATTTGCCTTTGAGGATATCCACAGCAATCTGGTTTTCCAGATAGTCTTGGACCGCACGGCGCAGCGGACGTGCACCGAACAGCGGATCAAAGCCGACCTTCCCTATTTCATCCAAAGCGGCTTCAGTTACATCCAGACCGATGTTCTGCTGTTCCATGCGTTTCGCCAGCTTACGAATCTGGATGCGGGCGATTTCGCGAATAGCCTTCTGGTCAAGAGCATTGAAGACAACGATTTCATCAATACGGTTGATGAATTCGGGTCTGAAGTGCTTTTTGACTTCATCCATTACGGCTTCCTTCACAACTTCAGGATCTTCACCCTGACGGTTCATGATTTCCTGAGAACCGAGGTTGGAAGTCATAATGATGACGGTATTCTTGAAGTCAACCGTGCGTCCCTGACCGTCGGTCATTCGGCCGTCGTCCAAAGCCTGAAGCAGGATGTTGAAGACGTCCGGATGAGCTTTTTCAACTTCGTCGAGAAGAATCACGCTGTAAGGTTTACGGCGTACGGCTTCAGTTAAGTAGCCGCCTTCTTCATAGCCGACATATCCCGGTGGCGCACCGATCAAACGAGCCACAGAGTGTTTCTCCATGAATTCGCTCATATCGATTCGGATCATGGCGTCTTCGGTATCGAACAGGAATTCGGCCAAAGCCTTGGTGAGCTCGGTCTTACCAACACCAGTCGGCCCGAGGAAGAGGAAGGAACCATAAGGACGGTTCGGGTCGGACAAGCCGGCACGAGAACGAAGAATAGCGTCAACAACTTTATCGACGGCTTCTTTCTGTCCGACAACGCGCTTACCGATGTACTTGGCCATATCCAGAAGTTTCTGGCGTTCGCCTTCCATCATCTTGGAGACCGGAATACCGGTTGCGCGGGAAACCACTTCAGCGATTTCTTCAGCGCCTACCTGTGTACGCAGGAGCTTCGGTTTTTCGTCGTAGAGCTTGGTTTCTTCTTTTTCTTCCTTCACCAGCTGTTTTTCAAGTTCGGGAAGTTTGCCGTACTGGATCGCGGCGAGTTCTTCATACTTGCCGGAACGACGAAGCTCTTCCATCTTGGTCTTGAGCTTGTCGATTTCGTCACGGACTTCTTTGGATCCCAACGCGGCGTTCTTTTCTTTCTTCCAGATTTCTTCCAAATCGGAATACTCGCGGCTTAACTTAGCGATTTCTTCTTCCAAACCGCTCAAGCGTTTCTTACTGGCTTCGTCTTTTTCTTTCTTAACGGCTTCACGTTCAATCTTCAATTGAATCAGACGACGATCCAGCTTATCGAGTTCTTCAGGCTTGGAATCAATTTCCATCTTGATGCGCGCTGCCGCCTCATCAATCAGGTCAATAGCCTTATCCGGAAGGAAACGATCGGTAATGTAGCGGGCGGAAAGTTCAGCAGCAGCCACAATCGCCGGGTCGGTAATTTCAACACCGTGGTGGACTTCATACTTTTCCTGCAGACCGCGCAGAATAGCAATCGTGTCTTCGACGCTCGGTTCGTTGACGATCACTTTCTGGAAACGGCGTTCCAGGGCGGGATCTTTTTCGATGTACTTTCTGTACTCGTCCAAGGTCGTGGCACCGATCACATGCAGTTCACCGCGGGAAAGTGCAGGTTTGAGCATGTTGCCGGCATCCATTGCACCTTCTGTCTTACCGGCACCGACGACTGTATGAATTTCGTCGATAAACAGAATGATGCGGCCTTCTTCAGCAACCACTTCCTTCAGCAGTGCTTTCAGACGTTCTTCGAATTCGCCGCGGTATTTCGCACCGGCGACAAGCCCGGCCATATCGAGGCTCAAGACGCGTTTGTTGCGCAGTGTGTCGGGCACTTCACCGTTCACAATACGCTGTGCCAAGCCTTCGACCACAGCGGTCTTACCAACACCGGGTTCGCCGATAAGAACCGGATTGTTCTTGCTTCTGCGCTGCAGAATCTGCATCGCACGGCGAATCTCGTCGTCTCGCCCGATCACAGGGTCGAGCTTTCCTTCTTTGGCCTTTTCGGTCAGGTCAACCGTGTACTTCTTCAGCGCTTCACGATTGTTCTCAGCTTCGGGATTGTCCACTTTTTCACCTCCGCGCACGGATAAAATTGCATTTTCTAGGCTCGGTTTATTGAGGCCTTCCTCTTGCGCAAGACGTGCGGCGTCACACTTGCTGTCGCATAAGGCTAAAAGGAAGAGATCGGTGGAAATGAATTTATCGCCGAGTCTTTCGGCCTCTCTTTCCATCGAATTAAGGATTGCCATCAACTCACGGCTGATTTGGACATTGTCGGCAGCTCCGGAAACTTCCGGCAGTTTGCCGATCGCTTCCTTCACCTTACGTTCGAGTTCTCTGACTCTCACGCCGGAGCGCTCTAAGAGCGTCCTTCCGGTGCCCTCGGTGTCCTTTAATACCGCAAGCAGCAAGTGAAGCGGATCGATGTACTGCTGAGAACGCTCAACAGCCATCGATTGTGCTTCTCCGAGCAACTCTTGGAACCGAGTTGTAAATTGATCTTGACGCATAAGAGTTTGAATCTCCTTTTGTTAAGGAAACATTCGGAATCAACTCCTGTTCCCCTATGCGTCTATTCTGAAGAGTCCGCGGAGACGGACGTGCGTTTTTCTCTTATTTTGAGCTTATTTGCTCCACTTGGATTTTGCGGCTTCGTCGGTCTCTTTGGCCTCTACCCAGCGGGTGCCCTCGCCCACCTTTTCCTTCTTCCAGAACGGGGCTTCGGTCTTCAAGTAATCAATAATGAACTCACAGGCTTTAAAGGCTTCCCCGCGATGCGCGCCGGAAACTCCGACAAAAACGATCTGGTCGGTCGCGAACAATTCACCGACACGGTGAATCACCGTCGCATCCATAATATCCCAGCGTTTCTTTGCCTCTTCCACAATGGCCGTAAGGGCTTTTTCGGTCATTCCGGGATAGTGCTCTAAGGTCATGGAAGCGACTTCGTCACCTTCGTTGAGGTCTCGCACCGTGCCTAAAAACATCACGACGGCGCCTACTTTGGGAGATGCATGAAGTGCCGCCACTTCAGCCTGAACATCAAAGTCTTCCGTTTGAACTGCAATCTTCATAGCCGCCCCTTACAAATTGAATTCCGTGAACGGGATATAAGTCACAAGGTCGCCCTTCTTCAAATCTGCCTCAGCCGGGATATCAGCCAAGCCGTCGGCCCAAGTACAGGAGCTCAGGACCGCGGAGTTTTGAGTGCGGTAGTTTTCCAGCTCTCCGGCGCCGTTGCGGCGGACACGAATGAACTCGCGACGGGATCCGCACTTGTAATCAAATGGCAGCGGAAGGATATAACCCTTCACATCGATCTGGCTGCGGCCGGAAAGTTTAAGGATCAGCGGCTGGGCAAACAGCAGGAAGGTCACAAAACCGGAGACAGGGTTGCCGGGAAGGCCAATAAACGGAACACCGCGGACTTCGCCTTTAGCAACCGGTTTGCCGGGCTTCATGGCGATGCGCCACATCTGCATCTTTCCGAGCTCTTCAACAGCTCTGCGGATGAAGTCGGCTTCGCCTACGCTCATGCCGCCGCTGGTCAAAATGAAATCGGACTTGCGGGAGGCTTTGCGGAAAGCTTCTAAAGTTGCTTCAAACGTATCGGGAATATTGCCGTAATCCACCACATCGCAGCCCAGCTGATGGAGCAGACCGCGCAGGACAAAACGGTTGGAGTTATAGATGCCGCCCTCGACGAGCTTTTCTCCCGGCATCGCGAGTTCGTCGCCGGTGAAGAAAAGCGAAACACGAATCGGACGATAAACCTTAACTGTGGAAACGCCGATGCTCGCGGCAACGCCGAGCGCCGGAGGCGTTAAACGGTCGCCCCTCTTCAATACAGTCTGACCGATATCAATATCGCAGCCTGCTCTTCGAATCCAGGCTCCAGCTTTGGGATCGCAATGGAATTCCACGCTGCCGTCTTCCATCTCGGAAGCTTCTTCCTGAGGAATCACTGCATCGGTACCCGGAGGAATCGGGGCGCCGGTAAAGATGCGAGCGACAGTGCCGGGTTCAAGTTCGGTGCCGACGTGGCCGGCAAAAATTCGCTGAGAAACCGGAAAATTGCGGCGACCGCCTGCAAAATCGGCGCAGCGAACGGCGTAGCCGTCCATCTGAGAATTATCCAGAGGCGGGACTTTAATTTCGGAGACGATGTCTTCGGCGAGGATCTTGCCTGCCGAATATAGAGTCACCATATCTTCTACTTCGGCAACCGCCTCCGCACCTTCCAAAATCTTTGCTTTTGCTTGTTCAACTGTCAGCATTTCCGTGTTTCTCCGTCTTCGAGACCTAGCGCTCGAACTATGAAGCGAGTAATGGTTTCGGCATCATTTATATCAAAAATTGGCAGATTTCCAAATGCCGGGTGTGTCGTATCGGTCACCACCGCAGAGATTCGCTTGTCGTGCGCGCAAATCGGTGTTTCATGCCGCTCGAGCTTGCGCCAAACCTCCAGACGAAGCGCTTCCTGCTCTTCGGTCTTAAAGCCTTCGACAATCACGATATCCGCAGGATCTAAATGACGAATTAGGTCCGACAGCGTAGGTTTATCTTTCGGCGTCTCGGTGAGCATAGCCCAGCGCTCGTCGGTGTGCACAATGACTTGCGTCGCACCGGCTTCACGAAAACGGTAAGAGTCCTTCCCCGGCTTGTCGATATCCACGTTGTGATGGGCGTTTTTAACGGCCGAGACTTTGAGACCGCGTGATGCTAACAGCGCGATGATTTTCTCGATCAGGGTCGTTTTGCCGCTGCCGGAGTATCCAACAAAATTAACTATCTTCATAAAAACAAAAAGGCCTGCGGTTAAGCAAGCCTCTTCAAATTAAAACTTATTTCCCGACGTCATGCTCGGCGAGGAAGTTTTTAACCAACTGCGCATCCGCAGGCATTTCCAGCACTTTCTGCGGTTTGTCGAGCAGATCTTCGTAGCCGGCCGGAACCGGAGGTTCAAAGCCGACGGCTTCTTTAATCGTAGCTGCAAATTTAGCAGGTAATGCGGTTTCCAAACAAATGGTTTTTACGCCCGGGATTCGTTCTTTCATTGCCGCATTGATACCGTCCGCCGTGTGCGGATCAACGAGGAAGCCGTACTGATCCCAAACACGCTTGATGCACGCGAGACGATCAGCATGCGTACTCCTAGCTGCGGTAAAGCCGCTTGCTTTTACTGCTGCCCACTCTTCGGCGTTGAGAAGGAACTCCTTCTTCTGGGAGAGCTCGGTCCAGAGCTCCACCACGCGCTCGGGGTTTCTGCCGGTGATGTCGTAGATATAGCGTTCGAAGTTGGAAGCTTTGGAAATATCCATCGACGGAGAACTCGTCACAAACGTATGGGCAGAATCGCGAATGCGATAGCGGCCGCTGCGGAAGAATTCATAGAGGACATCGTTTTCGTTGGTGGCGACGATCAGACGAGCCACAGGCAGTCCCATCTGCTTGGCAATCCAGCCGGCTAAGACGTCACCGAAGTTGCCCGAGGGGACGGAGAACGTGACTTCTTCATCCTCGGATTCTGTCGCCTGCAGCCAAGCGCTGAAGTAATAGATGACCTGAGCCGCGATTCGCGCCCAGTTAATGGAATTCACCGCTCCGATATGATGCTCGGTCTTAAACGTCAAATCGCCGGAAACCGCTTTGACGATATCCTGTGCATCATCAAAACTGCCTTGAACGGCAATGTTGAAAATGTTCTTATCCTGCAGTGAATACATCTGAGCTTTCTGGAATTTGCTCATGCGTCCTGCCGGAGAAAGCATAAAGACCTGAATACCTTCACGGCCTTTCATAGCGTATTCGGCTGCGCTGCCGGTATCTCCGCTCGTGGCGCCGAGAATGTTCAGACGGGTTTCTTTGCGGGCAAGCACAAATTCAAAGAGCGAACCCAAATACTGCATCGCCATGTCTTTAAAGGCAAGTGTCGGTCCGTTGGAGAGCTCAAGAATGCCGAAATCCTTTTCCAGCCAGACAACCGGTGCGATTTTCTTGAAATCGGTGCCTTCACGTCCGTGACAATAAACTTCGGGCGTGTAGGTGGTTTCACACAGACGAGCAATATCCGAACGCTGCATGTCTTTGGCAAAAAGACTTGTCACTGCAGTCGCGAGCTGAGCGTAAGAGAGGCCGCGCCAGTTCTTTAAGGTTTCTTTCGAAACCTGCGGGTAGACCTTCGGCACAAACAGGCCGCCGTCGCGTGCCAAGCCCTGAAGAACAATTTCGCTGTAAGAGGCGGCGGGCACGCCGCCGCGTGTAGAAACGTATTGCATTACTGTAATTCTTCCTTTCTCAGAAGCACGATTGCGCCGCGAACATTGGCAAGCTGCTGCATCGTACGGATGGCCCTTTGGATATCCGCTTCGCGGGTGCTGTGTGTCAGCAGGATGATTTCGGTGGAAGCATCTTCCAGAGGCGCTTCTTTCTGAATCAGAGACTCGATAGAAATCTTGTTGTCGGCCAGAATACGGGCGATCTCAGCCAAAACACCGGGCTTGTCTTCAACCGGAATGCGAAGGTAATAAGAGCAAACCGTGTCGCCGAAGTCTGCAAAAGATTTGGCCTTCGGGTTGTGCGTTGTCGTCGGCATGCGAGGGCGCTCGGAGACTGCTACTTCCGCAGTTCTGGCGATATCGATCAAGTCGGCCACCACGGCAGAACCGGTCGGCTCGGAGCCGGCGCCCTTGCCGTAGTAAAGAGAACTTTCGGCGGCGTCGCCTTTGACGACGACGGCGTTCATTGCGCCTTCCACATTAGCCAGCAAGCGGCGTGTCGGCACTAATGCGGGATGCACGCGAAGTTCGATGCCGTAATCGGTGTACTTCGTGATGCCGAGCAGCTTAATGCGGTAGCCGAGTTCTTCGGCAAACTTAATATCCTTGGCTTCCAGATGTGTAATGCCTTCGATATGAACTTTAGACATATCGACCGGGACGCCGAAGGCTATAGCCGACAGAAGCATCAGTTTATGTGCGGAGTCCGTACCCTCGATGTCGAAGGTCGGATCGGCTTCGGCGTAACCCAAGCGCTGAGCTTCTTTGAGGACATCGTCAAAGCTGCGTCCGGTATCACGCATGGTGGAGAGAATGAAGTTGCAGGTCCCGTTGATGATGCCGGCGATCGAAGAGACTCGGTTGGCGGCTAAGCCTTCACGCAGCGCTTTAACGATCGGAATGGATCCGGCAACGGCGGCTTCAAATGCAACATTGACGCCTTTAGCCTGAGCAGCAGAGAAAATCTCATTGCCGTGCTCGGCAAGCAGCGCCTTATTGGCGGTCACAACATGCTTGCCGGCGTCAATGGCGGACAAAATCAAAGATTTTGCGGGCTCAATACCGCCCATCGCTTCCACCACGACGTTGACTTCCGGATCGTTGACCAGGTCATGCCAATCGTTGGTGACGATCACGTCTTCGTCGACCAAGGGTTTAACACGGTCGACGTTGCGGACGGTGACGCGTTTGACTGAGATCGGAGCGCCTGCTCTTTGGCCGATTAAAGAGTGGTTTCTTTTTAAGATGTCGTAGGTGCCTTTCCCGACATTACCGAACCCGGCCAAACCGACTTTGATTTCCGTTGCCATTTCCTCTCCTTACGTTAATTATTTTTTCTTAGCTGCTGCCTTTGCCTTCGGTTTCTTCGTACTCTTGGTAGGAATGTTCTTTACCTTGGCAAACTTGGGTGCCGCAGGTTTCTTCTCCGGGACAGCCGGGACTGGCTCACCCTTCCAGCGGCGATGGAATTTCTTCGTCTTAGGCTGAATCAAACCGTCTTCCTTGAACATCTGACGGATGCCGCGCAGCGCCTGACGGATACGATCAGCGTTTTCGATCAGGGCGATACGCACAAAACCTTCACCGTATTCACCGAAGCCGATGCCTGGAGAAACCGCCACTTTGGCTTTTTCCAGCAGGCGCTTGGAGAATTCCACGCTGCCCATGGACTTATAAAACTCGGGCAGTTCGGCCCAGATGTACATGGAGGCCTTGGGTTTTTCCACCATCCAGCCTAAGTCATGCAGGCCTTTGACCATTACGTCACGGCGGTGTTCGTATTCTTTTCTGACTTCTTCGACGCATTCCTGAGGACCGTTCAAGGCCTCGATCGCGCCGACCTGAATCGGTGTGAAAGTACCGTAGTCGTGATAGCTCTTGATACGGGTCAGAGCGCCGACGAGTTCACGGTTTCCGACCATGAAGCCGATACGCCAGCCGGCCATGTTGTAGCTCTTACTCATCGTGAAGAACTCAACGGCCACGTCTTTAGCGCCCGGAACCTGCATGATGGAAGGTGCCTTGAAGCCGTCGTAGACGATGTCGGCGTAGGCCAAGTCGTGAACGATGTAGACGCCGTGCTTCTTCGCCAGGGCGACGAGTTTTTCAAAGAAATCGAGATCTACGCACTGGGCGGTCGGGTTGCTCGGGAAACCCAGGATCATGAGTTTGGGTTTCGGAGTCGTTTCCGTGACTGCCCTTTCAAACTCACTGAAGAAATCGATGCCGGGGCCCATGCGGACGCTGCGGACGTCAGCACCGGCGATGATGGAGCCGTAGATGTGAATCGGGTAGCTCGGATTCGGAACGAGAACGGTGTCTCCTCTGTCGCAGGTGGCGAGCATTAAATGAGCAATACCTTCTTTGGAACCGATCGTAACAATGGCTTCTTTATCCGGATCGATATCGACGTCCCATCGTCTCTTGTACCAGTCACTGATGGCTTTACGGAGACGAGGAATACCGCGGGAAGCGGAATAGCCGTGAGTTCCGGGACGCTGCGCCACTTCAATCATCTTGTCGACGATGTGTTTCGGAGTGTCGCCGTCAGGATTGCCCATGCTCAAGTCAATGATGTCCTCTCCGCGATGACGGGCTGCCATCTTAAGTTCATTGGTAATGTTAAAGACGTAAGGCGGAAGTCGTTTAATGCGGGGAAAATCGTTATTCATCTGAACCTTCTCTTTGTTCGTTATCAGTAATCTTTTGAGTTTAATTGAAACAATTCGATTTAAAGATGAATCAAACAGTTTTTCAGGTCGGACGCATCAGAAATTAAATAGAAGACCACGATAAGGGTTTCCTTTTGATGGGAGACCTTAGCCCAGGGTG
>ENA-USYV01002703-USYV01002703.1-human-gut-metagenome-genome-assembly--contig:-NODE-2703-length-13782-cov-3.238891_pt1 | contig 13782 bp, 7 predicted proteins | sample MGYA00250066_ERZ773514 | MGnify/ENA primary metagenome ERZ773514 (study PRJEB29103, sample SAMN06112049) | human gut metagenome | biome: human gut; feature: ankylosing spondylitis patient; material... | reverse complement strand
ATTGCAGAAACGCCTGACCCTATTTCTTCTTCGGACAGTAACATCGTCCCCAGCGAATCAGAAACGGCTCAGGCAGAAAAGAAAACGGAGGTTGACCGTCCCCAAAGCACAGAATCACAAACAGACAACCGTGCTGCAGAGAACCCGGCAAGCGTATCGGAAAGTGACACCCAACCAACAGAGGCTCCCGATCAGGCTGACTACAGCACGGCAGTGCTGCCACAGTCAAGCGAACCTGGAAAGAAAACAGACGAGTCCGAACGCCGACCGGAAACCGCTGCTTCAACTGCACCGCCTGAAACAGAACCGCCCGCACCACCGGCAACGGAAGCCCCCAAACCGGCAGAACAGCCGCAGCCCACCGAGCCGCCCACGCAAGAACCCACAGCGCCGGCATTTGACATCAGCTACTGGATCAGTTTTGCTAAGAGCTATGCCGAGAGTGTCGGTCTTACGCTGAACAGTGAAGCGGTGTACTGCTGGGACAACCCCATTGATGCGGATGCAGGATGTATCTATCTGGAACGGGACATACAATCTCGACTCAATCGCTATGCGGCAGATGCGGACATCACCGATGTGTGGGTCTGGTATGAGTCCGTCTCCGCTGGCAGTTATCTGATCTACATCGGATACGCATAAAACTAAACACTTTGAAATCAGCATCGCAGCAATGCGGTGCTTTTTTCATATCTACAAGGAGGTACGCAAATGAAAAAACTCTATCGCAGAAGCATTTCAGGGCTTATGGCGCTGCTGATCTGCTTCACAACCATTCTCGGCGGGTGTATCACCGCCTTTGCCGCTTCTTCTTCCGGCGAAGTGGCAAAATCCTATTCCATTGGTTTTCCTCGAAGCGGGGATGCCAACCTCGATTACAGCGGCACTTGGGGGCATGATGAGCTGCATTATATGAACGGCTGGACCTCCGGTGAGGCAACATGGATGACCACACTGCACACCATCGGTTCCTTCGATGGCCCTGCCTGCTACTGCATCGAGCCGGGGGTTCCCCGTCTACTGGAGAAAACCTATACAAGATACGGCGAGGATTATTGGAAGAACTATCCCTCTGATTACAACAGCACGATTGATGCCGATACCATCAAGACACTGCTGGGCAGAATCATGCAGTATGGCTATCAGGGTGACTTGTCCCTCGACTGGCGCTCACAGAATGAATCCGATGCCGACAAAATGGCGCACATGATGGCTACGCAGGTGCTGGTATGGGAAACGGTCGTCGGAGAGCGGGATGCAAACTTCAACCATGTTGACCCCGGCAGTGCTGATGCCGTGAAATCCATGTACCGCACCTCTCACCCGCTGTATAGTCGCTTCTCTGCTTACTACGACAGCATCGAAGCCAGCGTTCAGAGCCATACGGTCATTCCCAGCTTTATGAGCAAGACCCCCAACAAGGCGCAGACTGTCGAGCTGAAATGGGACGGTAATCAGTACACAGCTACCTTGACCGACAGCAATCATGTGGTATCGGACTATACCTTCAGCAGCAACCTGTCCGATATTGTCTTTACGACCAATGGTGACACGCTGACCATTACCGCAAAGACTGCCCCTGCGGAACCTGTGACCATCTCCGCCAGCAAGAACAATATCCGTAAGGGCGTTGTCGTATGGAGCGACGGTCACTATGGGCCTGACGGAACCATGCAGGATGCGGTCACTTATGCAGCCACCGTTATGGACCCCGTGAAGGCGTTTCTTAACCTAAAAGTGTCCTACGGCTCTGCCAAGATTGTCAAGACCTCGGAGGACGGCAAGGTGGATAACCTCACCTTTACCGTCACCGGCAACGGCATCAATCAGACCGTCAAGACCAACTCCAAGGGAGAAATTCAAATCGACAACCTGATGCCCGGCGTTTACACCGTGACCGAAATGGACTACGACAAGTATGAGCCGCAGGAGTCCCGCCGTGTGACGGTGGTTTCCGGTCAGGTTTCTACCGTGACCTTCAACAACAAGCTCAAGCGTGGAGATTTGCGGATCGTGAAGTCCTCGGAGGACAATCTCAACGAGGGCGTGACCTTCCACCTTTACGGCACTTCACTCTCCGGCATTGCCGTAGACGAGTATGCCGTCACGGACGCAACCGGTGTGGTGACCTTTGAAGATGTCCTCATTTCCGGTTCCACACCTTATACCGTGGAGGAAGTAGACACTGCCGTTCGCTATGTTGTTCCCGAAGCGCAGTCTGCGCCCATCAACTGGAACGAGGTCACGAACCGTAGCTTCCTCAATATTTTGAAGAAGTTTTCTGTGACCGTTAATAAGAGCGACGCTGAAATCGGCACGGCGCAGGGTGATGCTTCTCTTGCCGGTGCTGTTTACGGCATCTATAAGGGCGAAACCCTTGTGGATACCTACACCACCGACAAAAACGGGCAGTTCGTTACTAAGGAGTATATCTGCGATAACGACTGGACGGTGAGAGAAATCACTCCCTCTGAGGGTTATCTGCTTGATTCCACCGTTCATAAGGTCGGTGCAGAGCCGCAGCTCTATACAGTGGAGCATAATCAGACGGCAAATGATGTAACTGAGCAGGTCGTAAAGGGCAATATCGCCATCATCAAGCACACCGATAACGGTGATACGCAGATCGAAACACCCGAAAATGGTGCTGAGTTTGCCGTGTATCTGAAAGCCGCTGGCTCCTATGATAGCGCAAAGGCTTCCGAGCGTGATTATCTCACCTGTGACGAAAACGGCTTTGCCCAGACCAAGGATATGCCTTACGGCATCTACACCGTCCATCAGGTATCCGGCTGGGAAGGCAGCAAGCTGATGCCCGACTTTGATGTGTTCATTTCTCAGAATGGGGCGACTTATCGCTACCTTATCAACAATGCACCCTTTAACAGCTTCATCAAAATCGTGAAGCAGGACGCAGAAACCGGCAAGACTATCCCTTACGCCGGTGCAGGATTCAAGATTTATGACCCGGACGGCAACCCCGTAACAATGACCTTCACTTACCCGACGCCCACCACCATTGATGTGTTCTACACCAATGCAGAAGGTTCTCTTGTTACGCCGGAAAAGCTGTCCTTTGGAAAGGGGTACTCTATTGTCGAGGTGCAGGCTCCCTACGGCTATGTCCTCGACGAAACGCCCGTGTACTTCGATGTCACGGAGGATAATTCCACAGAAGAAAGCGGGGTTACGATAGTAAAAGTGGATAAGCCCAATATGGCACAGAAAGGCACCATCACCGTGGAAAAAACCGGCGAGGTGTTCTTCGGCGTTTCCGTCATCGGCGGCGTAGATGAAAGCGGAAACGAACTGCCCACCATCTATCAGCCGCAGTATGAAAAGCGTGGACTTCCCGGTGCGGTCTATGAGATCATCGCCGCAGAGGATATTATCACGCAGGACGGCACTGTCCGAAATCAGAAGGGCGAGGTTGTGGACACTGTTACAACCGATGAAAACGGCACAGCCGTGAGCCGTGAACTCTATCTCGGCAAATACGAGGTGCGTGAGATCACAGCACCCCACGGGATGGTGCTCAACCCGGAACCTCACTGCGTCGAGCTTGTTTACGCCGGTCAGAATGTTGCTGTTACGGAAACGGCGACTTCGTTCGAGAACGAGCGTCAGAAGGTGGAGATCAGCCTTGTAAAGTCCATCGAGAAGAATGAGCACTTCGGCATTGGCACAAACGGTGAAATGAAAAACATTTCTTTTGGTCTGTTCGCCGCCGAGGAAATCGTGTCTGCCAGCGGTACTTCCATTCCCGTAAATGGTCTTGTTGAGATCATCTCTCTGAATGAGGACGGAACGGCAAAGGTTAAGACCGACCTTCCTTTTGGAAGCTACTATGTGCAGGAGCTTGCTACCGACAGCCACTATATGCTGTCCGATACCAAGTATCCCGTTACCTTTGGGTATGCCGGTCAGGATACAGCGGTGGTGAAAATCGCTGTCAATGATGGGAATGCTGTTGAAAACAAGCTGATCTACGGTTCTGTTTCCGGTAAGAAGGTCGATGAAAACGGCGATTCCCTCGGCGGTGCGCTGATCGGTATTTTCCGTACAAGCGACGGCGGATTCACAAAAGAAAATGCTTTGATGACTACCGTTTCCGCAGAGGACGGTAGTTTTACTTTTGAGAGCATCCCTTACGGCACTTGGTATGTCCGTGAAATCGAACAGTCCGACGGCTTCGTGCTGGACGATACCATCTATCCCGTGACCATCGGCGCAGACGGTCAGGTCGTGGAGATTGAAATCGTCAACAAGTATGTCCGTGGAAACATCCATCTGACCAAGGTGGATTCCGAATATCCTGACAATAAGCTGACCGGAGCGACCTTTGAGGTCTATAAGGACAGTAACGCAAACGGCAAGCTGGACGATGGCGATGAGCTGCTCGGCACACTGACCGAAAAGGAAAAGGGCGAATACAGTATGAACGACTTGTTCTACGGTCGCTACTTCGTCAAGGAAACCAAAGCACCGGAGGGGTTTGTTCTTGATACCGGCGTGTATGAAGTGATGATCGACACCAACGGCAAGACCTACGAGGTGGAGAACAAGGCAGGCGTCGGCTTCATCAATGATGCGATGCGTGGCAACCTGAAGATTGTTAAAACCTCCTCTGACGGCAAGGTCAAGGGCTTCGCTTTCCGCATTACCGGTGCAAATGGCTATGACATTATCCTTGAAACCAACGACAAGGGTGAGATCTTCATTGACGGGCTTCGCATCGGGGACTACACCATTTCTGAGGTAAGCAACTCGGCTTCTTCGATGTATGTCCTCCCTGCTGAAAAGAAGGCAACGGTCAAGCTCGGCTCCACCACCATTGTGGAGATGCACAATGTTCTGCGTGATACTCCCAAGACCGGAGACACTACCAATCTGCCGCTGCTCTATGCCCTTGCAGGTCTGTCCGCAGTGGGCATCGCTGTGTGCGGCGTTATCGGATTTAAGAAAAAGAAGAAGGAGGATCGTAACTAATGGAACCTAAAACCATCGTGGCTATCGTACTGGTAGCCTTTATCATCGGCGGCTTTATCTTCTTGCAGGTCAGAAAGAAAAACAAGAAGTGAGCCAATCATCCAAGGGGCGGAGCAAAAACTCCGCCCCTTTTCTACTACCCGAAGGAGGGAGAAAATGAACCGAATCAATACCGTTGAAAGCAGAGTGCTTCAGATCCTGCGGAATTCGCCGGAAACCCGTTATGAGGATATGAAGTTGTATTACCGCTACTACAACCGCTATGCCGATGATCTCCGTGCCGGCGAGCTGCCGCTGGAGGACTTGGCATACAACTACAAATCCTACGGACTGCCGTGCTTTGAAACCATCCGCAGGGCAAGGCAGCGTGTGCAGTCGCTTTTTCCGGAATACTCCCGCAACGCCAACCCTGACGATGACAGTATGGTTATCATCATCGGCATTCTCTGAGGTAACGGCTATGGAAAATGAAAAGAGAAAGGTCGGTGATTACACCGTCCTCTGCGCCGTGAACATCGGCTCCCGTGAAATCATCCTTGCCGAAAACGAGCAGGATAGCAGCGGTGAACGCTTCCTCTGCTGCTACGGAGAGCGCAACGACATATTTGAAAAGTTTACCGAGTGTGCTGTTGGTGACGACTACATTGATGCAGCGCTGTTCTTTGCAGAGCGCATCAAGCAAGACACCGAGAGGTTTCGGGAAGAGGTTGAAAAGCTGGATATTCCCGTGACGGTTATCACCCAAGCGGACTGTATTCCCGACCACTACAAGAACGACATCAACGGCAAAATCATTGCCATCAATCCGGCTGTTCTCAAGCCGGAGTATCAAAGAGCTGACCGGCAGCTTTATCTTGTGACCGGCGGTTTTGGTGCTTCGGCAAATGCCCGTGGCAGCGCTGTGTTTTGCAGAAACCTCTATGACGGTAAGGATACCCGCTATGAGCGTATGGATGTGCTGGGTGAAGTAAAGCCGGAGCGTATGCCTGATTGGGCAAAAGAAAAAGCGGCTGCTTTTAGCCGCATTCAAGGAAAAGACCACGAGCGATAAGGAGGCAGATTTCTATGGCAACAAAGAAAACCGCAGCCGAGCAGGGCTTGCAGCAGAAAATGAAGGTGCTGGCAAAGCTCTTTGACGCAGGCTGTAAAACCGAAAAGGATTTGAAGGCGCTGACCCTGCCGACGATCCTGAAAATCCCCGATGTGACCGTGCCGGATATGGCGGTCATCACCGAGCTTCAGGAGCAGGTTGCAAAGAACCGCCTTTTCTCTTACTTGGGAGGTGGAACAGATGAGCCAAGCGACACGACCGAATGACCGCCACATCATTTGGAGCAACCAAAACCTTGATGTGGACGACTGGCGAGAGGACTACAAGGAGTTCCTTGAAGCCAACGAGCTGGACGACGACCCGAATGATGAGCAGGCACTCTATGAGTGGATGGAGGAAACCAATTACGACTACCTCTCCGATGAGCGAGTCAATCTGAATGTTCAGCTTTCCCAGCCAATCATTGTCATTGGCGACATCGGCAGATGGAACGGCAGAGTGATGGGCTACAAGGACATTCCCTCCGGCAACATCCGAGATTGCCTGCATGCCGACACCGACTATACCGAATGGTATGTAGACAAATACGGCGATCTTCGTGCCGATGCAACTCACCACGACGGCACGAATCACTATCTTTACCGTGTGTTCAAAGACGGCGTTTCCGAAACGCAGATGGAGAACCTGAGAGATAAAATCTATCACGGCAAAGCCACACGAGCCGATATTACCCGGCTGACCCGGCGACTTGGGGATGAGATCGCCGCCGTTTACGGCTTTGACATCCCGAAACAACGAACACCGCAAGAAAGGGGCGCAAGATAATGACAGATTTCACACTGCGACCGCTGACCGTTCCCGAACGCAAATACACCTATGCTCAAAGCTCGCAGCTTCAAGGGCAGACAGGCAATATCGGTTATCTGCGTGGGGACTTCGGCTCAAGCGGCGATCAGTTTTATACCACTTGGTTTGATACCCGACCGCAATGGAAAAGCGATGAGTTCAAGCGGGACTTGGACGATGTAATCAACGCCCTGCGCTCCGAGGAGTACGGACTGCTTCAAAGCCGTTCTCAGATGGTGCGTTATGGGCGTGAGAACAAGGAAAGCGAAATGCAGGGTGCTTATACCACTGAGTTCGGCTTCCGAGCAGATACCGAGAAATATGCGTTCGTGCTTCGCTGTAATCCAACGAGGGGCGACTATAACTTCTACTGCCTCTGCTATGTAAAGGAATGGCTGGACAAGCATATCGAAGAAGCCAACCGGGATATTCGCTTTATTGACAGCCACTATAAAGAGTTGTTCCGTATCCCGGACGGAGAGCGCATCATTGTGACCGACCGTGACGGTAAGACGGAAAGCTATCCCTGCCGCTATATTGATAGCTATCACACAGAGGTCGGACGCAATCTCTTTCACATTTGCGAGTTTGCCGAGCGTATGGAGCAAGGTGGCTGTACCTACGCTCCTATGGAGCCGCCCTTGCCTCCGATGTGCTATTCCATACTCCCGTCTACCGGCGAAGTCATTCAAATCGACCGCTGGCAAAAGGGCTATACCGCCACAAGGTTTAACGACGGGAACCGTGCAGAGAACGAAGCAATTAAAGATAAGTTCAATGAGAAGCTGGGAGTGACGAAGGCACAGGAGCAGGCGATGCTTGCCGGTTCTATGATCCGGTGGGACTCCATTGCCGCCAAACCCAAGAGCTATGATGAGAACGGCAAAGCCATCAAGCCCAAAGACTATGAACGATAAGGAGGTGTCCGCCGATGGCACGAAAATACGACTTCATTTCGGAGCTGTATAACCGAACCTGCAAAACGGTCGTTGCAAACCCCGAAAGCTGGGAAGCGTTTCTGCGCTCTGCCTGCTACAACTACCGTCTGCGCTTTGATGAACAGCTTTTGGTTCACGCACAGCGACCGGACGCCACCGCCGTTCTTCAGATCGACGACTGGAACCAAAAGTTCGGGCGATGGGTCAATCGTGGGGCGCACGGCATTGCCGTTTTTGAGGATGCCGACCAACGCCGCCAGCGGCTTGTCCACTACTTCGATATTTCCGACACGCATCCCAGCCGCTTTTCCCGCAGAGTTCCCATTTGGCAAATGCGGGACGAATACACGGCAGAAGTGATCGACACGCTGGAAAGCACCTTCGGAGAGTTGAACGACAAGGAAACCCTTGCCGTTGCCATCGAGTCGGCGGCAAGAAACGCCGTAGAGGACAACATCCCCGACTATCTCCCCGACCTTCTTTACAGCGTGAAAGACAGCTTCCTGGACGGCGTATCCGAAGAAGAAATCACCCACATTTTCAAAACGGCGGTGCGAAATAGCGTCGCCTATATGACGATGACCCGCCTGGGCATTGAAGCCGGAGAATACTTTGAACCCGATGATCTTCGGGATGTGGTGAATTTTACGACGCCTGCCACGCTGAACGCCCTCGGCTATGCCACCAGCGATATTGCGGAGATGGGACTTGCGGAGATTTCCCGCACCATTCTTGCCCTCGACCGTCAAAATCGCATAATTGCAGAGAAAACCAAAGCCGATTACAATGTAGGCAAAGAAAAAACCGAAAGGAGTCCTGACGATGAACGAGATCACTTACACGAGGCAGGGGGATTATCTGCTCCCCAATCTGACAATGCCGGAGCAGCCGGAGCTGTCGATGGGCAGGTACGCCCGGATGCGGAAGAAGTTCCTGAAGGAGCATCACAAGGTACGCTACTACAACCTGCTGACGAGCTGCACCCTGAACGAGCATCTGAACGACACGGAGCGCAGAGCGAACGAGCTGGAACAGATGCTGACGGAGCAGATGGCAGCGTCGGAGGGCGTGACGGAGAATCTGAAAGCGACGGATATGATGAGCTGGGTTCGGAAGATGAACAGTATCCGGAGCCGGGTTCAGGAGATCGTGATGGCGGAGGTAATCTTCGCTTAGACTACTACGACCGAAGTCACGAGGATAAAAGCCTGCCGTTCTTTGGCGGCGACGATACGATTCGTGAAATCCTCGGCACCACGCCGCACCTAAAGGCAAGCAAGGACGAGATACGGGCATTCTTTGAAGCAACCGCTGATAGGGATGCCCGTACTTCTTATATCAAGAGCATTTTCAACAACGACTACACCGAGGTCATTCTGAGCGACGGACGGCGTGTGGGCTATAAGACCTATCAGAATGTGTTGCAGCTTTGGGAGGGCAGCTATCTCTCCCGTACAGCGCAGAGCTTCTATGATTGGGGCGTAATTGCCCAGCATTTTGAAGCGATGCGGTTACTTGGGGAGTTGCAGGACACGATTAAGCCGCTGCCGTCCATTGACGGGCAGTTGAGCTTGATGACAGCAGGAGCAGAGGAACGAAAGCCCTCTGCTTTTACTTTCTCTCAGGAGATCATCGACGCTGTTCTCACCCGTGGAAGCGGCATCTCTGAGGGAAAAATGCGAATCTATGAGCAGTTCCAAAAGAGCCTGTCTGCAAAGGAAAATGCCGACTTTCTGAAAAATGAATACGGCTGGGGCGGTGCTTATCCCGTAATTGTCGGTGCAGGCATTGATGAGCAGCACGACGGTAAGGGTATCCGCATCTCTAAGGGAATCGGAAACGATAAGCCCCACATTGACCTGAAATGGAGTCAGGTGGAAAAGCGTATTGCCGAGCTGATAAAACTTGACCGCTACCTTAATCCGAAGGAAAAGGCGCAGTATCCTGCGTGGCTGCAAAGGCAGGAAGAACGCCGTGCAGAGCTTGCCGAGGAACGAAGGAATAGAGAAATCTTATCCACTGTACCTACTGAAAAGGCAGAGCCGAAGAACGAGCGATATGAATACCACCTTGGCAGCACCGTCTATCTCGGCGCAAACGAGTATGAAATTCTCTCCTTTGATGACGAGCGTGTGATGCTCTATGATACGCAGTTTCCGCTTTTCAATAAGGAAATGACGAGAGCTGAGTTCGACAGCAAGGTGAAGGAAAACCCGTTGAATGACCATTTGAAGGTTGCCGAAAAGCAACCCGAAGAACAGTCTACCCAGTATGACATTGGGATGGGCTATCTCGGCAACGGACTGACTGTTTGGAATCGTGCCGTGGAAATCAATGGGGACTATCAGAACATTGCCCATATCTCTCCTAAAGGTGAAATCACCTACTATGTGCAGGACTTGCCGCAGAGTGTTATGGAGCGCATCGAACAGGCGGCAGAAAGAGAAAAGCTAAAGGATGCTGCTTTGCCGGAGTTCTATCAAGCGTATCTTGAAACCAAAGCAGACAACCCGAACAGCCTTGTACTGTATCAGATGGGAGATTTCTTTGAAGCCTATGCTGATGACGCAGAGGTCGTCGGGACAGCCCTTGATTTGACACAGACGACCCGTGCCGTCGATCACAACACCCGTGTCCCTATGGTGGGATTTCCGCAGCACCGCTTGGAAACCTACCTTACAATGCTGACCGACAGAGGGTACGATGTAGAGGTCAACGCTTTGGAGGACGGTAAACGCATTACCCGCACCGTGGTTTCCACCACGAAGGAAGCACCCATCGAGTCCAAACCTATCGGCAGAATCGACTATCTCGGCACGGACGGCAAGGTCGGTGAAAGCATCGAGTACACCAGTCCTTATCAGTTCGAGAAGGACATCAGGGAGGAAAACTACTACGGTGTGTCGATGAGTATTGTTCTGTATAAGGACAAGGACGGCAACACCATTCCGTACAGTTTTATCACCCAGCTTGACCCACCGCCCAAGGGCTTTGAGATCATCGACAGCCCGTATTTGCCGGAAAATCCTCTGGACAAGGCGAAGCGTCTCATTGATAATTTTTGCCGTGAGGAGTATCAGCGTGAGGACGGTGCGGACTATACCAACCTTGCTGATGTCGGCGTTGCCTACACCACGACTGAGGACGACAAGCACGAAATACAGGCAAGGGTCAACCTTGTGGATTTCCGCATCGAAACTCTTGCAGACGGCAAAGTCGTCCGCAGTGAGCAGTATGCGTCCCTTGAAGAACTGACCGAAAAAGGACTGCAAGCACTGTCCTTTGATGACCTTGTTTCTCTCTCCGAGGAAGAACTTGCACAGGTGGAAGCACCTCTTGCACCCGCTTGGGAGCATCCGAAGAAAAGCCGGGTGCAGTCCTTTGACATTCATCCCGAAATCCCAATGGCAGATCGTCATACCTTTGACCTTGCTTCTCACGAGGTCGAGGAGGTCAACAAGAAAGAACGCTTCCACCGCAACTATGCGGCGATCACCGTTCTGAAAAGGTGTCAGGAAGAAAACCGCTTCGCAACACCGGACGAGCAGATCATTCTTTCCAAGTATGTGGGCTGGGGCGGTATTCCCGAAGCATTTGATGAGCGAGCAGGTTCTTGGCAGACAGAGTTCGGGATGCTGAAAAACATCCTGACGCCGGAGGAATACGCTTCCGCAAGAGAAAGCACCCTGACCGCCTTTTACACCCCGCCTACGGTTATCAATGCCGTGTATAAGGTGATGAAACAGCTTGGTTTCCGTGAGGGCAACATCTTGGAACCGTCCTGCGGCATCGGGCATTTTATCGGTATGCTTCCCGAGGAAATGAAGGAAAGCAAGATCTACGGTGTGGAGCTGGATACGGTTTCTGCCGGTATCGCACAGCAGTTATATCAAAAGACCTCTATCGCCGCACAGGGCTTTGAGGAAACCAACCTCCCCGACAGCTTCTTTGATGCCGTTGTGGGGAATGTACCCTTCGGGGATTTCAAGGTTCCTGACAAGCGTTACGACAAGCACAAGTTCCTCATTCACGACTACTTCTTCGCCAAATCCTTGGACAAGCTCCGTCCGGGCGGCGTAATGGCTCTCATCACCAGCAAGGGAACGATGGACAAGGAAAACTCCGCTGTCCGCAAGTATATTGCTCAGCGAGCCGACCTGCTTGGTGCTATCCGTTTGCCGAACAACACCTTTAAGGGAAATGCCGGGACGGAAGTCGTTTCGGACATTCTTATTCTGCAAAAGCGTGACCGCATTGTGGATATAGAGCCGGATTGGGTACAGCTCGGCACAGATGAAAACGGTATCCTGATGAACAGGTACTTTGTTGAGCATCCCGAAATGATACTCGGAGAGATGAAAATGGTGTCGGGGCGTTTCGGTCCCGAAGCCACCTGCGTCCCTTACGAGGGTGCAGACCTTGCCGAGCAACTCGGCGAAGCCGTCTCCAATATTCACGGTGAGCTGACCGCATATGAGGTGGAGGATGAGCTTGCAGATGAGGACAATTCCATTCCCGCCGACCCCACTGTCCGCAACTTCTCATACACCGTTGTGGACGACAAAATCTACTATCGAGAAAACAGCCGTATGGCTCCGGTGGAGGTATCCGCTACCGCAGAGAACCGCATAAAGGGTATGATCCGCATCCGTGATTCGGTCAGAAAGCTGATCGAATTGCAGACGGAGGATTACCCCGACTCGGAAATTAAAGCGGAGCAGGAGCGATTAAACGCTCTTTATGATACCTTTTCCAAGCAGTACGGACTTATCAACAGCCGTGCCAACATCTCCGCATTTTCGCAGGACAGCTCCTTTTCTCTGCTCTCGGCTCTTGAGGTCTTGGGCGATGAAGGGCAGATTGAACGCAAGGCGGATATATTCTACAAGCGAACCATCAAGCCACACACCCCGGTCACTTCCGTAGATACCGCCAGCGAAGCACTTGCCGTTTCTATGGGCGAAAAAGCCCGTGTGGATATGGATTATATGTGCGAGCTGACCGGCAAGACCGAGGAAGAAATCTTTGCGGACTTGAAGGGCGTTATCTTTCTGAACCCGATGTACGGGTACGGCAATTCCACGCAGGCAAAGTACCTGATGGCAGACGAATACCTCTCCGGCAATGTCCGTGAAAAGCTGGCACTCGCCCGAAAGTCAGCGGAGCTTTACCCCGAAGATTACACCGTCAATGTGGAAGCACTGGAACGGGTGCAGCCCAAAGACCTGACCGCCAGCGAGATCGCTGTTCGGCTTGGTGCTACTTGGCTGCCGACCGAAATTGTCGAACAGTTTATGTTTGAGTTCTTGGGAACACCGAGGTACGCACAGTGGAACATCAAGGTTCACTTCTCTGCCTACACCGGCGAGTGGAATATTGAGGGCAAGTCCTATGACCGCAGCAATGTGAAGGCATACAGCACCTACGGTACGGGGCGCATCAACGCCTATAAGATCATCGAGGAAACACTGAACCTGAAGGATGTCCGCATCTTCGACTATGTAGAGGACGCAGACGGCAAAAAGAAAGCCGTTCTGAACAAGAAGGAAACGGCAATCGCACAGGCAAAGCAGGAGCTGATCAAGCAGGGCTTTCAGGATTGGGTCTGGTCTGACCCTGAACGCAGAGAACGGCTTTGCATCCTTTACAATGAGAAATTCAACAGCCTGCGTCCCCGTGAGTACGATGGAAGCCACATCGTTTTCAGTGGTATGAACCCGGAAATCGAGCTTCGGGAACACCAAAGAAATGCGGTGGCGCACATCCTATACGGCGGCAATACGCTGCTTGCACACGCCGTGGGCGCAGGGAAAACCTTCGAGATGGTTTCGGCGGCGATGGAGTCCAAACGGCTTGGATTGTGCAGTAAATCCCTGTTTGTCGTACCCAACCACCTCACTGAGCAGTGGGCATCGGAGTTCTTACAGCTCTATCCCTCAGCCAACATTTTGGTGGCAA
>ENA-USYV01002688-USYV01002688.1-human-gut-metagenome-genome-assembly--contig:-NODE-2688-length-13876-cov-3.569679_pt1 | contig 13876 bp, 12 predicted proteins | sample MGYA00250066_ERZ773514 | MGnify/ENA primary metagenome ERZ773514 (study PRJEB29103, sample SAMN06112049) | human gut metagenome | biome: human gut; feature: ankylosing spondylitis patient; material... | reverse complement strand
TGTGCGCTATCCCATCCAGATGGAGCGCCAGCACGAGCGCCAGAAGCCGGAACCCGATCCCAAGCCGGAGGACTATACCGGGCGCCGGTCTTTGCCTCGCCGGACCACGAGCGGCGATGGCTGTTCCGGGTGGCCCTGAACCAGTGTCGGGACGCCTGGAAGCGATCCAACCGGTCCGAGCTGCCGCTGGAGGCCGCCTCCGCCGCCGTCACGCCGGAGGAGCTGGGCCTGTTGGACCACGTGGCCGCCCTGCCGGAGTCCCAGCGGACAGTCCTTCACCTCCACTACTACGAGGGCTACACCCTCCGGGAGATCGCGCGGCTCCTGGGGGTGACGGTGCCCACGGTGAAAATGCGGCTGAAGCGGGGCCGGGACGCCCTGCGGAACACATGGGAGGAGAGCTTATGAATCGCTATCACGAGTCAATGGAACACTGCGCGCCCCCGCCGGAGCTGGAGGAGCAGCTGCGGGAGGCTGTTTTGTCCGCGGAGCCGGAACCTCAGGCCCGGACCGCCGTCTACCGCCCCCGGGGATTTTTCCGAAAGGCGCTGCTGGCTGCGGTGCTGGCTGTTGTACTGACGCTGTCCGTGGGGGCGGCGGTGCTGGTGGACTGGGATGATATTTTCACCGGCTACTTTGGCCCCGACGCGGCGGAAACCCCCATGGCGGAGAAGGCCTTCCAGCCAGTCAACATGACCTCCGTCTGTGATGACGTAACACTGACCATCCGGGAGGCGCTGGTGGATGAAAAGAGCATCTGTCTGATCCTGGACTACCAGCTGCCGGACTCGGTGGATCCGGAAACCGTGGAGATAGCTTACAACAGCCGGGAGAACACCCAAAAGGACGACATCAAACTTCCAATGGTCACCTATTACGCCACAGACGATATTGCCTGGGAGGATTTGAAAGCGGCCGAGCAGGATACCTGGGCAACACTGGACTGGACAGATCCGCTCACCCGTATCTTCTACGGGAAGTCGGAAAGCACGCTGAACCGCATTGGCAGGGTCAATGGCTCCAGCGGCCTGGGGGAGGCCGGCTACGATCCAGCCACCAATACACTCTCCTATCTCTGTAATATCACCGGAGACGCGGACAGCCTGGACTTCACCGCCCAGCCCCTGACGTTGCTGGTGACGCCGCCTGTCCTACGGGTGAACGGTGTGGACACAGCGGTGACAAACCACCCCGCTATCCTCACCTTCCAGCCGTCCGCAGTCTCGCAGACCCTGACGGGATCCTACCGGCACGGCGGCTTCTCCGCCCGGGCCGTCCTGTCCCCCCTGTCCATCTATGTGGAGGTCTCCGGCGGCACCGCCTATCGGGATACAGAGGAGCTGGTGTCGGACACCTCCCTGCTGCTGCGGGATGGCAGCATCCTGCCAGCCGTGGACCTGATCTTCGGATTTACCGGAGGCGGCAGCCATAATACAGAGGACGAGTATCTCTCCTCAGCAGACTTCACCAGCCAGTTCCAGGACCTGCTGGACGTGAGCCAGGTCGCCGCCGTGCAGGTGGGAGACATCCAAATTCCCCTGGAATGACCATCCTCCCGTCCCGGGGCAATGCCCCGGGACGGCTTGTTTTTGGGGAATTGAGTTTTCCCGCCTGGTGTGGTATACTGAAACGATCAAATCACACAGCGGCGCGCCGGAAGGGCGCGCCCTTGAAATGGAGGACAGCGCAGAATGGTGCCTTATGCCAAGCGTATGGAAAAAATGGCCTTCACGGCCAATGTGGTCAAAGGACTGTTCGGGTCCATGACCAACCCGGACATCATCTCCTTCAGCGGCGGTTCCCCCGCCAGAGAGGCCCTGCCGGTGGACACCATCCGCCAGCTGGCCGACGAGGTGCTGCGGACGGACACCCGGGGCGTGGAGGCCCTGCAGTACGGCCCCATTGAGGGGATCCGGGACCTGCGGGAGGTGGTGGTCCGGGAGCTGCTGGCTCCCAAGGGCATCGACTACGGCGTGGACAACGTCATAATCATCACCGGCGGCCTGGAGGGCATCAACCTGGCCTGCCAGGCGTACATCGACCCCGGCGACGTGATCCTGGTGGAGGCCCCCACCTTCGTCCAGTCCGTGGAGATCTTCGATATGTTCGAGGCCAGGTGCGTGGGTGTGGCCATGGATGACGACGGCCTGATCCCGGAGGATCTGGAGCGGAAGATCCGGCAGTGCCATCCCAAGATGATCTATGTCATTCCCACCTTCCAGAACCCCAGCGGCCGCACCCTCAGCCTGGAGCGGCGGAAGGCCGTGGCGGAGCTGGCCGCCAAATACGACGTGCTGGTGCTGGAGGACGACCCCTATCGGGATATCCGGTACAGCGGAGAGGACCTGCCTCCCATCAAGCACTTCGACACCACAGGCCATGTGGTGATGGCAGGCAGCTTCTCCAAGATTTTCTCCCCCGGCTCCCGCCTGGGCTATGTGGTGGCGGATACGGAGACCATCCAGCATCTGGTGGACGTGAAGTCCGCCACCAACTCCCACACCTCCATGCTGCCCCAGATCCTCTGCGCGGAGTTCTTCAAGCGGGGCTGTTACCCGGCCCACCACCAGATGATCTGCGACCTGTACCGCAGGCGCCGGGACGTGATGCTCCAGAGCATCGACCGGTATTTCCCCGCCGGTACCAAGCACAGCAATCCGGACGGCGGCCTCTTCACCTGGGTGGAGCTGCCCGGCGGCATCGACACCTCCGCCCTGCTGCAGGAGTCTTCCACAGACCCGGCTGTGAACGTGGCTTTTGTGGCGGGAGAGGGCTTCTTCTCCGACCGGGACGGCCAGGGGAAGAACTGTATGCGCATGAGCTTCGGCAACACGCCGGAGGACCTGATCGAGGAGGGTGTCCGCCGCCTGGGCGGGCTGATCTGCTCCAAGCTGAACAAGTGAACAAAGAACCGCCCTGGCGCTGTGCGCCAGGGCGGTTCTTTGTTCACTGCAGCTCGTCCAGGGTCAGGGAGAAGCTGTCCATAAAGGTCTCCAGAAAGTACGTCACTTCCGGCAGTTCATAGCCCTCCAGGGCTTTCCGGGTCTGGCCGGCGGCCTGCCGGAATTCGTTGTTGCCGGCTTTCAGCTCCTCTACACACTTGATATAAGCGGAGAGCTTGTCCGCCGCCTTCACCACCTGCCGCACCTCCGGGTCGGACTGCGTCAGGATGGGCCCGTACACCCCCTGAAGCTCCGGCGGCAGCATGTGGAGCAGCTTGCCCTCCGCCACCGCCTCCACGTCCTTGTAGGCGTTTCGGATGGCCGGGTTGTCGTACTTGATGGGGGTGGGCATGTCGCCGGTCAGGATCTCGCTGGCGTCATGGTACAGCGCCGCCACCGCCACGGCGCCGGGGTCCAGGCGGCCGCCGAACTTCTCGTTGCGGATCACCGCCAGAGCGTGGGCCAGGACGGCCACCTGATGACTGTGCTCCTGGACGTTCTCCGGCGCGGTGTTGCGCATCAGGGCCCACCGCTGGATGAACCGCATCCGGGAGATGTAGGCAAAGAAATGGCTCTTCATGTCAGTCCTCCAAAAGCTCACCCAGCAGGGATGCTCCGTCAGTGCCGGTGACTTTCACATTCCGCACCTGGTTATGCAGGTCCGTCCCGTCCGCCAGCACCTCCATATAGTTGGGTGCGTGGCCGAAATACCTGCCGTCCTTGGGCTGTTCAAAGAGGACGGGATACACCGCTCCCACACAGGCCGCGAGATAGTTCCGGTGGAGCGCCTCCGCCACCGCCGCCGCCTGGCGGGCCCGCTCTTCCTTCACGGCCTTCGGCACCTGACGCATCTTGGCCGCCGGGGTGCCGGGCCGGACGGAGTAGGGGAAAATGTGCATCTGGGCAAAGCCGCACCGGCGGATGAAGTCCAGCGTCTGGGCAAATTCCTCCTCCGTCTCCTCCGGAAACCCGGTGATGAGGTCCGTGGTGACAGCGGGGTGGTCAAAATATTGATTTAAAAGTGCAACGGACTGCGCATATCGAGTGGTATCGTATTTCCGGTTCATTCGCTTCAGGGTGTCGTCGCATCCGGACTGCATAGACAAGTGGAACTGGGGGCAGAGGTTCGGCAGGGCGGCCGCCCGGCGGCAGAACTCCTCTGTGATGGTCCGGGGCTCCAGGCTCCCCAGCCGGATGCGGACAGCCGGTGCGGCGGTGCAGACAGCCTCCAGTAGGTCGATCAGGGTCTCTCCGTTCTTCAGGTCCTGGCCCCAGGAGGAGATCTCGATGCCCGTCACCACGATCTCCCGGTAGCCCTCTGCCGCCAGGGCCCGAGTCTGCTCCACGGCAGTGGGGACGGGCAGGGACCGCACCCGTCCCCGGGCGTATGGAATGATGCAGTAGGTACAGAAGTTGACGCACCCGTCCTCCACCTTCAGCATAGCCCGGGTGCGGCCCCCCAGGCCGCCGGCGGGCAGGACCTCGAACACCCGCCGCTCAAAAGGCTGGTCGATAGCCTCGATCTGCCGCTTCTCCGCCGCGGCCTCTTCCAGAAGGCGGATAAAACCCGTCCGGTCGCCGGTGCCGGAGATCAGGTCCACCCCCAGCTTCCGCACGTTGTCCGCGTGGGTCTGGGGATAGCAGCCGCACACCGCCACCACGGCGCCGGGGTGCTTCCGCTGGACGCCGTGGATCACCTGCCGGGACTTCTGGTCGCTGACTGCCGTGACGGAGCAGGTGTTCACGATATAGGCATCCGCCTCATCGGAAAACTCCGTGAGCGTGTGCCCCCTTGCCAGCAGCTCCTGCTCCATGGCCTGAGTCTCATATTGGTTCACCTTGCAGCCCAAGGTATAGATGGCAACTTTCATGGAATCTCCTTGCACTTTCCGCAAAACCTTTATATAATAACTTGATGCGTTTCGATTATACTGTAATTTTTACTGTTGGGCAAGGCCCAACTGCAAGGAGATCGTTTTTCATGATTTATCTGGACCACGCCGCCACTACGCCCGTTCCCCGGGCGGTGGCGGATGCCATGTATGAGGTGCTCACCGAACAGTTCGGCAACCCCAGCTCCCAGTACCCCATGGGGCTGGAGATGAAGCGCCGGGTGGAAGTCTGGCGGAAGACCGTGGCGGACGCACTGGGCTGTGGGGCCAAGCAGCTGTTCTTCACCTCCTGCGGCACAGAGGCGGACAACTGGGCTGTCACCGCCGCCTGCTGGCAGAACCGCCACCTGGGCCGCCACATCGTTACCACCGCAGTGGAGCACAGCGCCGTGCTGGAAGCCTGCCGCTGGATGGAGCGGCAGGGATACGAGGTGACGTATCTTGTCCCGGCTCAGGACGGCTCCCTCTCTGCGGAGCAGGTCCTCGCCGCCGTCCGGCAGGACACGGCGCTGGTGTCCTGCATGCTGGTGAACAACGAGCTGGGAAACATCTATCCCATCGCTGAGATCGCCCGGGGCCTGGCAGTGAAGAACCCACAGACGTTGCTGCACACCGACGCGGTCCAAGGCTTTTTGAAGGTCCCCTGCTCCGCAAAAACGCTGGGGGCGGACTTCCTCACCATCTCCGCCCACAAGATCGGCGGGCCCAAGGGCATCGGCGCTCTGTACATCGGTCCCAGGGTCCGAAATCCAAAGCCGCTGCTGGCCGGCGGCGGGCAGGAGGGCGGCCTCCGGGCCGGCACTGAAGCCACGGCCCAGATCGCGGGCTTTGCCAGGGCTGTGGAGCTGCGGCGGGAAAATTTGGAGGAGAAACTCCTCTGCATGGCGAAAATCCGGGACTATGCCGCAGAGCGGCTGTCTGCCATCCCCGACTTGAAAATCCTCTCCGCTCCCGGCGGCGCGCCCCATATCCTCTCCGTCTCTCTCGTAGGCTGGCCCAGCCAAAATATTGTCAATGACCTGGGCAGCCAGGGCGTCTGCATCTCCGCCGGCTCCGCCTGCCACCAGGGCAAGCCCAGTCACGTGATCGCGGCCTTGAAGCTATCCAAGAAGGTCTCCGGCGGGGTGATCCGCCTGAGCTTCGGCCCGGAGACTGACAAGGGCGACATCGACGCCTGTGCGGACGCCCTGCGGCGCCACCACGACACGCGGATGCCCATGCTGTAAGGCAATTTTACTTTTCAGTTTCAAGAGGTTTCGTCTTTTATGTTTCGTCATCTTCATCGGGAGCCCGGCTTCTACAAGCGGCTGTTCTTGCTGGCTCTGCCGCTGATCCTGCAGAATCTCATCACCACTTCCCTGGGATTTGTGGACACCTTCATGGTGGGTATGCTGGGGCAGAATGAGCTGTCCGCTGTCACTGCCGCCAACACGCCCATCTACCTGCTCCAGATCATCATCCTGGGCCTGCTCAGCGGACTCTCCGTCCTGGCCAGCCAGTACTGGGGCAAGGGGGACACCGACAGCATCAACCGCTGTATGGGCGTCAGCCTTTACGCCGGGCTCATCATTGCGGTTTCCGTGGCCGCTGTGCTGTTCTTCTTCCCCCTCCATGTGATGGCTCTGGTGACCAACAACGACCTGCTCATTGAGTTGGGCGCCCCCTATCTCCGGATTGTTGGCCTCAGCTATATCTTCAACACCATCAGCTCCGTCTACATCGGCATGCAGCGCAGCACGGAGAATCCCGCCATGGGCATGATCGTCTTCGGCATCTCCATGCTGACCAACACGGGCTTGAACTACATTCTCATTTTCGGCAAGTTCGGCGCGCCTGCGCTGGGGATCACCGGTGCTGCCATTGCCACCCTGACCTCCCGGGTGCTGGAGTTCGTGATCGTCGCGGTCTATGCCCCCCGCTACCGCCGAGTGCCCCTGATGCTCCGCCTGCTGCTGCGGCCCGGCGGGGCCATGGCGCGGAGCTTCCTGAAATACGCCACCCCCGTTCTGGTGAACGAGGTGCTGTGGGGTCTGGGCGTCAGCGTTATGACCGCCGTCATGGGCCACATGGCCATCAGCACGGATATGCTGGCGGCCCACGCCATCATGGGCAACATCGACAAGTTCTCCACCGTGGCCTGCTTCGGCATCGCAGGCGCCACCGCCGTGATTGTGGGCAAGCGGATCGGTGAGGGCGCCGGCCGGGAGGAGGTCTACTCTCTGGGCTGCTGCCTGCTGACGGTCTCCTTCGGAGTGGGTCTCGTGGTGTCGGTGTGCCTGGCGGTCCTCCTGCCTACGGTGTTCATCCCCTATCTCTATCCTCTGTTCCATTTGGAGGGGCTGGCGCTGGAGATCGCCGTCACCATGTGCGTCGTATATCTCTTCATGCTGCCGCTGAAGGCCTTTGACATCACCAACATCACCGGCCTGCTTCGGGCGGGCGGCGACTCCCGCATGGCCTCCATCATCGACTTGAGCTGCCAGTGGGTCATCGCTGTACCTCTGACCTTCCTGACTGCCCTGGTGTTCAACGCCCCGGTAGCGGTGGTGTGCCTATGCATCCAGTCGGAAAATGTGTGCAAGTGCCCCTGGGGTATCCTGCGGCTGCGGAGCCGGAAGTGGATCAACGATGTGACGGGCGAGGACACGTGATGGAAAGTCTTTTCCGCTGCCCCGTCTGCGGGGCGCCGCTGGACCGCGGAGACCGGGCCTATCGCTGCCCGGCCGGACACAGTTATGACATCGCCCGGGAGGGCTACACCTATCTGCTGCCCCCAATCAAAAGCACTCCGCCGCGCCGGGGGATGACCGGGATATGGCCGCCGCACGGCGGGATTTCCTCTCCAAGGGGTATTATGATCCACTTCTCAATACGCTCTGTTGTCAGATTTTGTCTCTTTCCGGCGAATCGCCGGTGATCTGGGACGTGGGCTGCGGCGAGGGATTCTACACCTCCGGCATCTTCCGGACCCTGGCCGCCGCGGGAAAATCCCCCCGGATGGCGGGAACCGACATTTCCAAGCCCATTCTCCGATCCGCCGCCAAGCGGGAGAAAGGCATTGCGTGGGCTGTGGCCTCCTCCTTCCACCTGCCGGCGGCGGACAGCGCGGCGGACATTCTGCTGGACTGCTTCTCCCCCCTGGCGCTGGAGGAATTCCGGCGAGTGCTGAGGCCGGGCGGGCACTTCCTCTACGTGGTGCCCGGACCGGACCACCTCTGGGAGCTGAAGCAGGTCCTCTACGACCGTCCCTATCCCAATGAGGAAAAGGAGACCCCCTATGAGGGGTTCGCCTATCAGTCTATCGTGCCGGTGGAGGGCACCATCACCCTCCCCTGCCAGGCAGACATCCGCGCCCTGTTCCAGATGACGCCCTATTACTGGAAGACCCCCAAGACAGGTGCAAAGCGTCTGGCGGACCTGGAGTCTCTCACCACCCGTATCTCCTTTCGCATTCATATTTTTCAAAAACTCTGACAGGAGGTTCTGCTGATGAAACCCAATCCCACCCGCTCCGCCCTGCTGGTCATCGATATGGAAAACGGCTTTGTTCATCCGGAGGGCGGACACTGGATCCGCTTCGCCCAGTCCATGGTCCCCAACTGCGTCCGGGCCGTGGAGCTGGCCCGGGCCAAGGGCATTCCGGTATTCTTTGTCAAGCGGCTCTACCGCGCTGACGGCAGCGATGTGGAGCTGACCCGTTACCCCGGCTGGGTCGCTGGCGGCCGGGCCTGCCGCCCCGCCTCCACCGGTCCCAACAGCGCCCAGGCACCGGAGGGCCTGCGCCCCCAGCCCGGGGACTACACCATCATCAAGCCCAGGTGGAGCGCCTTTTTCCAGACGGAGCTGGACCTGATCCTCCGGCGGCTGGACGTGCGGACGGTGATCCTCACCGGCACCACCACCCCCAACTGCATCCGCACCACCTGCTATGACGCCATCGCTCTGGAGTACAACACCGTGGTGCTGACGGACTGCTGCTCCTCCCATACCGAGGAGATCCAGCGGGTGAATCTGGAGGACATGGCCCGGGCGGGCGCCATTTTGATGGACTCGGCGTCCTTTGCCGACTACGGCCCCGGCACAGTGGAGGACCTCTCCGCCGCCATCCGGGCCCGGATGCTGGAAGAGGACACGGTGCCCGAGCCCTTCCGGTCGGAGGACGGCCAGGTATTCTGGCCCGACCTCTGGTAATCACAAAGGAAAACGGACGCCCTCCGCACAACTGCGGAGGGCGTCTTCTTGTTTCGAGTCATTCCCTCCGGATCCGGATGCGCCGGGTGGCGATCTCGTCGCAGAAGCGGGCGTCGTGCTCCACGAACAGCAGGGTCGGCCGACAGGCCAGCAGCAGATCCTCCACCTGCATCCGGGAGATGACGTCGATAAAGTTCAGCGGCTCATCCCACACGTACAGGTGTGCCTGTGTGCAGAGGCTTGCGGCCAGCAGCACCTTTTTCTTCTGGCCGCTGCTGTAATCTGCCAGGTCCTTCTCAAACTGCTCCCGTGGAACATCCAGCTTCCGCAGGATGGTCCGGAACCGGCTGCCGTCCAGGCCCTGGGTCCGGGCAAACTCCGTCAGGCTGCCCCGCAGGTGGTCTGTATTCTGGCTGACATAGGACACCACCAGGCCGCTCATGGTCTCCACCGTGCCGCTGTGGGGGATCTCCTCCCCCAGCAGCAGCTTCAGCAGGCTGGACTTGCCGCAGCCGTTTGCGCCCTGGAGGGCGATCCGCTCCCCCGCCAGCACCTCGAAGGTGATCTCCCGGCAGACCGTGCGGCCGTCGTAGCAGACGGCCACGTCCCGGAACTCCGCCAGCCGCGCACCCGCCCGGCAGGGCAGGGGCGTGACTGCCAGCGCCTCCTGCCGCTCCAGGTTCTGCAGCAGCTGCTTCTTCTCCTCCACTGCCTCCTCCCGGCGGCGCTGGATGGATTTGGACCGCTGCATCAGCTTGGCCGCCTTGTGGCCCACAAAGCCCCGGTCCGCTGCCTTGGCCCCGGTCTTGTCCACACCGAACTTGCTCTTCTCCGTCCGGTCCGACCAGCCGGAGGCACGGCGGGCGGACTCCGTCAGCCGCCCGATGTCCTTCTGCAGCTTCTCCTGCCGGGCCAGCTCGAAGGCGTCCTGCCTCCGGCGGTTCTCCCACCAGGAGGAGAAATTCCCCCGCTGGATCTCAATATTGGTCCGGTTGATGGCCAGAATATGGTCCACACACTGGTCCAGGAACGCCCGGTCATGGGACACCAGCAGAAAGCCCCGCTTCCGGGCCAGATAGCTCCCCAGCTTCCGCCGTCCCTCCAGGTCCAGATGGTTGGTGGGCTCGTCGATCAGCAAGAAGGCATTCTCCTTCAAAAACATGGCCGCCAGCAGCACCTTGGTCCGCTCCCCGTTGGAGAGGCTGGAAAAGGGCAGCTCCAGTGATCTCTCTGCCAGGTCCAGAAGCCCCAGCTCCCGCTGGATCTCCCAGTCCTCCGCCTCCGGCGCGATCTCCCGCACCACCTCCAGGCCCGTCCGGGACAGGTTCGCCACCTCGTAGGGAAAGTACTCAAATTCCACAGAGGCGGAGATGGTGCCGCTGTACGGGTACTCCCCCTGGAGCAGCCGCAGGAAGGTGGTCTTTCCCCGGCCGTTCCGCCCGGTAAAGCCCAATTTCCAGCCGCTATCGATCTGAAAGCCCACATGGTCAAAGATGAGCTCCGGACTGCCCTCGTATCCAAATGTCAGATTCGAGACGTCGATCATGGACATATCGCATTCCTCCTTTGCGCAGACCCTCATGTGCGGTCTGGCGCACCGCAGACTTCGGCAAATGCCGCGCACATGAGCGTCTCATCCGTCATTTCCGATTCGCCGTGCTTTTGCGCAGCAAAAAACGGCCGCGGGAGAGCAGACCTCTCCCGCGGCCGGGCATACGGCATTCACCCCGCATCCGGGGCTGTGCGATACCTGGGTGAGATCAGCGGTCTGCCTTCCCTGCAATGGCATGGAAAAAGACGCTGCGTCTTCGCCGCAGCAACCCTCTATGCCAAAACACGAAGGTCAGATCCGCATCTTCACACCCCTCCAATCATTCATCAATCTCCGGTTATCCTAGCACACTTCCGCCGGGATTGCAAGCCCCCCTCATGCTCCCGCCTTCGGAAAGGTAAGCGTAAAGGTGCTGCCGTGGCCCGGTTCGCTGTGGAGCTCCACCTGGGCACCCAGATAGGCCGCCCCGTGCTTGACGATGGAGAGCCCCAGTCCCGTGCCGCCGGAGGAATGGCTCTTGTCCACCCGGTAAAACCGCTCGAATACCCGGCCCTGGGCCTCCCGGGGAATGCCGATGCCAGTATCCGCCACCGTGATCCGAGGGCCGAAGGCGGTATTTTCCACTGTGACGGTGACGCTGCCGTTCGCCCGGTTGTAGGCGATGGCGTTGTCGCAGAGGTTGTAGACGATCTCCTCCACGATCTGGGGTACGCCCCGCACCAGAGCCTCGCCGCCCTGGAGCCGGGTGGTCACCTGTTTCCGCTGGGCCGCCGGAGCCAGCTGCTCCAGGACGGCCCGCGCCTCCTCGTACAGATCCACGGTCTCCCACTGGCCCAGGCCGCCGCCCTCGTCCAGGCGGGACAACTTGATGATGTCGTTCACCAGCCCGATGAGCCGCTCCGTCTCCCGGTGGATGTTCCCGGCGAAGTGGGGGACGTCCTCCGGCTTCACCAAACCGTTCTGCAGGATCTCCGCCGTACCCAGGATGGAGGTCAAGGGCGTCTTCAGCTCGTGGGAGACGTTGGCGGTGAACTCCCGCCGCAGCCGCTCCCGCTGCTCCTTCTCCGTCACATCCAGGATCACCAGCACCGCACCCGCGATCTGGCCGTCCTGTTCCACAGGACTGGCGATGATCTGGCGGCAATCATCGTCCTTTTCCAGCAGCTGCTCACACCGCCGACCGGCCAGAGCCTCCTCCACGCAGCGGCGGAAGCCCGCCTCCCGGTTCAGGGCGTAGACGCTCTCTCCCTCCTCTGTGGGGACCTGCGCGTAGAGCAGCCGCAACACGGCGGAATTGTAAGTCAGCACCCGCGTCTCCTGGTCGATCACCAGGAAGCCCTCGCTCATGTTCTCCGTGATGGCGGTGAACTCCTCCTGCCGGCGCTTTAAATCCCGCATCTGCCGCTGGATCTGCCTCTGCTGGCTGCGGAGCTTGGACAGCAGGGGCGTCAGCTCCTCATAGGTCTCGCTGCCGGCGGGGTCATTGAGGTCGATGGCGTTGATGGGCTCCACCAGCTGCCGCGCCACCCGGGAAGCCAGCGCCATGGCCAGGATGAAGGCCAGCAGCATCATCAGCGCCACCGGCTGCAGCGCCTGCAGTACCAGGACCCAGACGGAATACTGGGCGCTGGACACCCGCAGCACCGTTCCGTCGGCAAGCCGCTGGGCCGCATACAGCGTCTGCTGGGAAAGCGTGTCCGAATAGCGGACCGCATGTCCCTTCCCCAGGATCAGCGCCTCCCGGATCTCCTCCCGCTGGGCGTGGTTCCCCATCTCCTCCGGGTCCTGCCGGTTGTCGAAGAGCACGGTGCCGTCCGCATCCACCCAGGTAATCCGGTAGCTGCCGGGCAGATCCTCTGTGAGATAGTCCGTGCCATTCTCCTCTACCCCATGGGCGATGTACTCTGCCAGACTCTCCAGCTCACCGGAGACCCGATCCTGGAAATAACCGTGGAGCACGCCCACGATCAGCACCAGGCTGGCCAGCAGCACTGCCAGGGACACGCCCAGGATGGAGCGAAAGATCCGTTTCGTCATGTCTCTCCAGCCCTCCTGTCAGTTCACAGGGCTGATCTTGTAGCCATAGCCCCGGACCGTCTCGATGTAAGCGCCCGCCTCCCCCAGCTTCTGGCGGAGGGTCCGCACGTGGACGTCCACGGTCCGGCTCTCGCCGGTAAAGGCGTAGCCCCAGACGTTCTCGATCAGCTGCTCCCGGGAAAGCACCTGGCCGGGGTTGCGCAGCAGCAGGCACAGCACTTCAAACTCCTTCTGGGTCAGGACGGTCTCCTGTCCCCGGACCCGGACGATGTGCTGCCCCGGATCCACCTCCAGAATGCCGCAGCGGAGGGTGCCGTTCTCCGTCTCCGTCCGCCGCAGCAGCGCCCGGATGCGGGAGAGCAGCTCCATCATGCCGAAGGGCTTCGCCACATAATCATCCGCGCCGCTAAGAAGCATGTCAACCTTAGAATCCATCTCATCTCTGGCCGACAGGACAATGACCGGTACCGCCCGCTTTGTCTGCCGGATCTCCTCCAGAAGCGTCTCCCCTGACATCCCCGGAAGCATCAAGTCCAAAAGCACCAAATCCGGCTCCTCCTGAGATAAGACAAGTCTGCCCTCTGTCCCTGAAAACGCCTGGATGCAAGAATATCCCTCCTTCTGAAGCGCTACTTTCAGCATCTCATTAATATTGACATCATCTTCTACAATTAGAATTGTACTCATATATTTCTCCTGTCTCATTCTTACTTTTCATAGGTTTCCATGTGTCAAAGGTATTCCTGTGTGATAGAAAAAACAGGATGCCGGTCGGCATCCTGTTTCTGCACATCTTAGTTATATTTACGTTTTCTGGCAGCCTCAGATTTCTTTTTACGTCTTACGCTTGGTTTTTCGTAATGTTCTCTCTTACGAATCTCCTGCTGAATACCAGCCTTTGCGCAATTTCTCTTGAATCGACGTAATGCACTGTCGATTGATTCGTTTTCTTTTACGATAACGCTTGACATCTGTTCTTCCCTCCCTTCAGTTATAGATTCCTAAAACTGTAGGTATTTGTGTTAAAACACTTTAAATATTATAACATATTTTTTCAATGCGTCAACCTTATTTTTGAAATAATACAAAATTATAACTGGCTTTCCAAAATCTCTTTTGCCTTTTCAATTGCCATATCAGCACCGGCTGGATTTTTACCACCTGCTTGAGCCATGTTTGGACGACCACCGCCGCCACCTCCGACACATTTAGCAATTTCTTTAATCATATTTCCGGCATGAGCTCCCTTTGAAATTGCATCA
>ENA-USYV01002682-USYV01002682.1-human-gut-metagenome-genome-assembly--contig:-NODE-2682-length-13900-cov-77.830645_pt1 | contig 13900 bp, 8 predicted proteins | sample MGYA00250066_ERZ773514 | MGnify/ENA primary metagenome ERZ773514 (study PRJEB29103, sample SAMN06112049) | human gut metagenome | biome: human gut; feature: ankylosing spondylitis patient; material... | reverse complement strand
AGGGCTCTCTTGGAGTCTCAAAATATGACGGATTTGTCAGCCCTGCTTATATTGTTGCACATAATCGCTTTGATGGGAATTTAGACTATTTGAATCGGATTCTTCGTTCACCTGTGTTTAAAACTTATTACAACCGTATATCTTACGGTATTCGTGTAGGACAGTGGGACTCTGATTACTATGATTTTAAGCGATTGGTAATTCCCGTCCCTCCCCGTGAAGAACAGGACCAAATTGTGCGGTATCTGGACTGGCAGGTGTCCAAAATCAACAAGCTGATCCACGGCTACCAACGACAGATCAAATTGTTGGAAGAACGGCGGCAAACTGTCATTGACCGAGCGGTAACAAAGGGAGTTCGGCAAGGTCGTCAAATGCACAGCATTCAGGCAAACTGGATGGGGGATATTCCTGCCGATTGGAAAATGATTCCGTCAAAACGGCTGTTCCTTGAAAGTAAGGAGCGCAAGCATCCGGATGATAAACCCGCAACTGCAAGTCAAAAATACGGAATTATTTTGCAGGAAGACTACATGAAGAGCGAAAACAAGCGCATTGTGATTGCGACGCAAGGGCTTGATGACTGGAAGCATGTAGAACCAGACAATTTTGTGATTAGCTTGCGTAGCTTTCAAGGTGGCATCGAGCGAAGTGAAATTTTTGGATGTGTGACATGGCACTATATCGTCCTATTGCCGCAGAAATATGTGGTGCCAAGATACTTCAAGTGGTTACTGAAATCCAAGAGTTATATCAAAGCTCTTCAAGGCACTTCTGAATTTATTCGCGATGGACAGGATTTGCGCTATTCAAATTTTGTAAAAGTTGATTTGCCGTTGATTCCCACCAGTGAACAGGAAGAGATTGCAGATTATATTGAACAGGAAACCGCTAAAATCGACCGCGCGGTTCCTGTTCTGGAAAAAGAGATTGAACTCCTCAAAGAATACTGCACTCGTTTGATTTCCGATGTGGTCACCGGGCAGATGGACGTGCGCAATGTTGAGGTGCCGGAGTATACGCCGGAAGAAGATATTGCAGAGGAGGCTCCGGAAGAACAGGAGGTGGAGATGGATGCCGACTAATGTAAAAGAAAACGGCTTTGAATCGTCGATTGTGAGCTGGCTTGTGCAGCACAACGGCTACGAGCAGGGCTCCAATGCGGATTACAATAAAGAAATCGCGATGGATGAAACACGTCTGTTTCGTTTTCTGAATACTACGCAGGCGGACAAAATGAAGCAGCTGCGTCTGGAAAACGACCCTCTGGAAAAGGAAAAATTCTTGCAGCGGCTGGATCAAAGTCTCCATACCAATGGCGTGATCGACCTGCTGCGCAAGGGGTTCCGTTATAAGCACTTGGTATTGGATATGTTTTATGTGCGTCCGTCTCCCGGCAATGAAACTGCCGCCAAACTCTACGCACAGAATATTTTCAGTGTGACCCGGCAGCTCCAGTATTCCCGCCAGAATCCACTGCTGGCACTGGATGTATGCCTGTTTCTGAATGGCTTGCCCATCGCTACCATGGAGCTGAAGAATCAGCTTACGAAGCAGAATGCAGCGGATGCTGTAAAGCAGTATAAAGATGAACGCACTCCGGATGAAGTTCTTTTTGGCTTTAAGCGGTGTATCGTTCACTTTGCTGTAGATGACAATGAAGTGCGGATGTGCACCGAGCTTAAAGGGCAAAAGTCGTGGTTCCTGCCGTTCAATAAAGGTTACAACGATGGTGCGGGCAATCCACCGAATCCGGACGGCATAAAGACAGATTATCTCTGGAAAGAAATCCTTCGCAAAGATGATTTCTCCAACATCATTGAAAATTATGTGCAGATCATTTGCGATGAGGATGAAGAAACGCATAAAAAGAGCTACAAGCAGATATTTCCGCGCTATCACCAGCTGCAACTGGTCACTTCTCTGCTGGCGGATGCCAAGCGAGATGGAGTTGGAAAGCGATACCTGATCCAGCACAGTGCGGGCTCTGGAAAGTCTAATTCCATTGCATGGCTGGCGCACCAGCTGGTTACGTTGAAAGACGCAACCGACCACAATATTTTTGATACTGTGATCGTTGTTACGGATCGCGTTAATCTGGACAAGCAGATTCGGAATACGATCCGGCAGTTTATGCAGGTTTCCTCTACAGTCGGCTGGGCCAAGGACTCATCGGAACTTGGAACACTGCTGGAAAAAGGTACAAAGATCATCATCACCATTGTACATAAGTTCCAGTTCATTCTGGAGGATATCTCCAAGCTCCACACCAACCGGAGCTTTGCAATCTTGATCGACGAAGCTCATTCCAGTCAGAATGGCGACCTTTCCACAAAAATGAACATCGTTCTGTCCGGAAGCGAGTACGACAATGACGATCTTCTGGAAGATAAGATCAACACCCTGATCGATGGCAAAAAGCTTGCAAAAAATGCCAGCTATTTTGCTTTTACTGCCACGCCCAAAAATAAAACGCTGGAAGTGTTTGGCCGGGAAGAAATTCAGCCGGACGGAAGTAAACGTTTTTTTCCGCATTATGTCTACACGATGAAGCAGGCTATTGAGGAGCACTTCATCATGGATGTCTTACGCTATTATACTCCGATCCAGAGCTTTTATAAGCTCTCCAAAACGGTTGAGGATGATCCGCTCTTTGATAAAAAGAAGGCGCAGCGGTTGCTCCGCTATTATGTGGAATCCAATCAATATGCAATCGAGCAGAAGGCGGGCATCATTGTAGAGCATTTCCACACAGAAGTGATTGGTCGTGGAAAAATTGGCGGTCGAGCCCGTGCCATGGTGATTACCAGTGGAATCCCGCGCGCCATCGAATACTATAAAGCAATCAATGCTCTTCTGGAACAGCGTAAAAGTCCTTATAAGACGATCATTGCCTTCTCTGGCACAACCAAGTATGAGGGCAGGGAAGTTACCGAAGCGGATCTGAATGGTTTTACAAGCTCCAAAATTGAGCGTACCTTTAAGAAAGACCCTTACCGGATTCTGATTGTTGCGAATAAGTTTCAGACCGGTTTTGATGAACCTTTGCTGCATACGATGTATGTGGATAAGGGGCTTTCTGATATTAAAGCAGTTCAGACACTTTCCCGTCTGAACCGCAGTGCACCAGATAAAAATGATACGTTTATTCTGGATTTTGTAAACGATTCGGGTGTGATTAAAGCAGCTTTTGATAAATACTACAAAACAACGATTCTGTCTGGCGAAACAGATGTCAATAAACTGAACGATCAGATTTCGGAAATGGAATCGCTTCAGGTTTACACCCACGAGGATGTGGATTCCTTTGTCGAGGCATATTTGGATAATGCGCCTCGTGAGGAACTTGATCCGATTTTGGACAGATGTACAGAAAACTACAAAGAGCTAATCCCGGAAGAACAGATTCTCTTCAAATCCAATGCCAAAGGATTTGTTCGGACATACAATTTTCTCTCGGCGATTTTGCCCTACGGTAGCGTAGAGTGGGAAAAGCTGTCGATTTTCCTGAAGCTGCTGATCGGCAAACTTCCGTCTCCCGCTGAAGATGACAATATCAGCGGTCTACTGGAAGATATTGATCTGGAAAGCTATCGTGCAGTGGCACAGGATACCATGCGGATTCAGCTGGACAATGAAAATGGTGAATTGAATCCGATCCCCGTCAGCAGGGATGTTGGTATTTCGGTGCCAGAGCTTGATCCTCTGACGCAGATTCTGAAGGAATTCCATGATGCGTTTGGAGGCATTGACTGGACAGACGAAGATAAAGTGAAAAAGCAGGTTGCTGATCTGCCCGCCATCGTCAGTAAAGACGAAGCCTATCAGAATGCTATAAAAAACTCAGATGCACAGAATGCTCGTGTTGAAAGCGACCGTGCAACGATGCAGGCGATTCTCGATTCCATGAGTACGACGATTGAACTGTACAAGGCAGTGAACGAAAACCCGGCACTCTGTAAGTGGATTCAGGATATGGTTTTTGCCAACACGTATCAGACTTCGCCGCCTGCCAAAGAAGATCAGCCTGATTTCGATTGAAACACCAAAAGATATGTGATAAAATCAACTTATGATAGGGGATTATGCCCATCGCCGGGTGCTCGGCCTATCAATTTGCATGAAATCTGGATTTTGGAAGGAAGCAGCTATGCGTATTGACAATCTGACCTTGAAGAATTTCAGGAACTTTGAAAATGCCGAGATTCCGCTGAATCCTAAAATGAATATTGTGATCGGCAACAATGGCAGTGGAAAAAGTTCTCTGCTTATGGGGGCATTGACCGCTGCCAGCACTTTCTTCCTTGGAATTGACTATGCTTCTCCTCGCAGTATCAAAACGGAAGACGTTCGCCATGTGGCGTATGAAACCAATAAAATTTATCAGCAGCGCGAAGTTTATCCGGTTGAGGTGTCCTGTCAGGGTGTTATAAACGGTAATGCTTGTACATGGTCTCGCTCTCTGAGTGGACCAAAATCCAACACTACCTATGGTGCTGCATCGGATCTGAAAAAAATTGCATCTGAACTTCAAAAAGAAGCAGCACTTCCTTCTTCGCAAACGGTACTTCCGCTCATTGCTTACTATGGTACGGGCCGCCTGTGGGCACAAAAGCAGGCGAAACAGAAGGAAAAACAGAAGCTGAAGTCCCGCTTTGAAGGTTATCAGGACTGCATCGCTGAGCAGGCTACGGACAAGCAGCTTATGGAGTGGTTCAGTGACATGACCCTCCTTGTCAGTCAGGAAGGACCTATTCCGCAGGTGAGTGCGGTTCAGCGGGCGTTGGAACGCTGCTTTGCGGATTTGATCGACCACGATGAAACGCAGCATGTTAAGGTGGAATATCGTCAGAGATATCGGGCGATTGTTGTTGAATACGTTAATCGGAATGGCGAACATGAGCTTCATCCGATGTCTGAGATGAGCGATGGATACCGGTCTGTGCTGAATATGGTAGCAGATATTGCGCACCGGATGGCTGTTTTGAATCCTCAGCTCGGCGATTCTGTTTTGGAAACACCTGGTATCATCATCATTGATGAGATTGAATTACACTTGCATCCCGGCTGGCAAAAGCGAATCCTGAATGATTTGACAACGGTTTTTCCCAATATTCAGTTTATTGTATCCACGCATTCTCCGGAAGTGATTACTTCCTATAAGGATGCAAATCTTATTCTGCTGAAACACGAGGGCAGTGCAACACAAATCGATTCTGCCTACGGCAAGGATGTAAACACTGTTCTGCGAAGTATCTTGCTGGTTGGAGATCGTCCGATTGAAATTGAAAAGCTGTTTGATAAATTCTCGGAGCTTCTCCATAAGGAGGATTATGCAAAGGCCAAAGAGGTTCTGGAAAATCTGGAACAGATTTTGGGATATAATGATCCGTCCGTCTATGATGCCAGAAACAGTCTGGAAATTGAGCAAATGGAGTGGCCGGAATGAGGTATATCAAAAAGTCAGAGATTGAACCGCGAGATTTGCGAGAGTATAAAAAGAACTGCCGCAAAGCATCCCCGCCGTTAAAAATTACTTATAAAGATATGCCAAAGGACGGTACACGGCAGCAGTTGGCACGCGACCAAGGTTATCTTTGCGCATATTGTATGCGCCGCATTAGTCTCGATCCGGCGGACCAACTCAACTATCTGAATATTGAACACCTTGACCCGCAAAATCAGTTGCCGGATGAGGCAACTACAGATTTTTCAAATCTTCTGGGCGTGTGTCCCGGAAATCGGAGTTCTACGGAAAATGCAAAAAAGACTTGCGATGCCTACCGTGGAATCTTGGAAGAAGATCAGCAGACAATGCGCTTGAATCCGCTGGATGAAGCTCAGATGGATACAATCTTCTACCAAAGAAATGGTGAGATAGGATCAACCGACACGGAACTTAACAAGGAGCTTTCCGACAAGCTCAACCTGAACAGTGAAGCGGCCTACTTACCGCAAAATCGTGAAACCGCTTACAGTCAGTTGGTAAGATTTCTGAAAGCCAAAAAGCCCATAGGTGAATGGTCAAAGCCATTTCTTCAGCAGGCATGGCAGTTGTTTTGTACGCCGGACAAAATAGGGGCCTATCGGGAATATGTTGGGGTCTATGAATACTGGCTCAAGCATTGGATGAAGAAGTGATTTCGTGCTAAGTGTTAGGCTTATGTGCCGCTGCTTGACGCACAACGTCTGCTGCTAGGTTCAATATCATGTGTTTTATAGCCTGCTTAAAATGCAAACAACGTACCACCGTAAATCCGAATGCCCTGTAATTTTGGCACCCGCCCAGGCTGCTATCAAGAATCCCCGCAAGTAATTGCGTGAGCGCTTGAGAGAGCACCAATAAAGTATATGAACCGCCCCGGTTTCCGCAACAGGAAGCCGGGGCGGTTTTTTGCGCTCACGGAGGGGCAGATGAAAAACACAGTATGAATATATACCATATAAAAATGAATATATGCTAAAATTTTGGGAAAATACTTGCATTTTCATTAAAATGAGTGTATTATAACACCTGCCGACGAAATGCCGACAATCAACAAGAGAGGGATCGATACTATTATGTCTTTGAAGAAGAAAATTGCTGCGGCTTTCATCGCCTGTGCGATGACGCTTGCCGTGGTTCCTTCCGCCTTCGCCTGTACGGCACTCTATGTCGGCAGCGACCTCACCGAGGATGGCACCACCATGTTTGGCCGGATCGAGGATCTGGGCACCAACGATTACAACAAGCTGTTCAACGTCAGCCCCGCCGGGAAGCACACCACGGGCGAGGTGTACGAGGGCTGCTACGGCTTTACCTACACCTTCACCCACGACAGCTACCGCTACACCGCCCGCCGGGACGACAACGGTCTGGGTGTCTGCCCGGACTGCGACAGCACCCACGAGCACACCCCCTATGAGGAGGCTGGCACCAACGAGAAGGGCGTCATGGTCTCTGCCACCGAGTCTCTCTACGGCACCGACGCCGTGCTGAGCGTAGACCCCTATGTGGACAACGGCATTGAGGAAGCCGAGATCACCACGGTGCTGCTGAGCGAAGCTTCCACGGCCCGCGAGGGTGTTGCCCTGCTGACCTCCATCTACGACAACGCCGGTGCAGCCGGCGGCTCCGGCGTGTTCATTGCCGACCAGAACGAGACCTGGTTCGTGGAGAACCTGACGGGCCACACCTACCTTGCCTTGAAGCTCTCCTCCAGCGTGGTCTTCATGCAGCCCAACATCGCCGCTATGGGCAAGATCGATCTGGATGACACCGACCATGTGGTGGCCTCTGCCAACCTGATCTCCGTGGCCCAGAAGGCCGGTACCTTTGTGGGCGACGCCGCTGCCAATGTCATCGACCTGGATGCCTCCTACAACGGCGACATCGCATCGGACCGCATGGCAGCCGGCCTGAACTACCTGTACGGCACCGACACCTTTACGAAGGACAACTACAGCGAGACCGACTTTGCTATCAGCAACGTCGGCGAGAACGGTGCCATCGTCCCGGTCTACTCCAACATCCAGCTGACCAAGAAGTTCTCGGTGGAGGATTCCATCCACTTCTTTCAGACCGAGCCCATCGGGAAGACGGGCAATGTGGAGACTCATCTGTTCCAGGTGAGCGCCACCGGCGATCTGAACACCGCCATTACCGAGTGGACCGCTTTTGACGACGACGTGTACAACGCCTTCGTCCCTTACTATCCGATGCTGACCACCGACACCGCAGATGTCTACAAGGTCTCGGTCCATAAGGTCACCCGCTCCGACGAGCAGCCCACCGAGGGCGTCTGGTATCAGGATGCCAAGGGCCGCTACTATACCTACCCGGACGACTGGACCGACTCCTTCTACGGCGTGCGTGACGCCTTCTCCAACCTGCTGACCTACGGCAGCAATGGCAATCAGGTCACCGCAAAGGATCGGGCAGCAGCCAAGGCCAGCTATGCTGCACTCCAGCAGGAGATCATGGCCGACTACGCCGATATGAAGGCCGCCGTTGCCGCCGCCGACACGCTTGAGGCCAAGCAGGCTGCCGCCACCAACGCCAGCAATGCCATGAGCCAGAAGGTGTACAACACCACCCTGAAGATGTACAATAAGCTCCAGGCCAAGACGGCCGCCCGGGCATGGGTCAGCTCTCTGCTGCACTGAGGCTTTGCAGCGCCTGAGGCGTTTCCCATAAAACCGCAGCGCCCCCGGTTTCCATGACAGGAAGCTGGGGGCGGTTTTTTGCGCCATGCACCGGAACCCCTCTCCCCCGGGCGGGGGAGAGGGACGGAGGGCTATGCGGCAGGGTCGTGACTTGGAGGATTATTATGCACAACTGGGAGAGCGTCTTCGGATGCTCTCCCTTTACTTTTGCAGGGCAGTCCGTGTGGATTGTCCTGCTTCTTTATATAAGGAGACAGATTATGATCTTTCATGCAATGACCGAACGCTACGAGGAGATCACGGTTTGCGGAAAGCCTGCGCTGTTTACCAGCATCCGCATCAAGAGAGATACTGTCCCGGACGGTCTGTATGCCTACGATGTCTGGCATGACGATGAGTGCCGGGGCATCCCTTGTGAGAGCGCACCCTTTGTACATTCAAAATGAGAATGCCGTGTTCCTTTTTTTGTGGCTTGTGTAGGATGGACAACCATACCGTCCAGCCCAATCTGTATAATAGGGGCAGAAAAATAAGTCAAATAGGAGAAGAGCGTATGAAAAAATTTTTGATGGTGCTGTTGAGCATTGCATTTGTGCTGAATCTTGCGATTGTGATTGGGCTGATTGACGTATATGGTTCGCCACGCCGGGCGCTTTACACCATCACAGACGAGCTGATGAACAGTGCCTATCGCTTCAAAAGAGGTTGGCAATTTAAGAATAGTCTACCTTGACTTTTTATCGCAATTTTCAAAAATAGCGCCAATCAAAACGGCATATTTGCGATATGCAGTTTGCGGATGTTGCTTGTGCATTAAAAACGCAAACTGCTATAGAAGATGGACAGGCGGTCTGTCCATCTTTTTTTGTATACTGGGGTTGTGCAAAAGAGACAAAATTTTTTTGTAATTCTGTAAAACGACAAAAGTTCATACAAAGAATTGCAGGGATAGTTGTGTTGTGTTACAATGAGCAGAGAAGGAGAATGGACTGTGCGTAATAGTAGATTGGACCGGATACTCTATATCCAACAGGTGCTGGTACAGGGCGGTGTGCTGAACAAACAGCAGACGGCTGACCGCTTCGGTGTCAGTGAAAAAACCATCCAGCGCGACCTTGACACCCTGCGCAATCACTTCGCAGACAGCGAGCCTCGCCGGGAGATTTTATACAACTCCGCAAAGGGCGGCTATCTGCTGGATGACACGCTTTCCCGCTTTCTTACCAGCAGCGAGATTCTGGCAGTATGCAAAATTCTTCTGGAAAGCCGCTCCATGGTAAAAGAGGAAATGTTTCCGATTCTGGACAAGCTGATCTTGGCTTGCACACCGCTGGATCGGTTGAATCAGGTCAAAGACCTCATCAGTAACGAACGCTTCCATTACGTTGAGCCGCAGCATGGCCGGAAGTTTATCGAGAGTCTGTGGGAAATCGGTACGGCAATAGAAAATCACAATGTTATGGAAATTACCTACTGCCGCACCCATGACGGCGAGACTCGTGTGCGCACCATTGAGCCGGTGGGCATCCTGTTCAGTGAGTATTATTTCTATCTGGCGGCGTTCATTGAGGGCATCGACAAGGACAAGCACTTCAAAAATCCACAGGATAATTCTCCGACCATTTATCGCATTGACCGTATCCAGAACTATAAGACGCTCGACCGACACTTTGCACAGCGGTATGCTGACCGCTTTCAGGAGGGCGAGATGCGCAAGCGCATCCAGTTTATGTACGGCGGCGAGTTGCAGACCATCCGGTTCGAGTATACCGGACCAAGTCTGGAATCTGTACTTGACCGTCTGCCCACTGCAAAGGTTTTGCAGGTGACGGAAAAAGGCTGGATTTTGGAAGCGGAAGTGTTTGGTACGGGTATTCAGATGTGGGTAAGAAGTCAGGGAGATTACATTAAAGATTATAAAACCATAAGGAGCGATAGAATATGAGCGAAATTCAGGTGGAAGTGTGTTTTACGGACAAGCTGGAGTCTGTCCGCGTGGGCGGAAAGCCGATGGAAATCCCGAAAGCCGTGAAGGCAAAGCCCGTCGAGGAGTGGTTTGAACCGGCTGCGGGCCGCGTGAAGTGGGGCGGACTGGGCGCTGAGATAAAGGAAATGGATTTCGGCGGAGAGAAGGATGCCGCGTACAGTTTCCTGTTCAACGGCCCGGAGGACAAAAAGCAGGAGTTTATGAAGTGCGTGGAACGCTTCTGCCTGGGCGAGGAAGCACAGCAGGAAACAAAAAAGAAGACTGTGCAGGACTACCTGCAGGAGGCTAAGAAAAATCAGCAGGCCGGCAATGCCGAAATGGCGTTCCAGCAGTACATGGTCGCGGCCAGAGATTACGGATACCCCGAGGCACAGTTTGAGGTGGCACGGTGCTATCAGAACGGCACTGGTGTGGAAAAAAACGAAGAAAATGCGGTCGTGTGGTACAAAAAGGCCGCAGAGCAGTGCGATGCCGAGGCACAGTGCGCACTGGGCGAGTGCTATTATCAGGCTCGGGGCGTTGAAAAGGACGACAAAGAGGCCCGCAGATGGTACGAAGCGGCGGCGACTCAGGGAAATGTGACGGCCCAGTATATGACCGGGCGGCTGTATGCGGAACTCTCGTACAATGTGGCGGCTGTGAAGTGGTACACCAAAGCGGCAGAGCAGGAATGCCCGGAAGCACAGTATGAGCTGGGTGTGTGCTATGAGGCCGGTGACGGCGTCGGCAAGGACGAGGCAAAGGCCGCAGAACTGTACCGTAAGGCGGCAGGGCAGGGCTATGCGGAGGCGCAGAACGAGTTGGGCGCTTGCTATAGTAATGGCACAGGTGTCGCAAAAGATTTGGAGCAGGCGTTTGAATGCTACCGCAAGGCGGCAAAACAGGGCAATGTGAAAGCGCAGTACAATCTGGGCGTTTGTTATGCGATTGGCGGTGGCGTAACGAAAGACCCTGTGCAGGCCGCTGAATGGTCTGCGAGAGCCGCAGAGCAGGGATTTGCGGCGGCACAGTATAATCTTGGCTATCTCTACAGGAACGGAGAAGGCGTAGAAAAAGACCCGAAAAAGGCTGCGATGTGGTACGAGAAAGCCGCAGAGCAGGGATTTGCGGAAGCACAATATATGCTTGGCTACTGCTACAATATCGGAGTTGGTGTAGAAAAGGATACGAGTAAGGCTGTTTTTTGGTATCGGAAAGCGGCCGAGCAGGGCAATGCGGGAGCACAATATGAATTGGGCGAGTGCTATTATTATGGAAATGGCATAGATGAAAATGAAACGGAAGCGGTAAAGTGGTATCAAAAGGCCGCAGAACAAGGCGATACAGATGCACAGTTTGCGCTGGGTAAGTGTTATTATTATGGAAATGGCATAGATGAAAATGAAACGGAAGCGGTAAAGTGGTATCAAAAGGCCGCAGAACAAGGCGATACAGATGCACAGTTTGCGCTGGGTAAGTGTTATTATTATGGAAAAGGCACAGAAATGAATAATAATGAAGCCGTAAAGTGGCTTCGGAGAGCATCAGAGCAAGGCAATGCGGACGCACAGAATCTGCTTGGTGATTGCTATTGTTATGGCTATGGCGTAGAGCCAAACAATGAGGAGTCCGCAAAATGGTATGAGAAAGCAGCGAATCAGGGCAATACGAAGGCACAGTACAGTCTGGGACGCTGTTATAGAAATGGTACAGGCAAAAGAAAAGACCTTGCTGAAGCAGTAAAATGGTACGAGAAAGCAGCAGAAGGGGGCAACGCGGACGCTCAGAACAGTCTTGGCTATTGCTATGAAGTGGGAGAAGGTGTAACAGAAGACTTGGCCAAAGCAGCAAAGTGGTATCGCGAATCAGCAGAAAATGGCAATGAAGTTGCACAGTGTAATTTTGGCCTTTGCTATGAGTATGGAAAAGGAATAAAAAAAGACCTGGCCGAAGCAGCAGTATGGTACGACGAATCTGCAGAGCATGGATACGCAAGAGCTCAATTTAAGATTGGTCTGTTCTATGACAAGGGATATGGCGTGGCACAGAACAAAGAAGAAGCGGCGAAATGGTATCGGAAAGCCGCAGACCAGGGTGATGCGGATGCGCAATGTAATCTTGGCTATTGCTACAAGAAAGGAGAAGGTGTAACAAAAGACCCTGTCAGGGCAGCGGAGTTGTACCGCAAATCTGCAGAGCAAGGGAATGCTACGGCGCAGTACAACCTGGGTATCTGTTACGAATATGGCAATGGTGTGACACTATTGAAAGCAACTGCGGCGGAGTGGTACCGGAAAGCGGCAGACCAGGGCGATTCTGATGCACAGTATAAACTTGGCGTGTTCTATGAAAATGGATACGGAGTGACGCAGGATAAAGAACAAGCCATGCAGTGGTACAAGAAAGCGGCTGAGCAGGGCAATGAAAGCGCAAAGAACGCTATTGACGGGATGCAGGGCGGCGGCCTTGGCTCTGCCGTCGCAGCCGGTGCGGCACTGGGCGGAGCTGCCCTGCTCTGGAAAATTTTGAGGGGTTAACAGCAGAAAGGAAAATAAATCATGGCAGACGAGCTTGAGGTGCTTGAAAAACAGCAGCTTTCCGCGCAGCGGTCGCTGAATGACCTGACGGATCAGCTGACCCTTGCAGACCATCTGGTATATAAAAAATATCTGACGGAACTGCAGAACTATGGCATGGTGGAGCTTTCCCAGCAGATGCTGGACGTGCAGGACCCTGCCCAGTGCATCCAGCTGTTCCAGCTGCAGAAATTGACCCTGAAAAAGGGCGAGGATATGTTCCAGAAGCTTTCTACGGTGTACTATTCCAGCATGGCGCAGGGCTGCAGTCTGGCGGTGATGATCGATGTGCCGGAGGAGAATGTCGGCGCGAATATCTATCTGGGTGTCCGGGAGGACCCCTTGAAAAAGAACATGAAGAGCCGCGATCTGGATACTTCCAGCAAGGCGCTGCAAAAGGTGCTGAGCTCCAACTTCCCCGGCTCTGAGACAAGAGGCATTCCGCGGCAGGAGGAAAAAGAGCTGCTGGACGGAGCCTTTGGCGATACGCAGGAAGCGGTGGCCTCGGTGTCCTGTGTGGCAGCACTGCGCGATAAGTCGAAAACAGAGGACAAGGCTTTTGTGCAGGGCATTGAGCGCTTTATGGACGCCATGGACGGAGAGGTGTACACGGCGCTGTTTCTGGCAGAGCCTGTCTCGGCGGAAACGCAGGCGGAGATACGCAGCGGGTACGAAAACCTCTACAGCAGTCTTTCGCCCTTCCGCAAGAGCACATGGTCCTATAGCGAGAATCAGAGCACGGCTGTGATGGAGAGCCTGTGCAGCGGGACCTCCCACACCATCAGCGATACCGTCAGCACGACCACAACGGACGGCACGAGCCAGTCCTCTTCGGTGACGGATGGCACCCAGAAAACGAAAGGGGTCAGCGGCGGCATCAACGGCGGTGTCGGCAGCAGCTCCGGCACCTCGGTCACAAAGGTCTCGCCGGTGGCTGGCGGCATTGCAGGCATTCTGGGTCTGGGCGGCGCAGTAGCCTCGGTTGCGATTCCGGTGGCAGGTGCTGTTATTGGACCGCTGCTGGGCACGGCTGGCAGGGCCATAGGAGGCATGGCACCATCCAGAACGGCTTTCAACAGCATTGCCCGGAACATCGGCGGCTCCATGGGCGTAAACACCTCGTGGGGTACCAGCCACTCTGCCACCGAGCAGACCGGCACTTCGCACAGCACCTCCGATGGGACGTCGCATGGAACATCGGACACCATCAGCC
>ENA-USYV01002672-USYV01002672.1-human-gut-metagenome-genome-assembly--contig:-NODE-2672-length-13955-cov-4.534011_pt1 | contig 13955 bp, 10 predicted proteins | sample MGYA00250066_ERZ773514 | MGnify/ENA primary metagenome ERZ773514 (study PRJEB29103, sample SAMN06112049) | human gut metagenome | biome: human gut; feature: ankylosing spondylitis patient; material... | reverse complement strand
AGAATAATAGACAAATTTTAGCGTTCGGTAACTATCCGAGGGAAGTTTTGCCAAGAGTTTCTGTCAAATTGCTATTTTTTACTCCCTTTATATCCCCTATCTTTGCAACAGAGAAAACAAAAAGAAAGATAGTATATGAAACTAATGAAAGGTTTATTGAGTGCTTTTGCCGTTGTATTGGCAACCACAGCTTGTGCAGGCAACAGCGGAGAAAATAAAAAGAGTAATGAATCAACAAAGGAGGACAATAAAATGGAAGTAGTAGCATTAAATAAAGCCGATTTTTTAAAGAAAGTATATAATTATGAAGCCAATCCGAACGATTGGAAATTTGAGGGCAGCCGTCCTGCTATCGTAGATTTCTATGCTACCTGGTGCGGTCCTTGTAAAGTGATGCACCCGATTCTGGAAGAACTTAGCAAAGAATATAGCGGTAAAGTAGATATCTATCAGATTGATGTAGACAAAGAAAAAAATCTGGCAGCGGCATTCGGTATCCGCAGTATCCCTACCCTATTGATGATTCCGATGAAAGAGGAACCTAGAATCATGCAGGGAGCTATGCCCAAAGACCAGCTTAAGAAAGCAATTGATGAATTTCTTCTGAAACAAAATAACGAAGCAAAACAATAGACTTCGACTTTTTTCTCGTCATGGCAACTGCCCTCTATTCATCTTTTGAAGATGGATAGAGGGCTAGTTTTAGTTAACCTCATTATAGTTTCCTCTGAACACCGTCGTCACCAACGACGTAATAAACTCCATTGTCTATCAATACAGCCCGTCCACGCTTTTTCTTCCGATTCTCCTTATTGTCAACATTGACAGCGATGACTTTACCATTATAAAAGGTTGAAATATCCTTGAAGATAGTGTGCCCCACAAAGATATGTTTTTATCATATAACGATCCAACATCATTCGTAAAGAGTCTTGTGCCAACGGTTTATATTTGGGATCTTTTCTCACCAGGCCACGATACCAGATCGGACCGTCATTACCATACAGAAAATCAGTCAGTGGAGAAAGCGCCTTACGCTCTTTTTTGCTCATGAAAAGTGCCCGGCTCATTTCCTCGTTCACAGTGGGGATATTCAAGTCCTTATCATAGAATAATTTTCCTAATCCGGCATGTACATATAAATCGGTTCCAATGATTTGCATTGTATTACGTGTTACAAGCCAACGGCCTAATTCGGTATTTGTGCCGAATAATGAAGGATATTCCACTCCCAGTTTTTCTGCCAGCAATTTATATTTATCTTTTGTATAGCGAAGATCGTTGGACAACACCAGAGCCTCATGGTTTCCCAAAAGGAAAGAGACATGACCTCCCGCTTTAGCCGCTTCGTCTTCTAATTTATAGAACAGCCAGAAGATCTGCAGTACATCCTTGCCACGGTCGAAAACATCTCCGATAATCACCAAATGATTGCTACCGAAATTCCATTGATAGTTATCATTAATCACTCCATTTCCTTGCAACAGACTAATCACACAATCCAGCCGCCCATGAGGATCGGACATCACAAAAACTTTTTCCGGACGGGTATATTGCCACTCCGGTCTTTTCAATGGATGGAGTTTTACATCAAACGGATATCGTCCCTCATGATCCGTCACACGGAAACTGAAATCTTTAGGTAATGTCGCATAAGTCTTGTCTGTAATCCGTCCTTTCTTATTGACATTAATAACCCGCGTGCTACCGTCTGCCTGATAGAGTATATAGGGTCCGTCACCAGATAATTTTTCTTTTTTCTTATCTCCTGAATGATAAGTTCCGGCCTGAATGCCGGAACTTATTAAAACGAGAACAAGAGTAGAAAAAAATAATCTCAAAAAACGAGTGCTCATATTCTTTTCTTTCTTGAAGTTTATTTTTTAATCGTTACTAATTCTCCTTCGTCATTGATGGCTTTAATATCATCTCCTTCAATAACCACAGCACGAGTCTCTTTTTCAAAAGCCTTGGGATGATTAACACAAATATCATATACCTTTTTATTATAGGTATACTTCACACGACTATTTTCCGTATGACCGATAATAATACGTTTGACATCATATTTAGCCAGAAGTTTATCTACATCCGCTTCTTTTATCGGACTGTACTCACTGCCAGTCTTAACCATTCCACGATACCACAACGGACCGTTATAACTATCACTATAAAGGAAATCGGCAATATCCGGATATTGTTTTTTCCGTTCCTCTTTTGAAAGGTAAATGCTCTTGCTCACCAGTTCATTGATTTCGGGAATCGTCTCTTCGCGTTCCATAAACACCTTACTCAATCCTGCATGAACATAAAGGTTTTCACCTACAATCTGAATGGTGTTTTTAGAACGCAGCCAGTTACCCATCACATTCGTCAGTCCCCACATCTTTCCATAGGTCATGTTCATCGCTCTTTGCGAAAGAGTGTTGTACTTGGCATACGTATATTTCAGATTATCACGCATTATCATTTCTTCGTGATCCCCCAAGATGGTTGTCACTCTGCCACCAACAGCTTTCGCCTCAAATTCCAATTTGTATATGAGCCATAAAATAGGAAGTACGTCTGCTCCACGATCGAAAATATCACCATCAATCACCAAATGGTTACTGCCATATATCCATTCATATTTATCATTAATCACTTCCCCTGTTTTCAGAATAGCAGCAAACAAGTCGAAACGCCCGTGAAGGTCGGATACGGCAAATGTTTTAGCATACTCGGTACGGTCTTCCCATGCCGGACGTTCAAAATTCTCAATCTTATTAATGGGTACCTGAAAAAGGAGTTGATTATCATCCGAATACACATCCAGTTTCAATCCGGCCGGCAATCCGGATTCTTCACGAATGTTCAATGCATTATCTTTAGTCACTTCCAGAATTTTAAGTCTACCGTTTTCATAGAAAAGGTAAGGACCATCATTACGGAAATGAGTGATTTCAGCTATATCCGGTCCCACGGGAGTCAGATCTTCCCCGCACGAATAAAAGGCCGTGATGAACAAACCCAAAAGGAAATAGATGCTATATATCTTTTTCATAATTTCTATACGTTAATGCGTTAATTAATGCAATTCATATTCCGGATTCTGAACCATATTCTCATTGTACTCCATTTCGTGGTTAGGAACAGGAAGAACGATTTTATAATAACTCCAATCAAACTCTACCGCTTCATTAGGAACTTCGCTCAAATAATCTTCACGTATCACTTTCTTGTTATTTCTAAGTAAATCAAAGAAACGTTGTCCCTCTCCCCAGAATTCAATGCGACGCTGTTCAAGCACCAGATCCAGATTTATATCTTCATCTGCCACAGCATCCAGATCCTTACCCGTACGTGCATAAATAGGTTTCAGATACTTGCGCGTATTAGGTATATCATTCCTCTTAATCGCAGCTTCAGCTGCATTCAGATAGAGTTCCGACAGACGGAAAACCGGGATATTGGCATCTTCATACGATTTAGAACCTTGTGCCGGATATTTCAAGCAATAAGGTTTACTGCTACTTGCCGTAGACACCATCTGACTACGAACATCATCGGAATTGTCTTTCATGTAGTCTTTCCAATACTTTTCGGTAGCTATCAGATTATATTTGGTGCTAAGATAACCAATGGATGATTTTCCCGGACTATCAGTTGTCAGATTCACAATTTCGAACAACAGTTCACTATTGAACGGAGTAGCCCATATCTTGGCATATTCATCATTGGTCCACAACTTATAGCCTTGTTTTTCCGCACCTTTGATAGCTTCGGCAGCCACATCGTATGCCTCTTTGTCATTCCCCATATAGAGATAAACCCGGCTTAATAATGTCATTGCCCCCCATTTATTGATTTTACCCTCTTTCTTTACCGGACGAAGCAGCTTCACCGCATCTGTCAGGTCGTCTGTGATGGCCTTATAACATTGGGCGGTCGTATTGCGGGAAGGTTTGATATTCTTATCTTCTACCACTTTATCAATAATGGGCACAGCCAGTGATGCCCCGTTATCTTTCAGATAAGGATACCCGTAAATACGTGTCATATCGAACAGCAACAAGGCACGTATTGCCAAAGCCTCTCCTTTCAAGTCATTATAATATTCCTGCTCTGTCAGCTTCTCCAGTTTCGGAGTTGTAATTTCCCGATCGGGAACAAGCTTTATCTTTTCAATATCCCGGAATAAAATGTTCAGGTTCTTACCAATACCGTAGTACATCCCCCAGAAACCACTAGGTCCATTCGTCTTATTGTACTTGAATGTATAGAAACTAACATTGGTGCTGGAAGACTTATAAGATTTCATGTCATCTCCCCTCAAATCACCATAACAGAACATATCTGCTCCATAATAACTGGATGACTGCATACTGCTGTATGCACCGTTCAGCACAAATTCAAAATCTCTTAATTCGGTCAATGAACCATCGGTTTCTATAGCTGTGGAAGATTGCAAATCTAACCAGTCATTTCCGCAACTACTCAATAAGGTTGCAAAGACACCTAAAGCTATATATTTTATCTTTTTCATACTTATTCATTTATAGATTAATGCACTTAGAATTTCACTTCCAAACCGAATGTATAGGTTCTCATCGGAGGAGTATCCCAACTAGGTGATGAACCCGATTCGGGGTCAATATAATCGTATGCCGCCCAAGTTAACAGGTTATTGCCCGATGCATACAGACGTATATTGTCGATACCCACTTTCCGGGTCCATGTCTTCGGCAGTGTAAAGCCGAAAGTCAGATTCTTCAGACGAACATAATCTCCACTGTATAAACGACGTGTGGTAGCATAATCGGTCATGGAAATTGATCTACCGACTACAAAACGTTCAATACTCGTTTCATCACCCTCCTTCTGCCAACGTTTCCGGTAATAAATAGGGATATTCAGCGTTCCGTCGCCACCGTGTTCCAGTTTACTTGCCGAGCCGTCATAGTTCCATGCTCCAAAAGAGAAATTCACATTAAAATTCAGATCAAACCACTTATAAGAGATGCTGTTACCCAGTCCACCGGTGATAATAGGATCGGCACATTGCAGTATCACTTTTTCCGCACTACGCGGATCTTTAGTAGTTTCTTTGTTCAGATTTCCATTTTCATCCGTCGTATTCTTATAGAACATCGGTTCACCGTCTGCCGGATCGATGCCTGCAAATTCAATCATATAATAGGTAGAATAAGGCAAACCTACCTTATGAATAGATGTTCCGCTAGTTACTTGTTTCAAATCTCCGTCCAACTTCAGGATTTTATTGGCATTATGTCCCAGATTCAAACTAGTGCTCCAACGAAAATCTTTTGTCTCGATATTAGTTGAACGAATTTCCAATTCATATCCCTTGTTTTGTAATTTGCCTATGTTGGCAAGATAACTTGAGAAACCTGTTGCAAGAGATAATGGCCGGCTGTAAAGCAGATTTTTCGTTGTACGAACGTAATATTCAAATGTAACATTCAGTCTGTTATCGAAGAATCCCAAGTCGATACCGGAGTTGAAGTTGTAGTTGGTTTCCCAAGTCAGTTCCTTGTTTTCCAGTTGCGACTGCTTGATACCCGGATTATCGTTATAATTACTGGTCAGACTGCTCAATCCCATATATCCATAATAAGAAGACGGCAGAGTTCCGTTCACGCCGTAAGAAACTCTAAGTTTCAGGTCGCTTAACCAGTTCTGAAGAGGTTTCATAAAACTCTCGCTACTCACTCTCCATGCACCGGACAATGACCAGAAATTTCCCCAACGATTCTCTCTTGCCAATCGCGAACTTCCGTCTGTTCTCCAACTCGCTCCCAGATAGTATTTGTTGTCATAATCATAGTTAGCACGTGTAATATAAGAAACAATACGCGTCGTACTGTTAGAACCTCCCATACTCTGATACACTACACCATTGTTGACTTCCGGCTTATCCCAGCGTGCAAAATTAGAGATAGTAGTTCCCAGTCCATCCGACTCCTTACTGTTGATTTCATAACCAACCAAAAGGTCCAGATTGTGTTTTTTCTTGATCTTTGTCTGATAAGTCAGAATATTAGACCATGTCATATTGGTAATATCATTATAATCTTTGCTGAAACGCCCGTTATCATCGTCACCGTCACTGGTACGCGGGTCTTTCCATGCACGAGACTTGTTCATCACAAAATCATAGCTGAATGTAGACGCAAACTTGATTCCTTTCCAAATATCGAATGATGCATATACGGTATTGAAAGAACGAGTCGCATATTCTCTCTTAAAATTATAAGAATTTGATAACATCGGATTACGGTCATCCAATTTGATTAATGCACGGTTCCAGGTGCCGTCTTCATTCCATATAGGGTCAGACGGTGTGGCTCCATTACGCGTACCGTAAATTGGAGAAGTATACGATGTCCCCTCCGAATAAGTATCCTGATTCACTTTGGAGAACTGTATCTTTGCACCGATATTCATCCATTTAGCCATCTGATAGTCTACATTCAAACGTGCAGAAATACGTTCCAGACCGGAGTTTATCGTAACACCATCCTGCTTCATATAGCCGATAGATGTATAGTATTTAATCTTTTCCTGTCCGCCGGAAGCTGAAAACTCGTAATTCTGATGGCTACCGTTACGGAACAGATAATCATCCCAATTTACAAAACCACACCAAGGGATCGGTGCATACTGGTCAATATTCGAATCGGCATAAGCCCATGCTTCATTCTCGGTCATCCCCTGATGAAGTCCCACCTCATCATCGGTCTTACCGCTATAAGTTAAAGCATAATTTCGAAGCCCCTCGTGGATCAGGTTACGACGTTCCTGTCCGCCCATCAATTCGCGGAAAGGCATGGCAAAATTAGAGAATCCCCAATCCGATTTCAATTTAAAGACCGGTTTACCTGCTTTTCCTTGTTTCGTAGTAATAATGACAACGCCATTCGCTGCACGTGAACCATAAAGTGAAGCAGCAGCGGCATCCTTGATAACAGTGATGCTTTCAATATCCGATGTATTCAAGGTAGACATTACATCCAAACCGGAATCACTACCAGATGCACCAATATTACCCGACAATACGGGAACACCATCCACTACATACAGCGGAGAATTGGAGGCATTGAACGAACCCATGCCACGGATACGGATGGACGTTGACGAACCCGGTATACCCGAACCGGTATTTACGCTGACACCGGGAGCCGCCCCCTCCAACATCTGTTGGAAAGATACATTAGGCACATCTTTCACAGCATCTGTCTTTACGATACTAGCAGAACCTGCATAAGCCGATTTCTTGAAAGTACCATATCCCGTTACAATCACTTCGTCCAACAGGTTATTATCCACTTTCAGGATTATGCTCATCGGCTTGCCGGGAGTTGCAACTACCTCCTGTGACGTATAACCGATATAAGAAACCATCAGAGTCACTTTCTTGTCTGTAACTTCCAGATGGAAATTACCGTCCATATCAGTCATCATACCGTTAGTTGTACCTTTCACGATGACATTAGCTCCGATTATCGGCTCTCCACTATCTTCAATTACTTTCCCTGTAATCGTATATTTCTCACGTGCAACAGTTTCCGTCCTAACGGGTTCAGCCTTACGGATGGCAATTACTCCATCATGAACCGTATAAGTCAGTCCGCTATTTCGCAGGCATTTGTTAAGCACTTCAGAAATCAGTTCATTCTTCACATCCAGATTTTCCACTCTGACTTTCTTCGCATCATTTGTGCTGTAGATAAAGGTAAAGTCCGTTTGTTTCTGAATTTCCCAAAGAACTTCATTCAATGTTACATTTCTGAATTTGGCTGTAACTGTGGTCTGTGCGAATATAGATGCGCGCATCAGCCCTGAAGTTGTAATACAGAGAAAAAGGAACATCATACAAAGACGTTTTCCATATTTCCCAAATCTGGCAACATTACGTAGTTTTTCCATAAAACAGGGATTAATGATTAGTGAATATTTTGATAGTTTTTCCTTCTACTGTGACAGTTACTCTACCCGTTTGCTCCAACAATTTCACCAATGGGGTAATCTCATTATAGCGGTTAACATAGCAACCGAAGCGTAACTCTTTCGTCGCCTCATTCTCATAGACTACATCCATATCATACCATCTGGCAAGAGTTTTCATGATGTCGTCCAATCGCTGGTCCTTGAAATTGATCTTTCCATGTATCCATGAAGTATAAAATGCAGTATCTACATTGCGTACATTGATCTGGTTGCTGCCCGGAGTAATACAAGCCTGTTCCGATGGTTTCAGAATCCGGTTACTTCCATTTTCAGTCTGTACTTTTACCGAACCGCTGACAAGTGTAGTTTGATATTCTTCGTTTGCGTAAGCTGATATATTAAAAGAAGTTCCTAATACTTCTATTTTCATCCCTTTGGTTTGTACAATAAAAGGCTGTCCGGTTTTGCTTACTTCGAAATAGGCCTCTCCCTCCAGTTCTACCAGACGGCAATCCTGTGCAAACTGAACAGGGAAACGGATGGAACTCATAGAATTCAACTGTACTTTACTTCCATCGCTCAACGTCAGCTGATATTCACCACCACGAGGAACGTTTACCTTATTATATGCAAGTTTTTCGGATGTCCGGGCGGGAGCCTGCTGATAATTCAATGCTGTAGAATCCACCTGAATAACTGTACCATCTTTTTCTTTCAATTCCACGCCGGAGGTAGACTTCAAATCAATTGCTTCTCCATTATCCAGAATAAGAACGGCTTTCTTACCACCCGGAACAATTTGTTCCGCTACTTGAGATAACGGCTGGGGTTCATTACTGCTCTTATATATTGCCACAGTAGCAACAACCACCAGAAAAATGAAAATAGCAGCATATTTACATATATTCAGTATCCGATGTCTGAACCGATGGCGTTGGATTTTTCTTTGCACTCCCTCCCATCCGTCCTCTGTATGGAAAGTTTGCCGCTTCTGCATATTCTGCTTTATGTTCTCTTCCTTGCAGATTTCCCGAAAAAGGCGTTCGTTTTCGGGCGATTCATTTCTCCACCGGGTCAGTTCCGCCTGTTCTTCTTCCCCGATTTCATCAGATAAGTATCTGGCAATGAGTCTTGCAATATAGAAATGTTGGTTTATCATAATTCACATGTTTTAATCGTTGTTTATACTAAAACAGGTGAATTGAAAATCAGGGTGTATTAAAAATGTTTTTTTTAAAAGAAACTATAAAAAGTAAAAAACCAGATAGTAATAGTCTTTCAAATATACGCGTAATTTACGGTAGGCAATCTTTTTCTGGGAGTGTACCGTTTCGCCGGAAATATTCAGTGTTTCAGCAATTTCCGGATTGCTTTTTCCCTCAAGTGCCAGTTGCATAATGCTTTTCATCTGCGGTGGCAGTTTTTCAATGGCATCCACCAATATCCGGTAACTTTCTTCTGCTATGACCTTGTCTTGAAAAAAAGAGTCTTTACTCATTTCCTGAACTTTCTGTGCATACTCGTTCATGACCTTGGTATGTTCCAGTTCATTCAAAGATTTATTGCGTACCGACGTGTAGAGGAATGATTTAATCTGATGCACATACATGAAATCATCGCGTAACTGCCACAACTTCACAAAACACTCCTGAACAATATCAGCCGCTAATGCATCATTTTCGACATACTGATTAGCAAACATACATAGAGATATGTAATATTTGTCGAATATAGAACGAAACTGCGTCTCATCAGTTAACTTAATACTAATATAGTCTGTTGTGCCAATCACGTATTCTTTATTTTGGTTACAAATATACCATTTGAAAATTATGTAACCAAACAAAAATGAAAAATCACAATCTTTGTTTCATTACAAAACCCTCAAAGAAGTCGTCCCGATAACTATTACCGATAGCAATTTCATACGATTTTATAAATATATCATTATTGTCAAATGACTCGATGTGATCGGTATTGACGATATAGGATTTATTCACCCGCAAAAAAATAGATTTTGGTAATAAATCGAATATGGCTTTCAGGCTCATGCGAGTAATGATACGCTGGTCGTTCAGTTGAAGAATGACGTAATCTTTCAATCCCTCAATAAAGAGAATATCGGAGAAATTCACCTTGAAATACCGGCGCTCTGCCTTTACGAAGAAATATTCAGCGGCAACAATCGTTTCGATAGCTTCTTTTTCTTCTTTCAATAATAGAGAATGATAGGATAACGCTTTATCCACCGCCTTTTGAAAACGTTCCGCTTCGACAGGCTTAATCAGATAGTCGATTGCATCTACTTCATAGCTATCCAACGCATATTCTGTATAGGCTGTGGTGAAAATAACCAGTGTCTTTTTGGAAATTGTACGGGCAAACTCTATTCCTGTAATCCCAGGCATCTGAATATCCAGAAAAACCAGATCGACTCCCTGTTGCTCCATAAAGTCGGAAGCAGTTGCAGCACTGTTAAAACTGCCTATCAACTGGAGGTTATCGGATTCTTCTATCAATAACTTCATGGCCTCACGTGCCAAGGGTTCATCATCTACAATGATACAATTCATAATGTTATACTTAAAATTACAGAATAGAGATTTTCATCTTCTCTTTGTTCCAACTTATAATGTTCAGGATACAGTAATCCTAACCTACGCTGGATATTGGCAAGTCCGATTCCACCGACTTTACCCTGCTGGACTGCAACAGCCGGTTTAGAATTCTCACACCGGAAATCCAGTCGGTGAGCATCCACCTTAAAAAAGACATGGACATACGAAGAATGCTCACTATCAAAACTATGTTTCACCGCATTTTCCACAAAAGGAATGAATAACAAAGGCTGAATCCAAATGGAATCCACTTCTCCCTCCTGCCTCAACGTAAACTGGAAATTGTCACGGCGTATCTTTTCCAAATTCAGATAGTCATTCAGGAAACGGATATCCGAAGCCAATGAAACTCTTTCACGCGAACTGTCGTTAATCTGATACCGTAGCAAATCTTCCAGTTTAAAAAGTACTTTGGAAGCTTCTTCCGGATTTCTCTTTATCAGGACATTGGCATTATTCAGCATATTGAAAAGAAAATGCGGGTTAATCTGATTCTTCAGAAATGTCAGTTCGGATTGCAAAGTAGTGGACTCGAGTTCGTCAATACGCAGATTATAACGCAACCAATGGGTAAACAAGGATATGGCTGCCGAACCTGCGGTAACAAAACCGATGGTCAGTATCCCCGAAAAAGTATTAATGAAAGTAGCGAATCTGCCAGGATCTTTTCCTGGCAGAATTACTTCAAAGAGTAATCCCTGGGTGACTGAAAGGAAGACGATAACTACCAAATTCGTCAGGACAGCCGCCAGGACATAGTGCCCCAAACGGTTCTTCAACAGAAAACAGGGTACTAATATATACAGGTTCATATAGATTACCGTATTAATGGAAACAAAATATGCCAGGAATCCACCAAAACGCCGCCAAAAAGAAACTGACTGCAAAGGTTCGTACCAAAAGACATTAATAGTCATCAAAAGAACTATTATTTGCAGTAACAGATGTCTACATGTCCGGTAATGAGGACTTAACAGAAAAGCTGTGACACTTTTATCTTCCATTCTTCTATGTTCTGTATTCAGGTTCATACTTCACCTCCTTTCAATTCCAACCAGATGCTTTCTGTCGTCAGGAATAGTCTGTAACGATTGCCATATAATAAGTTCAGTCTTTGGCGGATTCTTTCAAGTCCTTTATCTTCCAAAAGATTCACTTGTAGGCAAAGACAAGTGAATATAATTGTGTTCTCTTCTACTTTCAAATGGATTTTGAGAGAAACAGGGATTGATGTTCGCTGTTCGTTGATTGATTTTACAATATATTGCACAAATGGAATGAAAAGCAAGGGTGGAACCAGTGTTCTATTAACTTCTCCATCCGCAAGCAGTTCATAATTGAATTGTGCCTGGGAATTCTGTTCCAAGGTCAGGTAATTATTCAGGAAATTAATTTCACTACTAAGCAACACCTTTGTTCTGCTGCAATCATATAGCTGATAGCGAAGTAGTTGACTTAATTTCATCAGCATCTTCGAAGCTTTTTCCGGTTCGCTCAATGTCAGTTCCCCCGAATGATGCAATGTTTTGAAAAGAAGTTCGGGGCTGACTTGTTCTTTTAGCTGTTCCACTTCCGAAAGTACGTGAACCTTTTCCATTTGTGAGACACGTTGATGGTCTATCATCCATTCTTTCAGGAGAACGGTCATTGTTCCTCCTATCATGCAGAGTGTGGACAACATGAAAGAAGATATATAATCCATCAGGCTCCGCAGGCAGCGGCTCAGGTGCTTCACGCCGCACGCGCCCACCACGTCGCCCACCGCGAGGATGTTATAGATCATTCCGGCTTTTCCTCCGTCAGCGTGTCGTAAAAGGCAAAGGTCTCGGCGAAAAGAGTCTCGCCGTAGGCGGTCAGCTTCGCGCAGTAGTCCTCGTAGGCGGCGAGCAGCCGCTCGCCCTCCGCCGTCAGCGTCGCGCCGCCGCCGTTCCGCCCGCCCGTGGAGGACCGGAGCAGCTTGACGCCCAGCCCCTCCTGCGCGGTGCGCAGGACCGTCCACGCCTTGGAGTAGGCCATGTTCATCGACATCGCCGCCGCGCGCAGCGAGTGCAGCTCGCGCACACGGCGCAGCAGCTCCGCCACGCCCGGGCCGAAGCACTTTCGATCGGTGAAGATACGCACGGTCAGATTGGCGTGCAGGTCATTCGTTATCTCTCCCTATGATAACGACTTTATTTCCCTTTGTCAACGCGGAAAAACGGCGGAGAAACAGCCGCTGCCGGCTCCCGCTCCGCCGTATTCCTCACCGGAAGGTGTTGTAATGCGCGTTTTCGCCGTCGAGCAGAAAGCCGTCGGTGTCATGGACGCGGGCGTTTTCCAGCATGAGACGGTAGCGCAGCTCGTTCGACATACCGCGCGCCGAGGCCGCGGTCTGCCCCGCGGGCGTGCCGGTAGGGTTGTTGTAGCTGCCGTGGAGCGTGGAGTTCGCCGTCGCATTCTTCGTGCCCGCGCGCTTGTCCGCGCTCGTGTTGCCATAGCCGTTGCCATAGCGCACGACTGAATCGTTCTCCCGGCCGGTGTAGCGCGTGCCGGTCGCCGGGTCGGTCTTGAGCTCGCCGCCGACGTTGGAGCTGCTGTCGGTCTTGCCGGTCATGCCGCTCGTGGTACCGTTTTCCGCACCGTTGACATTTCCGTTCGCCGCGCCGTTGTTCTGATCCCCGCCGCAGGCGGTGAGGGAACAGAGCAGCAGCGCGGTCACAGCAAGGATCGCAAAATTTTGCTTCATCGTTTTTCTCCCCTTGTCTTTTTCCATGCAATACCCAACGGTAGTATTTCCGGCAAAAGCAAAATGCGGCACGGCAAAATCTGCAAAAAAAGAAAGGCGCGAAGCTCGCGCCTTTCTTTGGGAAATTTTTCCTTACTTCGCGGCCTTGGCAGCCTTGAACGCCTCGATGAGCATCGGGGTGACCTTGAACAGGTCGCCGCAGATGCCGTAGTCGGCAATCTCGAAGATGGGAGCGGTCTCGTTCTTGTTGACCGCAATGATGCACTCGGACTCGCTCATACCGGCCTTGTGCTGGATGGAGCCGGAGATACCGAGGGCAATGTAGACCTTCGGGTGAACGGTCTTGCCGGTCTGACCGACCTGATGGTCGGCAGTGAGCCAGCCGGAGTCGATGGCAACACGGCTGCCGCCGACGACGCCGCCGAGCACGTCCGCCAGCTCTTCCGCCAGCTTGATGCCGCCCTCGACGTCCTTGCTGATGCCGCGGCCGACGGAGACGATGTAGTCCGCGCCGATCAGGTCAACGAGCTTCTTCGCAGCCTTGACGACCTCGACGACCTCGGTGTCCATATCGGCCTCGCTCAGGGTGAAGCTGGGCTTGGTGATCTTCACCGCGTCCGCCTTGGCCTGATCGAAGGGAGCCTTCTTCATCACGCCGGGGC
>ENA-USYV01002662-USYV01002662.1-human-gut-metagenome-genome-assembly--contig:-NODE-2662-length-14016-cov-3.542148_pt1 | contig 14016 bp, 13 predicted proteins | sample MGYA00250066_ERZ773514 | MGnify/ENA primary metagenome ERZ773514 (study PRJEB29103, sample SAMN06112049) | human gut metagenome | biome: human gut; feature: ankylosing spondylitis patient; material... | reverse complement strand
TCGAGCTCGTGGATATGATATTACTCATAACAGGCTGACAGAGGGACTGTTTGCCGTCGGATTTCCTATCTATAACTTTCACTGTTTACCACATCGATCCGCAGATAGCCATCCTGCATTCCGGTTGTCTCACAAATTCGGACACGGTCGAAAGAATGATAGCGCATGCATCCAGCCTCGCATTTATTTTACATGGTCATTTACAGTTTATATCCAGCATCTTTTATCTATGCCGGTTTTTATCCGATTTTTTAATGTTTTGCTGCCGTATCTTTCTTATTTTTCTCCTCTAAATCGCTCTCGTCGCCTCTGCCAGCCACACCTTCTCTTCCTCCGTCATATGCGGAGACAGCTTCTCATACACGCCCTTATGGTACGTGTTCAAAAGCTCGCGGTCGCGCGCTTCCATCAGCGATACGTCGATCGTGTCCAGATCGATCGGAACCCAGGTCAGATTTTCAAATTTCATGAACTGACCAAATTCATTCTTCACATCCTTTACACAGAGCATCAGATTCTCCGTCCGGATGCCAAATTTTCCTTCCAGATAAAGACCCGGCTCATCAGAGGTAACCATACCTTCCTCCAGAACCGCATTTTCAGCGGGCGATGTGAGCAGCCTCCATCGGATGGAATTCGGGCGCTCATGCACACAGCCCAGATAGCCGACACCATGCCCTGTTCCATGGTTGAAATCCAGGCCGTTTCTCCACAGGAGTTCGCGCGCAATATAGTCCAGGTTGATACCGCGGCAGCCATACATAAACTTCGCATCCAGCAGACGCAGCATCGAGCACGCCACCAGCGTACAGCAGCGTTTTTCTTCCTGCGTGATCGGTCCGACCGCGATGGTACGCGTCACATCCGTCGTTCCCTCATAATACTGTCCGCCGGAATCGACCAGATACAGCCCCTTATTCGGCACACTGCTCTTCTCTGTCTCAGACGCCGTATAGTGGCACATCGCCGCGTTCGGTCCCCACGCAGAGATCGTCGTAAAGCTCATATCCAGGCAGTTTTTTTGTTCCAGGCGCAGCTTATCCCGAGATTCCCCGGCGGTCCACTCATCCAGTCCTTTTTCACCTGCATGTTCCTTCATCCAGCGCAGGAAACGGGTCAATACCAGACCATCCTGCACATGCACGCGGCGCATATTTTCCTGTTCCACTGGATTTTTGACTGCTTTTGCCGCTGCCGTCGGGTTCATCGCCTCGATCACTTTCACACTCGCATCCAGGCACCGGAACAGACGGTAATTGATCTTCGACTTTTCCAATAATACACGCTCATAGCGGAATGCGGATGCAATCTGGTATACCGCCTCATATGGCATGATCCGAACGCCCAGTCCATGCAGATAGGTACGTACTTCCTCGTTCAGCGTCTTCTCATGAATAAAGAAGAATAATTCCTGTTTTGTCACAATCAAGTAGGACAATACAACCGGCGTATGTACAATGTCATCGCCCCGGATATTTAAAAGCCACGCAATATCATCAAGACTCGTCAGCAGATGCACCGTCGCCTGACACTTTTTCATCTCCCCGCGCAGATCTGCAATCTTCTCCGCCGCCGGTTTTCCCGCATACTTCTCTTCCAGAATCCAGACCGGGTTCATCGGAAGCGCCGGGCGGTCATCCCAGATACTCCCAATCAGATCCTCTCCCTCCGAAATGCGTACCTTTTTCCCAGACAGTGCTTTCGCGATGTGCTCGCCCTCTGCCGTATCGACCACTCTGCCGTCAAAGCCCAGAACACCCTGTTCCGGCATATGTTTTTTCAAAAATTCCAGCGTTGTCGGCACGCCCTCCTGACCGGAGCGATAAAGTTTCACCCCGCTGCCGGAAAGCTCTGCTGCCGCCTGCACAAAATATCTGCCATCCGTCCAGAGCCCTGCGTCCTCCATCGTGATGATCGCTGTTCCCGCCGAGCCGGTAAAGCCTGTCATATATTTCCGGCATTTGAAATACTCGCTCACATATTCCGAGCCATGGAAATCCGATGTCGGAATCAGATATGCGTCCATTCCACGCTCCGCCATCTTCTCGCGAAGCTGTTCAATTCTCTCCCGAACCTCACGTCCCATTTTTCTGCCTCCTATTGTTTCTCTATTATCCATTTTTCAACGCATCTTCGATCGCCTCCGTGATCGCCTCACTGTACGTCGGATGCGCGCGCATCGCCGTCGAGAGCTGATATGCCGTAAGACCGTTGGCGATCGCCGTTGCCATCTCTCCAATCATGTCCGTCGCACGCGCACACATGATCTGCGCCCCGATCAGCGTGTTGGTATACGCCTCAAAAATCAGGCGCACAAAACCGCGGCTGTTTCTCGCCAGAAGCGCTTTTCCATTTTCCGTCATATATGCCACACCGCACTTGATCTTCATATTATAAAGGCGGGCGTCATTTTCCGTAAATCCAACCGCCGCAATCTCCGGCTCCGTATAAATACAGGTCGGCACAACCGGAAGCACGACATACATACCGTTCGGCACGACCGAAAGCTGCATCCGGTGTCCGCGTCCCGCCAGGTTTTCGACCAGATAAGCCGCATGGGACGCTGCCACATGGGCAAGACGTTTCCGCGCCACGGTATCGCCGATCGCATAGACATTTTCCTGCGTCGTGCGGTAGGTTCCCTTGATGAGCGGACGCCCATTTTCCAGCTGTACCTGACAATCGTCCGCCAGAACCTTCGACATATTCGGGCGTCTGCCGACTGCCACCAGCACGCGGTCCGCCGGGCTTTCCTTCCAGCCGCGCTCACAACGGTAATTGACCGACACCGTGTCATTGCCGCGATCCTTGATCTCCATGACCTGTACATTGCAGTGGACTTCAATACCCTTAGAACGCAGATTTGCTTCCATCTGCTCGGAAATCATCGGATCCATCGACTCCAGCAGACGATTTGCCTGCTCCAAAAGCGTCACGCGGGAACCGAGCGCCGCGAAGATCGTCGCGATCTCCACACCGATGACACCGCCGCCGATGACCGTCAGACAGTCAAAATTCCAGTCATCCATCCGCAGAATATCACGGCTTGTCATAACCTGCGGCAGATCAATTCCCGGGATATCCGGAATCACAGGGCTGGAACCGGTTGCCAGAATCACATTTTTTCCTTTCAGCGTCAATGCGCCTTTGGAGGTCGTCACACGCACCACATTATCCGCATGCAGGCGCGCATCGCCGTGAATCATCTCCACCTCCGCTTTTTCTAACATTCCCTGAATCATTGAGCGGAATGATTCCACGGACTCATTTTTATAAATCTGCATCTGCCGCCAGTCAAAGCTGACCTTCTCCGCCACGATGCCAAACCGGAATGCTTTCAACATATCCCGGTAGACTGCCGTCGCCTGCAGAAGCGCCTTGGCAGGAATACAGCCGGTATTGACGCATGAGCCGCCCAGCGCTTTTTTCTCGATCAGGACTGCATCCATCCCCATCGCCGCCGCACGCAGCGCTGCCGTATATCCCGCCGGTCCCGCACCGATAATAATTAAATCATAGATATGATCCGCCATATAAATATCCTATCCTCTCATTCTATGGGCTTCCCATTACACAAAAAACTGCCGCAGAAAATCACTTTCCCGGGCAGCTTTTCATCAATTTTATTTTTACAGCAGATGAATGTTGTTAGCCTCTGCCTCTGCGCGCACACCGTCCGGCCAGATCGACGCCTGCACCTCTCCGATATGTGCTTTCCGCAGGAAGAACATACAGATACGGGACTGACCGATACCGCCGCCGACTGTATACGGAAGCTCTCCCTCCAGAACTGCTTTCTGGAATGGCAGCTCCGCGCGTTCCTCACATCCCGCCTTTACCAACTGCTCTTTCAGGGAATCCTCATCAACACGGATACCCATGGAAGAAAGCTCCAGTCCGATATCCAGAACTGGATAATATACCAGAATATCGCCGTTTAATTTCCAGTCATCATAGTCCGGGGCACGACCATCGTGCTTCTCACCGGATTTCATCTTGTCACCAATCTGCTCGATAAATACCGCACCGTGCAGCTTCGCAATCTTGTACTCGCGCTCCTTCGGTGTGCAATCCGGATACATATCTTCCAGCTCCTGGGTCGTCACAAATGTGATATTTTCCGGAAGATAACGTCCAATGTACTCATACTCATATGCCATATAGTCCTCGGTCACTTTCAGTGCCTTGTAAACCGAACGGACAATGGATTCCAGTGTCTCACGGGTACGATCTTTTTTACTGATGATCTTCTCCCAGTCCCACTGATCCACATAAATGGAATGGATGTTGTCTGTATCCTCATCACGACGGATCGCGCTCATGTCGGTGTAAAGGCCTTCACCTTCCTGAAATCCGTACTCTTTTAATGCCTGACGTTTCCATTTGGCGAGAGAATGTACAATCTCAGCCTTCCGATCTTTCTGCTCCAGAATTCCAAAGGATACCGGGCGCTCTACGCCGTTTAAGTTATCGTTCAGACCAGATTCCGGCAGTACAAAAAGCGGTGCGGACACACGGGTCAGATTGAGCTGTTTTGCCAGTTCTCTCTGAAAAAAGTCCTTGATTTCCTTGATAGCAACCTGTGTTTCTCTCAAATCCAATACCGGTTTATAACCAGCCGGAGTAATTAAATGTTCCATCTGTTACATCCTCTCTTTTTTCCCGGTGCGTGTCCGGTTCCCTGCCGCACTGCCGATTTCTGCAGCCGCAGTTCATCCTTTTAGTCAAAGCTTGCAGGCACGCGCCTTTTAAGTCATTTCTTGTTATTGTACTGCATGGAATTTCTACTCAAAGAAACTCACCTGTGGACAATAACCGTTTGGTAGCTATTATATCATTTATATAGGAAAATGGGAACAGGTAAAATAGGAAAATAACTTCTTTAAAATAAATGAAGGTGTTCGCACGCTTTATAAATTCCATCTTCCCCGATCGGTGCCGTCACGTAATCGGCTACTTTTTTAAGCGCATCCACTGCATTTCCCATCGCCACGCCGATGCCGGCTTCCTGCACAACCTCAATATCATTCATGCTGTCGCCAAATGCCACTGTATCGGAGAGATCTTCTTTTTCTCCAAAATACACCGCCAGCCTGCGGAGTCCGTCCGCCTTGGAATTGCCTTTCTCGACCACATCCGCGCCATGTCCGCTCGCAAACATCGGCAATTTCAGGGTCGGAAATTCCCGTTCCATCTCCTTCACCTGTTCACGGCTGCCGACAAACGCCAGTGTCCGGACCGACATCGTGAGCATCTTCCACGGATCCTGGAACTGCCGCCCGCAGCTTCCCCAGAAGCGGATATCATTAGCCGCAATGATCTCCGGATGGATATAGTAATCTTCATCCCCCACCGTCATGCCGATTCCGAAGCCCTTCTCATCGCAGAAACTCAGCACCCGGCGCAGGAGTTCCGGATCAAAGATGTGCTCAAACAGCAGCTTATCTCCCACTGTGATCTTCGTCCCGTTCATATGTACAATCGCATCCGGACGGACGATGTCCCGGTACGATGTACTGTAATAATTATCCATATCGCGTCCCGTTGCCAGCACAATCTTGTACTTCGGGCGCAGCTTTTCAATCGCCTCCAGCGCACTCGGTGTGATCTGATCCGTCCGGTGGTCTAAAAGGGTCATGTCGAGGTCAAAACTTATCATGATGTTCTCCTTGGGGTTGGTTACTACAAAAGGTCACAGCCGAAGACTCTGCTATGACCTTTTCTTTTAATTATCCACGTTTTCATCATACCATTTTTCAAATTTGGAGTCAATATTGGGAAAATATTCATTCTATTGATCCATTCCATTAATTCGTAAAATTCCACTCAAGCATCAAAATTACATCAAAAAACAAACATCCGGCAGCGAAAATTTAGAAGTCATAGTTGATTTTTGATGTAATTTTGATATAATGATACGCATATAATACTTCAACAAATGGCGGTATATGTCAGCTGAACATTTGGCAAAGTGCAGCTATGATTTATTTTCGGGGTATGGCGTAGCTTGGTAGCGCGCTCGGCTGGGGGCCGAGAGGTCGCAGGTTCAAATCCTGTTGCCCCGATTTTTAGCGTATTCTTAGAGTTCTTAATAACTGAAGGGAAGAAAGCCGGGCAGCTCTCACCGCCCGGCTTTCTTCCTCTCAGTTCACACCCCATGCAAGCTGAATCTCCATCTCTAATTTCCGCAGCCACAGCCGCCATTATTACTGCAGCCGCAGCCAGACTGGCTGTCTCTTCCTGCATCGTAGCCATCCCGGTAGCCGATGGCATAACCATCGTTGAAACCTCTCCGATAGGAATTTCTTCCGTTATTTCCACAGCTATTCCAGCCCCATCCATTGTTTCCGCAGCCGCCGCATCCTCCGCAGTGTCCACAACCATTACCCCAAGACCAACACATATGATAATCTCCTTTTCATTTTTCATTGATACTATATCATATGCCTGTCAACGCAAAGTGTGTCCCACTTCCCCGGAAGCCACACTGTCAGCCGTTTCAAGCATCTGTCCCAAAACAAGCCACCAGCCATTTTCTCTGCATCATGGCAGCAAAAATGGGCGCATGCCAAACACATCACGCCCACTTTTATCTACTTACACCCGGAAGTTCCGGCTCTTAAACACATACACATGTGCGAACAGTGTCACCAGCACAACCGCCGCCAGCACCAGATCGCCCGTACCGCCGCCCAGATGAAACGCCATGCCAAACAGCGACAGCGTATCAATCGCAAACAGCCATTTTTCAACTGCATACACCTTTTTCAGGTTATATTTCTTCGGATCGATCGAATCCGATATAAAAATCAGGAAATCTTTGCCGCAGAACAAATCAATTGTCTCTGCCAGTCCCAGACACCCCGTTAAAAAGAACAGTATATCCATCCGTATTCTCCTCCCCTAGAACCGTTTCCAGGTTTCCCTTGAAAACAGCAGAAGTAGCGGAAATATCTCCAGACGTCCTGCCAGCATATCAAAGATTAAAACCAGTTTTGAGAAATTACTGAAAAACTCAAAGTTTCCGGTCGGTCCGACCAGCGCCAGACCCGGTCCGATATTATTAAACGTAGCCGTAACCGCCGTAAAATTCGTCACCAGATCGTATTCATCCAGAGAAATCAATAGAACAGATACCGCAAAAATGAGCACATACGCAACCATAAACACATTCGTCGAGCGCACAACCTCATGCTCTACGATCTTTCCATCCATTTTGATCTTCTCCACTACACTCGGATGCAGGTACTGCTTCAGTTCCTTTTTTACCGATTTAAGCAGAATCAAGACGCGCGACACCTTGATACCGCCGCCTGTGGTAGAAGAAAATCGTGGTTTGAAAGTAAAATTTGGCGATGGCAGAAGGAGGGAAATATCTGAACATGGAATATTGGGAACTTTTGAAAGAAGAAAATGAGGCGGTTGCGGAGCGCCATGAGCTCGCGATGGAGCGCATCGGCCATATGAAAGAAGAAGCGACGGTTGGCGAGCCATACCGGGCATTTTTTGAGCGCACCGTCCAGTTTATCGAGCTGATAGAAGAAACCTTCCAGAAACAGATGGATGGGACGCTGGCGGCGATGAGCCAGAAAGAGGCAACAGAATTTAACCGGACGCTTTATGCGGATATACTTTCTGGGGCGTATGGAAAGAGCTTTGCGAACCCGGACTATGCGGCAAAAGAGCTGGGAGAGAACTATGGTCCGTGGCTGTCATTTCTCTATACGGAGATCCGCAGCGCGATCGTTTACGCCTATGAGAGCCGTCTGGTGGATGTGACGGTGTTGGAGGAACTGTTTATTGAGGTTTACAACCTGTTTGAGGACGGGACGCCGGAGGTGGCGGAGCTTCGCGAGCCGCTCTACTATTTTGTCAGTGATTATTGTGACAGGATGCTTCCGTGGCGGGTGCGTGAGACGCTGGATCCGTCGCTGGATTTTGGAAAATCGATCATTATGGACAGTGATTTAAACGATCTGCGTTATCTGTACCGGTTTGGCGAATATATCTCGGAGACAGAGCTTGCGACAGCACGTTTTATGAATGAGCTGCCGGAGGAGACGGTACGCCGGATGGCAGATACCTACACAGAAGGCTACCGCAAGGGATTTGCGGCGACCGGACGCAGCTATGAGGGCAAGAAAACGGTGCAGATCCGTTACCACATCGGATTTGAGCGCATGATCCGGATGGCAGTGGAAAATTTCCGCGAACTCGGTCTGGAGCCGATCATTGCCCGCGCCTCCATCGGCACGGTGAACCGGATGGCGGCGCGCACGAACGGTTACTATGGCACACCGGCGAACCGCCAGTACGAGTATGATCACCGCTACGACAATGCGGTTTACCTGGACAAGGCCTTTCGTGAGCGGAAATTGTCTATTTTAAAGGTGGCATATGAGACATACAAGGATCTGGCGTCGGTATATGCCGGTCCGGCAGTTGTGGAAACCTTCGGCGAGACCGGATTTGAGCCGGTCAATGCAGCAGCAGCCTTTTCTTTAAGTGAAAAACAGGAGAAACTGCTGTTATCCTACAGCAATGAGGCGATGCAGATTGTGGACGCGTATATTCCGGGAACGGAGACGAGCTTCACAATCATTGCATTCCCGCTTCCGGAGATCGGAGCGGAGTTTGAGGCGGTTTTTAAGGAGACGATCCGCATCAATACGCTGGACTATGAGCTGTACCGCGACATCCAGCAGATCATGATCAACGAACTGGATCAGGCATCGCAAGTCCACATCAGCGGACGCGGCGGCAACCGCACCGATCTGACCGTACAGCTTCACACGCTTGCTGAGCCGACGAAACAGTCGAATTTCGAAAACTGCGTGGCGGATGTAAATATTCCGGTTGGAGAAGTCTTTACCTCCCCGCAGCTTTCTGGGACAAACGGGCTTCTGCATGTCGGCAGCGTCTATATCGGAGAATTTCAGTTCAAAGATCTGGAAATCCGGTTTGAAAATGGTATCGCTGTCTCCTATACCTGCAAAAACTTTGAGACGGAAGAGGAAAATAAGGCGTTAGTGAAACAGATGATCCTCAAAAACCATGAGACGCTGCCGATGGGCGAGTTTGCGATTGGCACCAACACAACTGCGTATGAGGTAGCGCTGCGCTACGGCATTCTCGACAAATTCCCGATTCTGATTGCCGAGAAGATGGGACCGCACTTTGCGGTAGGCGATACCTGCTACAGCTGGATGGAGGACTGCCCGGTCTTCAACCCGGATGGACGCGAGATGGTGGCGCGTGAGAATGAGATTTCAGCAAAACGCAAAGAAAACCCGCAGGAGGCATATTTTGGCTGCCATACGGACATTACAATCCCGTACTCCGAGCTGGATACGATCGAGGCGATTCATCCAGATGGAACGAGTGTAAAGATCATCGCGGGCGGACGGTTTGCGCTGCCGGGGACGGAGAAGCTGAATGAGCCGCTGGAAAAATAAAAAGAAAAAGTCATAGAAAACAGGTTTATTCTCATATAATCTCCTGAAAAGGGATTCCGGAGCAGCCGGATGGGAGATAGAATCAGAAAATGGATAGCCGTTCTGCTGGCAGGAAGTATACTGGCGATGATTCAGTTGGTTCCGGCCGGCGGGGCGGTTTTTGTTCGTGAAAACATAGAAAATAAAGAGATTCTGGGAGAGAAAGAGGCTTCTCTACAACAGCCCCTTCACGCCCGCGCCTGGGTTCTCATGGATGCGGACAGTGGGCGTATTCTGGCGGGGAAAGATGCGGATATCGCTTATCCGATGGCAAGTACGACGAAGATTCTGACCTGCATTCTCGCACTGGAACAGGGAAATCCCGATGACTGGGTCAAGGTATCAGAGAAAGCGGCCTCCATGCCGGATGTCCAGCTCAATATGCGGGCGGGGGAGCGGTACCGCCTATCGGATCTACTCTATTCCCTGATGCTGGAATCCCACAACGACAGCGCCGTGGCGGTGGCGGAGCACATCGGGGGAAGTGTGGAAGAATTTGCGGAGAAAATGAACCGGAAAGCGCGGGAGATAGGATGTAAGAATGTTTGTTTCGTGACACCGAACGGTCTGGATGTTGCGGATGCGGATGGAAACGAACACAGCGCTTCGGCGGCGGATATGGCGCGGATCATGCGTTACTGCGCGTTCCAGTCGCCGTGCCGCGAAATATTTCTGGAAATTACCCGTACGGCATCACGGACGATTCAGGATGAGTCGGGAAACCGTTCATTTTACCTGGCAAACCACAACGCGCTTTTAAGCCAGTGCACGGAGGTGCTGTCGGGCAAGACAGGATTTACCGGGAAAGCCGGGTACTGTTATGTAGCGGCGTTAAAAAAAGAGGGAAAAGCATTTACGGTGGCGCTTCTCGGCTGCGGGTGGCCGCCGCACAAGACGTACAAATGGGCGGATATGCGGAAACTCGATCAGTATGCATTTGATACATATAACTGGTATGATATATTTGACCGGGAGAAAACATTTCCGGAGGTGGAGGTGAGGCGGGGCGTGAAAGGAACGACGGCGCTCACACTGAATCTGCCATCGGAAAAACAGACGTTTCTGATGCTTCTGCGCGCGGACGAGAAGCCAGACATCCGTTATGAATACCCGACCGAGCTGGAAGCACCGGTTCATGAAGGACAGGAGGTCGGGCAGGCATCCTATTATATTAATGACGAGCAGGTGGCTGCTTATCCGATCTATGCGGCAGAAACAGTGGAGAAGATTGATTATGGGTGGTGTTTAAGACGGTGCATTTCGTATTTTGAAACAGAATTCAGATCAATATGGCAAATTCCTGCTGCCACCACGTTTTCTTACGGCACTTTCGATTCCAAAAGTGCCTACCCGTGAACAGTAGCGATTTGTTCATAATAGTTTTACAAAAATCTGCTTTATTTTGCTGGTTAATTTTGTTATAACTATAGATAGTGTGAATTACTGAGAATCATGAAAAGGATGTATTTTTTGCATAGAAAAATATTTCCAATCAGGACTCAAACAAGGATCCGGACACGGAAACGTGGAAGGAGAAAGAGAGGCACGGAGGATGAAACAGACATCACTGAGCAGAGAACAGGGGCTTGCGCTCCTTCGCAAGTATAATAAAGAACCATTTCATATTTTACATGGACTGACCGTGGAGGGCGTCATGGAGTGGTATGCTGAGCAGCTGGGATACGGGGACGAAAAAGCATTCTGGGGCATGGCGGGACTGCTGCATGACATTGATTTTGAACTTTATCCGGAAGAACACTGCGAGCGGGCACCGGAGCTTCTGCGCGACGGAGGCGCAGAGGAAGATTTAGTCCATGCGGTTGTCAGCCACGGCTACGGCATACGGGTGGATGTGGCTCCGGAACATGAGATGGAAAAGGTGTTGTTTGCAGCCGATGAGCTGACAGGGCTTATCTGGGCGGCGGCGAAGATGCGCCCGTCCAAGAGCACCAAGGACATGGAGCTTTCAAGTCTTAAGAAGAAATTTAAGGACAAGAAATTTGCGGCTGGATGTTCCAGAGACGTGATCCGCCGCGGGGCTGATCAGCTTGGCTGGGAATTAGACAAACTGATGGAACAGACGATTCTCGCCATGCGCTCCTGTGAGGATCGGGTCAACAAAGAGATGGAGGAACTGGAGTTTTGAGAGAAAATAAACCAATGAAACTGTTGTCGGTAGCGATTCCGTGCTACAATTCGGCGGCATATATGCGTAACTGCATCGAATCCCTGCTGCCGGGCGGCGATGAGGTGGAGATCCTGATCGTGGATGACGGTTCCACAAAAGATAATACGGCGGAGATTGCCGATGAGTATGAGAGAAACTATCCGGGGATTTGCCGGGCGATTCATCAGGAAAACGGTGGTCACGGTGAGGCCGTCAATGCGGGACTGCGCAATGCGACGGGCGTCTATTATAAGGTCGTGGACAGCGATGACTGGGTCAACGAAGAGGCATATATGGAGGTTCTGGATACGCTGCGCAAATTTGTCCATGACAATGTGACGCTGGATATGCTGATTACCAACTTCGTTTATGAGAAACAGGGCGCAAAACACAAAAAGGTCATGAACTACAACATGGCGCTCCCAAAACGCCAGCTCATCGACTGGAACGGTGCAAGAGGCTTCCGCCTGGGACAGTATATCCTGATGCATTCGGTCATTTACCGTGTGGAAATGCTTCGGAACTGCGGCTTGGAACTGCCAAAGCATACGTTCTACGTGGATAATATTTTTGTATATCAGCCGCTTCCACACGTAAAATCCATGTACTACCTGGATGTGAATTTCTACCGCTATTTCATCGGACGCGACGATCAGTCGGTCAATGAAAAAGTCATGATCAGCCGTATTGATCAGCAGATACTCGTCACGAAGCTGATGCTGGGATATTACGATGTGACCAAGATCAAGAATCCAAAGCTGCGCCACTACATGGTCCGCTATCTGGAGATCATGATGACAGTTACTTCAATTCTGGCGATCCGCTCGGAGACAGAGGAGAATCTGAAGAAGAAAAAAGAACTGTGGCAGTATCTGAAACAGCAGAATTTCACGCTGTATATGCGCCTGCGCTGGGGCTTCCTCGGACAGGGCGTAAACCTGCCGGGAAAAGGCGGACGGAAGGTGTCGATCGCCTGCTATAAGATTTCGCAGAAGTTTTATGGGTTTAACTAAAAATAGGGCGGATTAGAAAAGAAAATCAAATCTGTCAAAAAATGCAAATTAAAAATCCGATCGTCTGGAAAATGGAGTGTTTCCAGATGGTCGGATTTTCTGATTCTTTGTCAATCATTAGATATGATTCGATAAGGGATTACCACGTGATGAATGTTAGAGACCTAGTTTTCGTAATGGCTGCGGCAAGGGGGATTTATCGCAGATAAAAAGCTGGCACCTGTCATACTTTGGCGCCAGCTTATGTTTACTTGTCTTGAGAAATCCTTTAGCGAATATATTCCGGTTCGTTCTCTGTCTCTTCCTGCGTGCTTCCCGCATATACTAACGGATAGATAGCTGCGCTTAAAAGAATCGCGCCTGCGACGTCCAAAACCGAGTGCTGCTTCAGCGAGACAGTTGCCATGCAGATAGCGGCCATCAGGATACCGGAAAGAATCCGGATTACTTTGTGCTTTTTCAGAGACTCACTCTTCATGACCGCGATGTGGGTTCCGATGGAATTGTACACGTGGATGCTTGGAAATACATTCGTGTTCGTGTCAGCCTGGTGGAGCATATAGACCAGACGGGAACAGAGGTTCTTGTCCGGGTCTACGGCGGTCCGCAGGTCAGTTCCATTCGGAAACAGGGTGCAGATTAAGAGTGACAGCGTCATGCCGGTAAATAAAAATGCACATAACCGGTAATATTCTTCCTTGTTCTTGAAGAACAGGTATGCAATCGCAGCGGTCACATAGGCGAACCACAGTAAATATGGGATGACGAAGTATTCATTAAACGGAATCATATCATCCAGCGATGAGTGCATGATATGGTAATTGGAGGTCACGGTTTTTTCCAGATGCATAAACCACGGAAGATAGATAAATCCGTATCCCAGAATCCATATATGCCCGTATTTCTTCAGGAGTTCCTTCAGAAAATGTTTCATATCAATCAACCTCGATTTTCTTTTTATCATAAATAAATTAACATTATTTTAACATCTCTCCAAGTTCGTCTGATTATAGCACACTCACCCGCCAACTTCAAGGCTAAATAGGGATTGTTATAAATATTAAGAAAAAGGTTATGGAATGTGAAATTTGTTAAACAAAAATTTTATGGATGGACAGGGACTTTGGATTTATATATTTTATGCGGCTGTATATATGTGTCAACCGTGAGGGTATATGCGCTATCGCCTTTCACATAGGAAGTTAGTTTTAGAGTGAATTTAGGCAAAATAAAAACAGCTTGCTCAACTGCAAGCTGCTTTATCAATAGCGAGAGGGGGATTCGAACCCTCGACACCGCGGGTATGAACCGCGTGCTCTAGCCAACTGAGCTATCTCGCCAT
>ENA-USYV01002654-USYV01002654.1-human-gut-metagenome-genome-assembly--contig:-NODE-2654-length-14048-cov-61.777468_pt1 | contig 14048 bp, 10 predicted proteins | sample MGYA00250066_ERZ773514 | MGnify/ENA primary metagenome ERZ773514 (study PRJEB29103, sample SAMN06112049) | human gut metagenome | biome: human gut; feature: ankylosing spondylitis patient; material... | reverse complement strand
AAAGGAAAAAGGTACAACTCTCTCATCTCCTTTTTGCTCCTGCATTTTTGAAAAATCAACAGACCTTTTGTCGATTCGTGCAGGTGTTCCTGTCTTAAAACGGAACATTTCAATTCCATGCGCTTTCAGGGAATCCGTCAGATGGTTTGCTGCCTGCAGACCGTTTGGTCCGGTGTATGTGATCATCTCACCGGTCAGACATCTTGCGCGAAGATAAGTTCCTGTGCACAATACGACTGCCTTACAATGATAAACCGCACCTGAAAACGTTTTCACGCCTGTCATTTTCTGAATTTCTTTTCCGTTTTCCAGCGCTGCTGTTTCCGTGATAATTTCAGAAACTTCTGCCTGACGGATGGTAAGATGATCGGTATTCTGAAGCGTCTTACGCATCTCCATACTATAATTCATTTTATCTGCCTGCGCACGCAGTGAATGAACGGCCGGACCTTTGGATTTATTTAACATCTTGGACTGGATAAATGTCTTATCGATATTTTTTCCCATCTCACCACCGAGCGCATCGATCTCACGAACCAGATGTCCCTTGGAACTTCCTCCAATATTCGGATTACACGGCATCATCGCTATACTGTCTACACTCACGGTAAAAATAATTGTTTCCAGTCCGAGTCTTGCACACGCCAATGCTGCCTCGCATCCGGCATGTCCGGCTCCGACTACAACCACATCATATTCTTCCTCTACATACGGAATCTTCTTCTCTTCCATTTTTCTGTCCTCAACTCATATAAGATTTTGAATGATTCTCTTTCACATTTACAATCTGCAAATTATTTTTTATTTACCCATACAGAATTTACTGAAGATTTCATTTACCAGATCATCTTCCACAGATTCTCCGATAATATTTCCAAGTTCCTCGTAAGCATTCATCAAATCAATGGAATAAAAATCTTCCGGCATATCATCTGCAATACTCTGCAATACTAAATGTAAACTTCGTAAAGCTTCCTGTAAAGATGTTTTATGTCTGATATTCGTAATATAAACTTCATCATTAAATGTAACTTCCCCAGAGAAGAACATTTCTTTGATCGTTTCTTCAAGATCATCCATTCCGGTCTGCTCTTTTGCAGAAATTGAGATCATTTTTTTATCCAAATGTTTTCTGATATCTTCCACAGTTGTGACCGGACTTAAGTCAGATTTATTTAACAAAACAATTGCATGTCTGTCTTTCAACAATTCCATGATCTCATGATCATTTTCGTCTAACGCTGTGGATGTGTCAACTACATAAATGACAAGATCAGCATTATTCAAATATTTCTTTGCACGTTCCACACCGATTTTTTCCACGACATCTTCCGTGTCACGGATTCCGGCGGTATCAATGATATTCAATAAAATACCGTTTAAATTAATCTGTTCTTCCAAAACATCCCTTGTTGTTCCCGCAATATCTGTAACGATTGCCTTCTCTTCTCCAACCAGAAAATTTAAAAGAGAAGATTTTCCGGCATTCGGCTTCCCAACAATAACAGTTGAAATACCTTCTTTTAACATTTTTCCATTATCACTGTTTGCAAGCAGTTTATCAATTTTTTTTATCACATCCGATACTATACTGGATAGTTTTTCCGGATATCCATCCAGACTGATGTGCTCCGGATCATCTAATGCACTTTCGATAAATGCAATCTCATGTAAAACATTTCCGCGGATTTCTTTAATTTTTTCTGAAACAGAACCGGAAAGCTGGCTCAACGAACTTTTTAATGCAAATTCATTCTTGGAATTGATAACATCAATAACGGATTCTGCCTGTGAGAGATCAATTCTTCCATTTAAAAATGCACGTTTTGTAAATTCACCCGGCTCTGCAGGACGCGCACCATATTTGATAACTGTTTCTAAAATTTTGTTCATGACATAAACGCCGCCATGACAGTCTATCTCAACCGTATCTTCCCTGGTATAACTTTTCGGTCCTCTCATCAGAACAACCATAACTTCATCGATCACTTCATCTCCATCATGAATATGACCATAGTGAATTGTATGCGTTGGCATATCTTCTAACTTTTTCTGATTCTTCATTTCAAAAATACGGTCTGTGATAGAAACTGCCTCGTCTCCGCTGATTCTTACGATTCCGATTCCTGAACTTGTCATTGCAGTTGCAATTGCAGCAATGGTATCCGTTCCCATAGTGATATCCTTTCCATGTACAAAACTGCACGCCGCAAAACTTCATAAGAACCTGCCATATCATTTCCGGCATTTTCATAAAGCTTTGTAACGTGCAGCTTCTGGTCTTTTAAATTCTATACTTGAATTTATCTTTCTCTATCTCTTTTTAAAGTAACAACCACATGTCTGTATGGTTCTTCGCCCTCGCTGTGTGTTGTTACAAACTTATCATTCTGCAATGCAGAATGGATAACTCTTCTCTCAAAAGGATTCATTGGTTCTAAAGAAACAGGACGTTTTGTTCTCTTTACTTTGTATGCAATGTTCTTTGCAAGATTCTCCAATGTCTCTTTTCTTCTCTTGCGGTAATCTTCTGTATCAATCTTAACTTTAATGTATTCCTCAGAATTTTTATTCACTGCAAGGTTTGCAAGATACTGCAGGGAGTCGAGAGTCTGTCCTCTTTTACCAATGAGGATACCCATGTCATCTCCTTTCAGTTCTACGTTGTAAGTATTACCATCTTCTGCTTTTTCAATAATGATCTCAACTTTAAGATCCATAGCAGCAAAGATTTTCTGTAAAAATTCTGTGATATCACCTTCTACAGAATATTTCTTACGAACTTTGATCACAGCATCTTTTCTTGCGATTCCTAAAAATCCTGTGCTTCCTTTTTCGATTACTTCATATTCAATCTGATCACTGGTAGCTCCAAGTTTTACAAGAGCTTCTGTGATAGCATCATCGACTGTTCTTGCTGATACTTCAATATACTCCATAACAATAACCTCCACATATACGTTATCTTACCAACACTTTTTTGAAAAATAATCTGTTAGTTTTTCTTATTATTTCTCTCGTTAAATTCACGGACCAGGTTTGCTTTTGCAGCCATACTTCCAGGTTTTGCATTCGCTTTCAATGCATTTGCCTTCTCAAGTTCAAGTTCCTTCTCTGCCGTTGTCTTAACGGAACTCTTGGAACTTGCTGTAACCTGTCTTGTGTTCATACGTGCAGCATTGGAAATCTGGTTTTCGGAAATTCCCATTTTCTCACGTTTTTTCTTTGCTTTTTCCTGATTCTTTGCAATAATATCATCCAGATCAATCTTATCAAAATGTTTATTTAAGAAGAACTGCTGGATACTTCTTACAACCGCACTTGCAATCCAGTAAATACCGAGACCGACCGGAACAGTAAAACACATTACCAGTGAGAATAATGGCATGGTGCGGTTCATCATCTTCATCTGCTGAGCCATCTGGTCATTATCTCCGCCTGCTGTTGCAGCCGTTGGCATTAACTTGATATTTAAAACCTGTGTCAAATAAGAAATCACAGGGATCAATAATGCAAGAACTGCCATCAGAATACTTCCACCTGCAAATGCAGCTTTGATGATCTGAAATGGAGTATCTGAAATATTTAATCCTATAAAGTTGTTTACATGAGAAACTACACCATATGTAGAATCAATGGAATCTGTGAGCGCCGGGAATGATTCTCTTAAGGAATCCCATCCGGTAGAACTCATTTTTGATAAAACATCTACTACATAATTCTGTAAGGTTGTTGTATCTGTTGCCGTAAAATCAACCTGTACTGTGTTCAATTTTAATGTGCTCATCAGGTTTGTCATAATATCCTGATAGCCGCTTGTTGCCATAATCTTATCAACCAGATCAAGATAAACATCCTTCACACTGCTGATATAGGCAGGAACATTCATAAACACACGGTACAAAGCTAACAGTAAAGGCATCTGGATTAACATCTGCACACAGCTGCCTGTCGGTGAAACACCATACTTCTCATAAATCTGCTGTGTCTCACTCTGCATATTCTGCATGGATACTGTATCTTTTTTATCCTTATACTTTTTCTGGACCGCCTGAAGTTCCGGGTTCATCTTCTGGGATAACTTCGAAAACTTCTGCTGTTTATAAGTCAATGGGAACATTAAAGCATAAATAACAATGGTGAATAAAATAATAGAAAGTCCAACGTTGGTAATTCCAACTTTTTCCATTAAAATATACATGCCATTCATTATCCAGCCAAGTAATTTTGCAATTGGTCCAAGAATGGCACCATTGTATGCTGTTAATAACATCTCTGACACTGAAAATACCTCCAATTATGGAACGGGATCATATCCGCCTTTTGAAAAAGGATTACATCTTATAATTCTCCAAAGCGCTAACGCCCCACCTTTGACAGCTCCATACTTTTCGACAGCCTCTAACCCATAGGTGGAACAGGTCGGGTAGTATGGACATTTTGTTGTTTTCATCGGAGAAATATACTTTCTATAAAATTTAATCAAAGCAATCAATATTTTTTTCAAAATGATTCCATCTTCTTTTCTAAAATCTTTACTTCAAAATTTTATGAAGACCTCCAAGATGTAACAAAGCACTTTCCACTTCATGATATGAAATATCTTTTGCTGTATTTCTTGCGATGACTACAATGTCTAAACCACTATTAAACATGTCTTCCTGTAGCCGGTAACTTTCTCTGATCAATCGGGTTACATGATGTCTTATAACACTATTTCCTACTTTTTTACTTACCGATATGCCTAACCGGTTTCTGTCTGTATCATTTTCCAGAACGTACATCACCAGATAACGGTTTGCATAAGATTTTCCTTTTTTATATACGTTCTGAAAATCTCTGTTTTTCTTTAATGATTCTGAATATTTCATCTAATATCCTTTGCCAAAAATTGATCATAAAAGAAGAAAAGACCACAAATATGTGGCCTATGCTGATAATTTTTTTCTACCTTTTAATCTTCTTGCAGCCAATACTTTTCTTCCGCCTGCAGTACTCATTCTGCTTCTGAATCCATGAACTTTCGCTCTCTGTCTCTTCTTAGGTTGGAATGTCATCTTCATGTCACATACACCTCCTCTACAATTCAAACATATATTTTACTCAATGTTATGATAAGTCTACTTCAATAGCGACAAAACATCATTTTTATTTATATCAAAATAATCGGACAAAGTCAAGCAAAATCTCATAAAATAAGGCTTTTGCCAATATTTAGTTTTCCACTTTCTGTCATTTTTGTTTTTTTACCACTATATATATAAGGAAGAAATGCATTTTATCTATATATGGTATAATGTTATACACATAGAAAATTAAAAATTTTTCCACAGAAAACCCAGTATTTATGCCGTTTACATAAGTTATCCTCAATTTGTGGATAACTTGTGGACAATTTCTTGATAATATCATCATAACTTGTGTATAAATGTGTACAAGCCTTATTTTTTCCGGTCTATAACTATTTTTCCATTATTAACAATAACTTCTAGTATATTCACATTAAGCGTTAAAACGCCCATATAGCCACTTTTTTTATCAACGCCCTATCCCCAGTCCTTCCACAATTAAACGTTGATAATTCCGCAAAAATAGTGTAGGATAGCATTATATAGAATTTTTTAGAGTTTTTTAAGCAGTTAAGATTAACTGCTATATTTTAGTGCTATCAGAAAACGGAGTTAGAAAATGGACAAGATTTTGGAAAAATGGGATGAAATTTTACAGACAGTAAAAACAGAGCATGATGTCAGCGACATTTCTTTTGATACCTGGATCAAACCTCTGGAAGTTTTTGGTGTTGAGGGAAATACCCTCTATATCCTTGTTCCATCTGAACAGATGACTTTAAGTTATATCTCAAAAAAATATTATCTTCCTTTAAAAGTAGCAATTGCTGAAATTATCGGAACCGAATATGAGATTCAGTTTATTTTACCGGAACAGACCAGGAATATCAGACCTTCCAATAATAAAGGAAAGAAAACACCTGAACCTGAAGCTTCCAAACGTTCCAACTTAAATCCAAATTACACATTTGATACTTTCGTTGTCGGCAGCAATAACCGTTTTGCACAGTCTGCCTCCCTGGCAGTAGCGGAATCTCCGGGAGAAGCTTACAACCCTCTTTATATTTATGGTGGACCTGGACTTGGAAAAACCCACTTGATGCATTCCATTGGACATTTCATCCTGGAAAGAAATCCGGAAGCAAAAGTTTTGTATGTTACTTCCGAGGAATTTACCAATGAAGTTATCGAATCTATCCGTAGTGGTAACGCCTCTGCGATGAATAAATTCCGTGAAAAATACAGAACCATCGACGTTCTCATGATCGACGACGTTCAGTTTATTATAGGAAAAGAAAGTACACAGGAAGAATTTTTCCACACGTTCAACGCTCTCCACTCCGCAGGCAAACAGATTATTTTAACATCGGATAAACCGCCAAAGGATATGGAAACGTTAGAAGAACGAATCCGTTCCCGTTTCGAATGGGGACTTATGGCAGACATCGGAGCTCCTGATTACGAGACGCGAATGGCAATCCTTCGCCGGAAAGTGGAATCTGATGATATGTCCTTAAGCGATGACATTTTAAATTACATCGCAAATAATATTAAATCCAACATCCGTGAATTAGAGGGAGCTTTGAACAAACTCCTCGCTTACTCGAATCTGGAAAAAACAGAAATCACCATGGAGATTGCCAAGAAAGAACTTCAGAATATTATCACACCGGACAAGCCAAGAGAAATCACTCCTCAGCTTATCATTGAAGTTGTTTCGGAACATTTCCAGATTTCACTGGATCAGATGATCTCAAAAAACAGAAGTAATGAGATTGCAAGACCAAGGCAGATTGCCATGTACCTCTGTAAAACCATGACGGATATTCCATTGGATTCCATCGGTTCCTTACTGGGCGGAAGAGATCACTCGACCATTATCCACGGCATCAAAAAAATTGCGGATGAGTACGATTCCAACGAACAGACACGCAATTTAATTGAAACTATCAAGAAAAAAATCAATCCAAACTAAAGTTATCAACTTTTTTTTGAGTTATTAACAAAATTTTGTGGATAACCTGTTCAAATCGTGTTTAATTAATGTTTAAAGTTTTGGATAACCTACTTTTCAAGATGAATTTCAAATTTTTTCTGAGGAGGCTTAAAATTTTAATTCACATTTTATCCAAGGTTAATCCTCATGCTTTTCACATAGTTATACAGTCGGATTTTTCGGACAAGCCCTTATGTTTTCAAGGGTTGCAGGGTTATTCACTTATTCACACACACTAATACGACTACTTTTAATATCTTTTATTAATTATATTTATTTTGGCTTTCGCCAAGCAGGAAGGAGTTATTCACATTATGAAATTAATCTGTTCTAAATCAAATCTGCTTCATGGAGTTAACATTGTGTCCAAGGCTGTTCCAACCAGAACAACAATGGCAATCCTTGAATGCATTTTAATTGATGCTTCTGCTAATGAAATCAAATTAACAGCAAACGATATGGAACTTGGAATTGAAACTAAGATTGAAGGAGAAATTGCAGAGAGGGGAATCATTGCATTAGATGCTAAGATTTTTTCTGAGATTGTCCGTAAATTACCGGACAGTGATGTTGTGATCGAAACAGATTCCAATTTTAAAACTACCATTACCTGTGAGAAAGCAAAGTTTAACATTGTTGGAAAATCAGGTGATGATTTTTCCTATATTCCATTTATTGAAAGAAATGAATGTATTTCAATCTCCCAGTTTACTTTAAAAGAAGTGATTCGTCAGACAATCTTCTCAATTGCTGACAATGACAACAATAAACTGATGACGGGTGAACTTTTCGAGATTGAAGAGAATCAGTTAAAAGTAGTTTCTCTGGATGGACATAGAATTTCCATCCGTAATATTGAATTAAAGAATAATTACGATCATAAGAAAGTAGTTGTTCCTGGTAAAACACTTCAGGAAGTAAGTAAGATTTTACCTGGAAGTGCAGAGGAAGAAGTCAATATTTTCCTTTCAGAGAATCATATTGTATTTGAATTTGATGATACTACAGTTGTATCCAGATTGATTGAAGGGGAGTATTTCAAGATTGAGCAGATGCTTTCCTCTGATTATGATACAAAAGTTAAGATTAATAAGCGTGAATTATTAGACTGTATCGACCGTGCAACACTTCTCGTAAAAGAGGGTGACAAGAAACCAATTATCATGAATATCACAGATGGAAATATGGAATTAAAGATCAATTCTTTTATTGGTTCCATGAATGAAGATATTGATATCACAAAAGAGGGAAAAGATATCCTCATTGGATTTAATCCGAAATTCTTTATCGATGCACTGAGAGTCATCGATGAGGAAGAGGTTTCTCTTTATATGGTAAACCCGAAGGCTCCATGTTTTATCAAGGATGATGAAGGAAAGTTCATTTATCTGATTCTTCCGGTAAACTTTAACGCAGCCACTAACTAAGAAAGGCAGAAAGATGATCACAGTAAATATCAGAGAGACGGATGAATTTATCAAACTGGGACAGGCTTTGAAAAAAGCAGGTCTTGTAGAATCCGGAGTAGATGCAAAGTTTTTTATTCAGGATGGACAGGTAAAATTAAACGGCGAGACAGAGCTTCAGCGTGGAAAAAAATTATACAATGGAGATGTTGTTTCCTTTAACGGCGAGACAATTCAGATTGTAAAATGATCATAAAGTCAATTGAATTGCAGAATTTTCGAAATTATGAAGATTTAAATATTTCATTTGATGAGGGAACCAATATTTTTTACGGGGACAATGCGCAGGGAAAAACGAATATCCTTGAAGCTGCATACTTAAGTGGAACAACTAAGTCCCACAAATGTAGTAAGGACAAGGAAATGATCCGTTTCGGGGAGCAGGAGTCCCATATCAGAACGGTTGTTGTAAAAAAAGATAAAGAATATCAGATTGATATGCATTTAAAACACAATCGTTCCAAGGGAATAGCAATCAATAAAGTTCCGATCAAAAAAGCCAGCGAGCTTTTTGGAATTCTCAATATGGTATTTTTTTCGCCGGAGGATCTGAATATTATCAAAAATGGTCCGGCGGAGCGCCGCAGATTTCTGGATTCTGAATTATGCCAGTTGGATAAAATATATTTGTCAGATCTTACAACTTACAATAAAATTTTGAATCAGCGTAACAAATTATTAAAAGATATGGTTTACAGACCGGATTTAAAGGATACACTTCCGGTATGGGATATGCAACTGGTAGAAACTGGCAGGAAAATCATTCGGCGAAGAAAACAGTTTGTTGATGAGCTAAATGAGATCGTGCATGATATTCACTATCGGATTTCCGGTGAAAAAGAAGATCTGCTTTTGCAGTATGAACCAAGTATTGAAGATATTTTTTTCGAGGATGAACTTTCCAGAGTCAAAGAGAGGGATATGCGGCAGTGTATGACATCAGTGGGACCGCACCGGGATGACCTTCTTTTTTCCATCGGTGAGGTGGATATCCGGAAGTTCGGTTCCCAGGGACAGCAGAGAACTTCTGCGCTGTCCTTAAAATTGTCAGAGATCGAACTGGTTAAACGGTCCATTCATGATACACCGGTTTTGTTGCTCGATGATGTGTTGTCGGAGCTTGACAGTAACCGGCAGAATTATCTGCTCAACAGTATTCATGACACACAGACGCTGATCACCTGCACAGGGCTGGATGAATTTGTAAAAAACAGATTTCATATCAACAAGATATTTAAAGTTGTGCAGGGGACTGTGGAAGAGAGAAAAGAAATATAATTGCATTGTACATATTTTTTTATGTGCAGAATGGAGGAATAAATGGGTACAGAAAACGAATATGGTGGAGACCAGATCCAGATTTTGGAAGGACTTGAGGCTGTTCGTAAAAGACCGGGTATGTACATCGGTAGTACATCAGCCAGGGGCTTACATCATCTGGTATATGAGATTGTAGACAACTCAGTAGATGAGGCACTTGCCGGATACTGCAAAAATATTGAAGTGACCATAAATGAAGATAACTCTATTACCGTAGAAGATGATGGACGTGGTATTCCGGTCGACATCAATCACAAAGCTGGAAAATCCGCATTGGAAGTCGTATACACTGTACTTCATGCCGGTGGAAAATTTGGCGGTGGAGGCTACAAAGTATCCGGTGGACTTCACGGCGTAGGTGCGTCAGTTGTAAATGCACTTTCCACAAAGTTGAAAGTTGAAGTTTACCGTGAAGGGAAGATTTATTTCCAGAGTTATAAGATTGGTAAACCGGATGAACCGGTAAAAGTAATCGGGGAGTGTGGTGACGACAAGCACGGAACCAAGGTTACTTTCTGGCCGGACGCATCGATTTTTGAAGAGACTGTTTTTGATTATGATACCTTAAAACAACGTCTGCGTGAGACGGCCTTTTTGACAAAAGGATTGAGGATCGTGCTTACAGACTTAAGGGAAAATCCTGTTAGAACCCATGATTTTCATTATGCCGGTGGTATCAAGGAATTTGTTACTTACTTAAACAAGAGCAAAGAAGCTTTATATCCGGAAGTCATTTATTGTGAGGGCAGTGGAAATGGTGTTTACGTGGAAGTTGCCATGCAGCATAATGATTCCTACAATGAGTTGACGTTAAGTTTTGTCAATAACATCATTACACCGGAAGGCGGTACACACCTTGCCGGATTCCGTAATGCATTGACGAAGACATTTAATGCTTATGCGAGAGCAAATAAATTATTAAAAGACAGCGAACCGGCATTGACGGGTGATGATATCCGTGAAGGACTGACTGCCATTATCAGTGTCAAAATCGAGGAACCTCAGTTTGAGGGACAGACCAAACAAAAACTGGGGAACAGCGAAGCCCGCGGTGCGGTGGATTCCATTGTGAGCGAGCAGCTTACTTACTTTTTAGAGCAGAATCCGACGGTTGCCAAGACAATCTGTGAAAAGTCACTTCTGGCGCAGCGTGCGAGAGAGGCAGCAAGAAAAGCGAGAGATTTAACCAGAAGAAAAACAGCACTGGAGGGAATGTCTCTTCCGGGAAAACTGGCAGACTGTTCTGACAAAGATCCAAAGAACTGTGAGATTTTCATCGTCGAGGGAGATTCCGCCGGCGGTTCCGCTAAGACTGCGAGAAGCCGTGCAACCCAGGCAATCCTACCACTTCGTGGTAAGATTTTAAATGTCGAGAAGGCAAGACTGGATAAGATTTATGGAAATGCTGAGATCAAAGCTATGATCACTGCGTTTGGTACAGGTATTCATGAAGACTTTGATATCAGCAAACTTCGTTACAACAAGATTATCATTATGACGGATGCCGATGTCGATGGTGCCCATATCAGTACGTTAATGCTGACATTCCTTTATCGGTTCATGCCGGATCTGATCAAAGAAGGCCATGTATATCTGGCACAGCCGCCACTATACAAGATCGAGAAAAATAAAAATGTATGGTATGCCTACAGTGACGATGAGTTAAATGCAATCTTAACAGAAATCGGACGTGATGGAAATAATAAGATCCAGCGTTACAAAGGACTTGGTGAGATGGATGCGGAGCAGCTCTGGGAGACGACCATGGATCCGGAGAAACGAATTTTAAAACGTGTCATGATCGATGATGAGAGTACTTCTGAGATAGATATTACATTTACAACTCTGATGGGAGATAAAGTAGAGCCGAGACGTGAGTTTATTGAAGAAAATGCGAAGTATGTGCAGAATCTCGATATCTAAGATTGCATGTGTTAGAAATTATATATATTACTGCAAATGTAGTTCAATAAAAAATAGAAAGTTTATTTATAATATAATTGCAAATGTAGTTTAATTAGAGAAATGCAGATTTTTAACCAAAAAGAATTTGCAGGAATGAGGTAAATAGAATGGATGACAAAATTTTTGATCAAATCCATGATGTCGATCTGAAAAAAACAATGGAGACATCCTACATCGATTATGCGATGAGCGTTATCGCCCAGCGTGCATTGCCGGATGTAAGAGATGGTTTGAAACCGGTACAGCGTCGTGTACTCTACTCCATGATCGAATTAAATAATGGACCGGACAAGCCACACAGAAAATGTGCGCGTATTGTCGGTGATACCATGGGTAAATACCATCCACATGGAGACAGTTCCATCTATGGAGCATTGGTCAACATGGCACAGGACTGGTCTACAAGATATCCGCTTGTTGATGGTCATGGAAACTTTGGTTCTGTCGACGGTGACGGTGCTGCTGCGATGCGATATACAGAGGCAAGACTCAGTAAAATTTCCATGGAAATGCTCGCAGACATCAATAAAGATACCGTTGACTTTGTACCAAACTTTGATGAGACCGAGAAAGAGCCGACGGTGCTCCCTTCCCGCTATCCGAATCTTCTGGTAAACGGAACAACCGGTATTGCTGTCGGTATGGCCACAAACATTCCGCCTCACAATCTGCGAGAGGTGATTCATGCTGTCGTAAAAATTATCGACAACGAAGTGCTAGAGGATCGTGGGACAGATATCGAAGAACTTTTGAGTATTGTAAAAGGTCCGGATTTTCCAACCGGAGCGATGATTCTTGGAACAACCGGAATTAACGAAGCTTACCGCACCGGACGTGGAAAAATCAGAGTTCGTGCGATCACCAATATCGAGCCGATGCAGAATGGTAAAAACCGTATTGTTGTGACCGAACTTCCATATATGGTCAACAAAGCAAGACTGATCGAGAAAATCGCAGAGCTTGTAAGAGATAAAAAAATTGATGGAATCACGGATCTTCGTGATGAGTCTGACCGTCAGGGTATGCGTATATGTATCGAGCTGCGCCGCGATGTAAATCCGAATGTGGTTTTGAATCTGCTCTACAAACATACCCAGATGCAGGATACGTTTGGTGTTATCATGTTAGCCCTTGTGGACAACCAGCCAAAAGTATTAAATCTCCATGAGATGTTAGGCTACTATCTGGATCACCAGAAAGATGTTGTGACCAGAAGAACAAAATACGATTTAAACAAAGCAGAAGAACGCGCTCACATTCTGGAGGGCTTACTGATCGCGCTTGATAATATCGATGAAGTGATCAATATTATCCGAAGCAGTGCAAATACACCGGAAGCAAAAAATCGTTTGATCGAGAGATTTTCCCTGACAGATGTTCAGGCACAGGCAATCGTCGATATGCGTCTGCGCGCACTGACTGGTCTGGAACGCGAGAAGATCGAAGCTGAGTATGCAGAGTTGATGGATCGTATTGCAGAGTTAAAAGCAATTCTGGCAGATGAGAAAAAACTCCTTGGTGTTATCCGTGAGGAAATCCTTTTGATTGCAGAAAAATACGGTGATGAGCGAAGAACTTCCATCGGATTTGACGAGTATGATATTTCCATGGAGGATCTCATTCCGGTAACCAACACTGTGATCGCAATGACAAAACTTGGCTACATCAAGAGAATGAGCCTTGATAATTTCCGTGCCCAGAACCGTGGCGGCAAGGGAATCAAGGGAATGGAGACGATCGATGAAGATTACATCGAGGAACTTTTGATGACGACTTCCCATCATTACATGATGTTCTTTACCAATACCGGCCGTGTATACAGAATGAAAGCCTACGAAATTCCGGAAGCGGGCAGAACCGCGAGAGGTACTGCGATCATTAACCTGTTGCAGCTTCAGCCGGGAGAGAAAATTACCGCAGTGATCCCAATCAAGGAATATACCGAAGGACACTATCTGTTTATGGCAACTAAGAACGGTATTGTGAAGAAAACACCGATCACCGATTATGCGAATGTCAGAAAAACAGGACTTGCAGCCATCACACTGCGTGAAGATGATGAATTGATCGAAGTGAAAAAGACCGATAACGAACAGGATATTTTCCTTGTGACAAAATACGGACAGTGTATCCGTTTCAATGAGAGAGATGTAAGAAGTACCGGAAGAACCTCTATGGGTGTGATCGGTATGAACTTAACGGACGGCGATAAAGTTGTCGGAATGCAGATGG
>ENA-USYV01002653-USYV01002653.1-human-gut-metagenome-genome-assembly--contig:-NODE-2653-length-14060-cov-14.721304_pt1 | contig 14060 bp, 9 predicted proteins | sample MGYA00250066_ERZ773514 | MGnify/ENA primary metagenome ERZ773514 (study PRJEB29103, sample SAMN06112049) | human gut metagenome | biome: human gut; feature: ankylosing spondylitis patient; material... | reverse complement strand
TCTCTTAACTTACGAAGTCTTTCCCATGGGTCTTCTTTTAAGAATCTAAGAGATGCATCGAATGTAGCACCACCCCAGCACTCTACAGAATGATATCCGACTTTATCCATCTTATCGACAATCGGAAGCATCTGCTCTGTTGTCATTCTTGTAGCAATTAAGGACTGATGTGCATCACGCAATACGGTCTCAGTAATTTTTAAAGGTTTTTTCACCTGTTCTGCCATCTTTATATCCTCCATTAATATCTATTTTACATTACACCAAACATCGCCATAAACGTACCTGCGGCAACTGCAGTACCGATAACACCGGCTACGTTTGGTCCCATCGCATGCATTAACAGGAAGTTGGACGGATCTGCTTCCGTGCCGACCTTCTGTGATACTCGTGCTGCCATTGGAACGGCTGATACGCCGGCTGAACCAATCAGCGGATTTACCTTGCCATGTGTTGCCTTGCACATAATCTTACCAAACAGTACACCGGCTGCCGTACCAAATGCAAACGCAACCAGACCTAATGCAACAATCTTTAAAGTATCAAGATTTAAAAATGCCTCTGCACTTGTTGTTGCACCGACAGATGTACCCAGAATAATAACAACGATGTACATCAATGCATTTGATGCTGTTTCTGTAAGCTGCTTTACAACACCGCTCTCTTTAAAGAGATTACCTAACATCAGCATACCAACGAGTGGAGCTGTTGTCGGAAGAATCATAACAACAACAATCGTTACAACGATTGGGAACAGAATCTTTTCCAGTTTGGATACAGGACGTAACTGTTCCATTTTAATCTTTCTTTCATCTTCTGTTGTTAAAAGCTTCATAATCGGTGGCTGGATAATCGGAACCAGTGACATATAAGAATATGCTGCCACCGCAATCGGTCCCATATATTTTGTCTGTCCTAATTTACCGGCAAGGAAGATAGATGTCGGTCCATCGGCACCACCGATAATAGAAATCGCTGCTGCTGCCTTATCCGGGAATCCCATAAAGATTGCCAGAATATATGCAGCGAAAATACCGAACTGCGCTGCCGCACCAAGCAGAAAGCTCTTTGGATTGGCAATCAGCGGTCCGAAATCTGTCATTGCACCAACACCAAGGAAAATCAAGGACGGTAAAATACTCCATTCATCCAGTAAATAGAAGTAATGCAGTAAACCACCCACACCATTGCTGGAATCCTCAATGGAAAGCATGATGTCCGGATAAAGATTGACAAGAAGCATACCAAAGGAAATCGGTACAAGAAGCAGAGGTTCGTATCCTTTTTTTATTGCTAAGTACAGGAAAATCAACGCAACAACAACCATGAGGTAATTGCCCCATGAAAGCCCGAAAAATGCGGTCTGCTGTACGAGGTTTCCCAATGTTTCTATAATATAACTCATTTTTTAACCTCCCGTTTCAATGATTCTGATAAAGAACTTAGTTCATGGAAACTAATACTTTACCTGTTTCAACGGAATCACCAACGGCACATTCTACTGTTGCAACAGTACCGTCCTGTGGTGCACAGATTTCATTTTCCATCTTCATGGCTTCAAGAACAACAAGTACATCACCCTTCTTTACAGCAGAGCCTGCTGCAACCGGTGTCTTTAAAATCTTACCCTGCATTGGAGCAGTTACCTTTACTGCACCCTGTGCGCTAGCCGGTGCTGCTTTCTTTGCTGCCTTCGGTGCAGCTTTCGGTGCAGCCTTTGCTGCCGGTGCTGCTGCGCTTCCTGTTCCTTCTTCTACTGTAACGTCATATACATTCCCATTCACTGTGATCGTATAATTTTTCATTGTTTCCTCCGTTCCACCGCGGTCTGCGGCTGATTGATTATCAAATATTTTAATTTTATTTCCAGTTATTCTGTCTGCCGACTTTTCTGATGGAACGAACTACCAGTCCATCTGCCGCAGTACCTTCTGATGCAGCAATCGCCGCCGTAATAACAGCAACCAGTTCGCAGTCATCTTCTTCCTCGTCTTCCGGTTCTTCAACAACCGGTGCCGGTGCTGTCTGCTGTGGTTCTTCTGCTGTCTGTTTCTTTGCTCCGATTTTATTAACATGCTGAAGCAGAGAAATGATATAAGAAATGAAAATCAGCACGATAAATACAGTTCCCATACCAAGTACTGTATTTAATACAGCCTTTTCCATCTTCTCACCTGTTGTATAAGTCGGGTTAATTGCACCGCTGTCCAGGTTGAAATCATCATCAATGACCAGCTCAAATGAGCAGGTTCTTGTTTCATATGTTGCATTGATTGCAATTGTACACAGTGTTCCTGTTTCATCACTGACTCTGACTTCTTCTTTGTCAATGGACTTTAATGCGCCTAAATCTTCTCTTGTTTTAACCCAGCTGTTATAAAACTCAATCGTCTTGTCGTTCATGCCCTGCATATTTACGACATAGACTTTTCCATTCACATAGCTGAGTGTCTTTGCTGCTTCGCCATCTGCTTTAATCTGTGCATCCGATGTCTGGTCTAAATATACCAGCATATCTTCTGCCCACTGTACCATATCTGAGGCATACTGATTGACCTTCATATCTTTAAGGCTCGTCTTAGCACTGTCTGAAGAAATGGTATTGGTGCAGGCTGTCATACTGAACACGCAGGCTAACACACAGAACAACACGAAAAAGCGTTTGATATTAGTTTTCTTCATATTGTTTCACCTCATTATCAGACCGTTCCATGCTTCTTAACCGGACGATCCTCTCTTTTTGTGTACAGCATTTCAAACGCTGCCGCAACATACTGTCTTGTTTCCTCAGGATTAATAATTGTATCCACATAACCTCTTGCTGCTGCAGATTCTACGCTGGACTGTAACTGTGCGTACTCTGCTGCCTTTTCAGAAATCTTTGCGTTGACATCTTCTGCCTTATCAATCTCATCTGCATACATAATCTTTGCTGCACTGGCTGCATCCATCATACCGATGCTTGCTGACGGCCATGCGTATGTCATATCTGCACCGACTGCTTTGGAATTCATTGCCACATAAGCACTTCCGTAAGCTTCGCCGATGATTACATTAACCTTTGGTACGGTTGCATTTGCAAATGCATATGTAAGCTTTGCTGCTGCCTTTGCAATCTTCTTTTCTGAATCAACTGTTGCTTCAAAGCCCTTTACATTGGTAAGGGTCAGCACCGGAATTTCAAATGCATCACAGAAATTTACAAATTCTGCAGCTTTTTCAGCACCGTCAACGGTCAGTACCGGTTCAAACTTTTCTGCTGCTTCGCCTTCGTCATCAAAACGGACTGTTCTGTTGGCAACGGCGCCGACTGTTGTACCGTTAATCTTTAACAGACCTGTTACAACACTCTTTGCAAATTCAGACTTTACTTCCATAAATAAGCCGTCATCTGCAATATCTGTTAATGCAAGCACTGCATCTGCTGCTTCTGCTTCCATATCCGCACATGCTCTATTTAAATCATCTTCGCAGTCTGCATAAGCTACATCGTCATTATTGGCCGGAAGAAGAGATACAAGCTGTCTGATGCCGTTTGCAATTGTTTCCTCATCACCTGTAAAATCTGCAACACCTGCTTCTGCCTGAAATGCAGCAGATGCTGTGTCTAACTTGGTATCATTGTTGCCGTCTAATGCATTCGGACTGTTCACAAATAACTTTCCGTTCTTTTCTTCTACAAATGTAAAATCAGAAAGTTCTGAAAGAACTGCAAGACCGCCGCCGCAGCTTCCGTAAACAGCCGTAATCTGTGGTACAAGACCGGAACATAATGACATCTTCCGGTAAATTGTTCCGAAACCATTCAAAGCATCTGTTGCTTCCTGAAGTCTTAATCCTGCACAATCTATCAGGCCAATAACCGGCGCTCCCATCTTCATAGCCATATCGTAAAGTCCTGTAATCTTCTTTGCATGCATTTCGCCGATTGAACCGCCTAAAACTGCCGGATTCTGGCTGTATACATACACAAGACTTCCATTAATTACTCCGTATCCGGTAATAACACCGTCTGCCGGAGTGTCTTTTTCCTGCATGTTAAAATCTGTTGCTCTGGCTTTTACACCTGCTCCGATTTCAACAAAACTGTTGTCATCAAGAATTGCTTCAATGCGTTCTCTTGCTGACGCCTGTGTTGTGTTACCCATTCTCTAAAGACCTCCTATACTTTTTGTAATAATGTAACAATCTATTGTCTATTTTATAACAATATTTCCCAAAAAACAAGCTTTTTGTAGAATCTTATTTACAATTCTGACAATTCCTTTTAAATTGCATAATACTTTAAAAAAAGCATCTGACACAAGCCTAATCTCTACTCTCAATTGCCGCCACAATCCCTTTTTCAATCAGAATTTCCGCAGTTTCTTCTTTTATCTCATTGCTCTGGCAGATGCTTAACCCCTGCCGTAAAATGTATCCGTTCAGCGGATATTTCAAGCCTTTTAATGTAAGAACCACTTCCTCTGTCATCGGCACAAATGAAATATATTTTCCGTACTGATCTGCCTTTTTTATCGTTTTATTTCCGTTTAACAGATAAATTTTGTTGTACTTATCATAAATGCAGCACTCCGTTCCTGCTTCCAATGCCTGTTTCATGATAAAAATATTGGTCAGTGCGTGGTCATAGCGTGTTCCGGTAGCCCCTAAAATATCAATCGCCGCCGGATGATGTTTTAACGCTGTAATTACCGCCAGATGTGTATCGGTATAATTTTTTTCCGGCGGATATGTCACTGTCTGCGTATCTTTTTTATAGGTATCAAGCAGCCTTTCATTAACCGAATCGTAATCCCCCAAAATGTAATCCACCCGGATTCCCAGTTTATCCGCATGTACCAGTCCACTGTCTGCCGCTATGCAGTAATCATATGTTTTTGCGGAAAGCCAGTCTTTCGCCCACTCATAATCTACTGTACCGCCCGTAATAATCAAAATCTTTTCTGCCATAATTTTCATTTTATCCTTTCTGCACTCACGAATCATCTCTTTCCGTTCTGCTTTGTGTAATGATTCGTTATTATATATATCTGACTTTGCCATGCATGTCCGTAAAATTCAAAGTTTCTCCGCACGTCGCATTGCCTGTGCTTATTATATGATAACAATTTTAAAGTTCTTTGTACAAGTTCTTTTTTTCTTCACATTTTTGTTTTATACTAAAATTTGGAGTAAAATCCAAAATCTGATTGAGATAAGAATGGAGATTTTTATGGAAAACAAACATTATGAACCGGTCGCTTATCTTCCGAAAGAGCAGGCTGAACGTTTTCAGGAATTTTTGAAATTTTCGGGAATTGCAGACATTGAAATGAATGTCAATGAATTAAACAGCACTTATTCTGTCAGTGTTGCTTCGGGCGATTTTGAAAAAGCAGATAATCTTTATCATGTTTTTTCCGAAAATGAACTAAAAAAAGATTCTACGGAAGACGAGCTGACTCAGGGTGGCAGTATTTACAATAACTCTGCCGAAAAATACAGCGACAATCTCTCCTCTGCCATCACATTTTTTGTGTGCGGCGGTGCGGGACTGATTATTTTACTGCTCAATGACTTTAATGTACTTCACCTGTTCCACTTTTCAGGTGCTTCCGCAATCCTGACAAATGTTGTGCTTGGCGGACTTTTTATTGCATTTTTACTGATTGGCTTCAAATCACTCAAATATTCCAAAAATATTAAATCACAGATGAGTGTGGAAAATGAACTTTCAGATAAATTAAACAACTGGCTTGCCAAAAACGTGTCACCGGAAGCCATTGAAGCTTCTTACGATGGCAGTATCCCGGAAGAAATGAAGTATTTTAACCGCAGCAGCTATTTAAAAAACGCGCTGTCAGAAGCCTTCCCGGATGCAGATGATTCTGTTATCGAAGTGGTCAGTGACCAGTACATTGAAGATACTTTTAATTCTTCACATGAATAATGCCTTTAAATATTTTTGATTCTGCTATGTTTTAAAACTATTCAAAAACCGCAGGAATATGAACCAGACTCCGGATTCCCGGACATCTGTCACACTCCTGCGGTTTTATTTTTTATGATACCAGGGGCAAAAGATCTGAACCCACATGAGCTTGCTCATAGGTGGGTGAATGATCTTGTGACCGTATAATTATTTGTTTGAAAGATATTCATCAATACCCTTAGCACCGGCTTTACCTGCACCCATGGCAAGAATAACGGTTGCTGCACCTGTTACGGCATCTCCACCGGCATAAACACCTGTCTTTGTTGTCTTACCTGTTTCTTCCTCTGCAATAATGCACTTTCTATTATTGATATCCAGTCCCTTTGTTGTTGAAGAAATCAATGGGTTTGGAGATGTACCCAGTGACATGATTACTGCATCTAAATCCATTACATATTCAGAACCCGGAACTTCAACCGGTCTTCTTCTTCCTGAAGCATCCGGTTCGCCCAGTTCCATTTTAACGCACTTCATACCCTTTACCCAGCCGTTTTCATCAGCGATAATTTCAGTCGGGTTTGTCAGAAGGTCAAAGATGATACCTTCTTCTTTTGCGTGATGTACTTCTTCTGCTCTTGCAGGAAGTTCCGCTTCACTTCTTCTGTATACGATATGTACTTCTGCACCAAGTCTTAACGCTGTTCTTGCAGCATCCATGGCAACATTACCGCCACCTACGATAGCTACCTTATTGAATCTTGCAATCGGTGTATCGTAATCATCGTTGAAAGCTTTCATCAGGTTGCTTCTTGTAAGGTATTCATTTGCAGAAAATACGCCATTTGCATTTTCACCCGGGATACCCATAAATCTAGGCAGACCTGCACCGGAACCGATAAATACAGCTTCAAAACCTTCTTCTTCAATTAACTGGTCGATTGTCATAGACTTGCCGATAACAACGTTTGTTTCAATCTTAACGCCTAAGCTCTTTACATTTTCAATTTCACTTGCAACAACGGTTGACTTTGGCAGACGGAATTCAGGAATACCGTAAACAAGTACACCGCCCGGCTCATGAAGGGCTTCAAAGATTGTTACGTCATAACCCATCTTTGCAAGATCTCCTGCACAGGTAAGACCTGAAGGACCTGAACCAATAACGGCAACTTTCTTATTCTTCTTTTCCGTAGATTTTTCCGGCTTAATCTGATTTTGCCTTGCCCAGTCAGCAACGAAACGTTCCAGCTTACCAATAGAAATTGCTTCGCCCTTGATACCGCGGATACATTTTCCTTCACACTGGCTTTCCTGTGGACATACACGTCCGCAGACAGCTGGAAGTGCTGATGACTGACCGATAATCTTATAAGCAGCTTCAAAATTCTTTTCTTTAACTTCATGAATAAATGCCGGGATATTAATGGATACAGGGCATCCCTTAATACACTGTGCATTCTTACAATTAATACATCTGCTGGCTTCTAATACAGCTTCTTCTTCGTTGTAACCCAGACAAACTTCATCAAAATTCTTATTTCTTACGTCAGGAGCCTGCTCTCTGACTGGTACTTTCTTTGTAACGTCCATTATGGAACCTCCTACCTGTTGTTTTATTTTTTATGATTAATCGTTGCAGTTGCCACAGCCGCCGTGATGTGTATCACCTTCCTGAAGCTTTAACATGGCTCTGCCTTCTTCTGTCTTATACATCTGCTGGCGTTTCATTGCCTGATCAAAATCTACCAGATGTCCGTCAAATTCCGGTCCGTCTACGCAGGCGAATTTGATTTCGTCACCAACCTGTAAACGGCAGGCACCACACATACCTGTACCATCAACCATAATCGGGTTCATGCTGACAATTGTAGGAATTCCCAATTCTTTTGTCAACAGACAGACAAACTTCATCATAATCAGAGGTCCGATTGCGATACAACGGTCATACTTTTTGCCCTGATTGTTTACTAAATCCTTTAATACATCTGTACCCATGCCTTTTCTGACATAGCTTCCGTCATCGGTTGTAATGTAAAGATTACCGGCTACAGCTTCCATCTCTTTTTCAAGGATGAGTAAATCTTTATTTTTTGCACCCACAATAACATCGGCATCAATGCCATGTTCATGCAGCCATTTTACCTGTGGGTAAACCGGTGCTGTACCAACACCACCTGCTACAAACACAAGCTTCTTTTTCTTTAATTCTTCAATATCTTCTCCAATTAATTCTGAAGGACATCCGAGTGGTCCTACGAAATCTTCAAAAGCATCTCCCGCCTTTAAATGTGCCATCTTTTCTGTAGATGCGCCCACTGTCTGGAACACAATTGTAACAATGCCCTTTTCACGGTCAAAGTCGCAAATAGTAAGAGGAATTCTCTCTCCTTTTTCGTCCATCTTTACAATGATGAACTGACCCGGCTGGCAGTGTCTGGCAACTCTTGGCGCCTCAACATCCATCAGGTAAATTTTGTCTGCTAATTTCTCAGCTTTCTGAATCTTATACATCTTAGTACCCCTTTCAATTTATATTCCGTGTATATAAAAGACACGTTTATAACATAGTAAATCGCGGCATTGCTGCCTTTTTAATAAGAAGATGCCTGATATGTGCCTTCTGTTCCTGTAATCTGGTAGCATTTCCCATTTTTAATGCCTACCCCGTAGTTTCCCTCTGTCGTGGTCTGTGTGCCGGATTTTAAATCCACCCGGATCTGATACAGTTCCGTATCGTTAATTGTGACATTTCCCACATAAGAAAAGACTGCCGCCGCACCATTTGGTGCTGTCTGCTCATCTGCATTGAGCATCCCAAGTTCTTTCATGCGGTCTTTTAAAATCTCTAACGCTTCTGTATACGTATAGGATTTTTGTGGATTTACAATATAATTCTTCCTTGCAACAGAACTTACCAGATCATGTTCATCAACTACAATGGCTGATACAACAATATTGCCTTCCGGCATTGAAAAAGGCTCTGTATAAGCCTGTGAATCTGTTGTCGGTGTCGTTCCGTCTGTTGTGTAATAAATTTTCGTGCCATCTGCAGCATCAATGGAAATTTTTTCTCCATATTCATAAGTGCCTGATGACGGACTGATGACCGGCGCATCCGGCTTCTGATAGTTAATAGTATAGTCAAATTCCGCAACCGGACTATATACACCGATTGTATTGACCGCAACGGCTTTCAACGCCGTAATACCACCCTCAAGCGCAATCGCTTCTGTATACTGTGTACTGCTGCTGTCCGGCTGTGTACCGTCTGTTGTATAATAAATTGTACAGGAATCCTCTGCAAATAAAGAAACCTGTAATTCCCTTTGATACTGTCCCGGTGTTTCGGATACAGTCGGTGCCTGTACTTCATACTGGGATAACAACTTCTGGGCATCTGTTCCCTGATACTGTGCAATCAATTTATTCAAGGCATCGCCGTCTTCTTTATCCGCATAAAACTGTGCCAGTGCAGATAATGCATTCTCATTATTTTTATCTACCTGCAAAATCGCAAGCAGCATATCCAATGCCTGCTGTTCTTCTTTATCCTGCTGATAGCACTGATAAAGTGCATACATCATATCTACATTTTTTTTACCTTCACCGGTCTGATAAGCTTTGGCAAAATATTGCTTTGCATTATGATAATCCTGTTTTTTTAACAATTCCATGGCTTTTTGATAATTATAAGAATAGGATTTGCGGTTGGAAATACCCCATACGGTAATTCCTGCAATCACTGCGACGGTCACTGCCGCCACAATTCCCACAATCAGTATTTTCTTTTTTTTATCTGCTTTCAAAGCCGTTTTGGATGTTTTTTTCGATAAATCTGTTTCCGGCTTATCAGTGTCCTGCTTACCGTTCCCCGTTTTATCCATTCCGAGGTGAACTTTTACCGGTTCTATTACCTGTGTTTCTAAAGACACCTTTGTTTCTGTCGCAGCTTTTTTCTCCATGGCGGCTTTCTGCATGCTTTTCTGCTGTTTTTCTTTCTCCGCCTGTCTTGCCTGAAGCTGGATATCTACTAAATCCGGCAGAACCTGAGTCTTCATCTGGGCAGCATCTTTTTTCCCTGCATTTCCCGCGGCTGTAGAACGGACAGGTATTTCCTGTTTTCCCATTGCAGCCTTTGCTACATTGGTTTCTTCTTCTACCAGCTTTTCAATGGATTTTGCAAGCTCTATATCAATCTCTTCTTTATTATCGTTACTCACTGAGCCTAAATCAGTACGCGTATCGTCTGGTTTACTTTCATCATGACTGCCCATAGCTAACTCCTATTTCTTTATTTAACATGAACAATCATACCATATACAAATGATTTTAGCAATAAATGATACTGTGAATTTTTTGACGAAACAAATCCACCCTTCTTTTGCACTTTTTATTTATATATTTTATTATTTGTTTATATTTTGTACACACTTTGCTCACAATTCCCAGATATAATAAATCTCGATAGCAAAGATATTCTTTCTATCTCCCCCTCATATTTTTTTGACCGGTACTCTCCCCAAGGGTACCGGTTTTTTATTACTTTTTTTAATTCTATATCTGCTAAATCGGCTTTCAATAATTCCTGCACTACAATAAAAAGCAGCCACAGACGTTCTTCACGAACCGCCTGCGGCTGCTTTTATTAATACCGGAATACCACTACTGTGTTATTCTTACCGGATATTTGTTACTCTTACTGTGCATGACAAAGTCTTATTATTTAAGACTGCTGTTACAGTTGTCGTACCTGCCTTACGGGCAACTACATGACCTGTTGAGTCGACTGTGCAGACTCTCGGGTTACTGCTCCTCCATGTCACCTTGCTGTTACTGTCGTTACCGATAACATCCAGCCAGTATGAATCATACTGTTCCAAAGTGATGCTTGAACGGCTGATAGCCAGTGAATGGACTGTACAAGATGAAAGTGCAGTACCATTGACGCTTTCTGCCACAACTTCCGCAGTACCAGGACCCACTGTTGTAATTACGCCATTACCATCTACTACAACAATACCGGTATCTGTTGAATACCATTCATAGGAATCCGTATTAATTGCCGGACGCACTCTGACAGATAACTGTCTTGACTTACCGGTGAGCATATAGATTTCGCTTGAATTAATCTTAATGGATGTAATATTAACTACCGGTGTTACATATACCCAGCAGACACCCTTTACATTATTTCCATCCTTCGAAGTCGCTGTAATCTTACACTTACCTGTACTTAAAGCAAAGATTTCGCCAGCTTCATCAACTGTTGCAATTTCTTCATTAGAAGATTCCCATGTTACATCTTTAATCGATGCATCGTCCGGTTCAATAACTGCCTGTACAATGCGGGATTCTCCAACTAACATACGGACTGTATCCGGTTCAATACGGATAGATGTCACCGGATTTACAACCTGAACAACACAGGTAGCGGATACACCGCTGCCATCAGCTGCTGTTACAGTAATAACTGCAATACCCGGTTCACCCGCATTTAATGTACCGTAAGAGTCTACGGAACAGATTGAATTATCGGATGAGGTCCATATAATATTTTTATTGGTTGCCGTATCAGAACCTACTGTTGCTGTTAAAGTTCCGGAAGTTCCGACATTCATAAATTTATGTGTTTCACTTAATGTAATAGAAGAAACATATTCTTTTACATCAATCGTACAAGCTGCTGTCAGCTGGCACTCCTCTGTTGTAACAATGATTACGCAGGAGCCACCCTTTACTGCTGTTACAACACCCATTTCATCAACGGTTGCAACATCAGGATCACTTGAACGATACGTTACATTCTTATTTTCAGCATCGTACGGCTCGATATTCGGAATAATCGCATACTTTGCACCTACCCATAATTCCTGATAATCAGAATTTAAGGTAATACCTGTTACCGGCTGTGTAACTGTTACAACACAGTATGCTGTCAGACCGGAATCCGGATTTGTTGCAATAATAGAAGTTGTACCTGCACCGGTAGCTGTTACCTTACCGTCGCTTTCCACTGTACACACATCTTCATCACGGCTTTCCCATGTAATGATTTTGTTATCCGCATTTTCCGGAAGACAGGTTGCATTCAGCCAGAATACCTGACCTTTTCTTACTGTAATATCTGTTGTATTTAAAACAACCTGTGTAACCGGCTGTTTTACATAGATATTACACATTGCAGATGCCTTGCCATCTAATGATTCACAAAGAATTGTACAGCTTCCTGTTCCAACTGCCTGTACTAAACCGTTAGAGTCTACGATACAAACATTGGTATTAGAAGATGTCCAGCGTACTGTTCTGTTAGATGCCTCTAACGGAAGTACTTCTGCTGTAATTCTTAATGTATCTCCGATTCTCATAATTTCATCTGTATAATCGAGTGTAATCGTTTCTACCGGAATATCAATGACAAAATTACAGAATGCCTGAAATGCGCCGTCTTCGGTTTTACAAACTACTGCTGCATGTCCCGGTTTTACAAATGTTACAAGACCATTCTCATCAACCTTTACAATGCTTTCATCTGTAGACTGCCATGTAACATTTCTGTTAACACCTTCCCCTGCAGGAAGAACAGTTGCCACTAACTGGAACTGTCCGACAGACATAGAAGATTCTACCGATGTTTCATTTAATACAACACCTGTAACCGGTTCTCTTACATAAACATCACAAGTTGCTGTCTTTAATCCATCTTCTGTAATAACACTGATGGTTGCTGTACCACCGGCTACACCCGTGATAGTTGCCGTGTAGCTGTCACCTTCAACTGTTGCAACGCTTGTATTTGAAGAAGACCATAATACTTTATCATTGGTTGGTCCTGCCGGATTAAATAACAGCTGGACCGTTCCGGTTGAACCTCTGTCAATCTGAATAGACGACGGATTAATGGATACTTCATTAACCGGTGTCGTTACATAAATAACACAGGTTGCTGTCTTCATAACGCCGTTAACGTTTTGTGTAACAATCAAATGTACCGTACCGGACTTCACACCGGTAATCTTAAATGTCTTACCGTCCTGCTCTACTGTAACCAGATCACCTGTCGGAATTGTTCCGTCATCCTTTGGCTGGTTTTCAAGCTTATAAGTAATTGGATTGGCTGTAATATCTGTAGCTGTTACAAGGGCTGACACTTCAATGGTTTCGCCCATGTTAACAGATGTCTTATCTGCACTTAATGCAAAATCATCAATAACAGTAATTTCATACACCAGCTGAATCGGCTGATTGTACTTTGTACTGAAATCATCTGCTGCTCTTGATGCATATATCTTTGCAGTACCGGCACCAATTGCCGTAACAAGACCTGTTGTTGCATCAACCTGCAGGACTGCATTGTTCGATGTTGTCCATGTAATCTCTGTCGGATTTGCTGATGTTGATAACTGCAGCTGGTCATCAACGTTCATATTACTGACCTGATTGCCCAGTTTCTTAAACGGTACAATAACATCAACGGTATCATGCGTATACCATGTCTTATTGCCCTGTGCATCATATGCCGGAATACCTACTGTTACCGTAGAAACACCTGCATACTTACCAAGTACTGAACCGTCCTGTGCAACTTCAACAACCTTCGGGTCAGATGACTCGTAAAAAACACCTGCCGTTGCCGGATTATTGATGTTAGAACCAATAACATACTTCGTAAACTCTACATATGGTTTATCATTTAACTTTAAACACTTGCGGTTATTATTGTCTCTGTAAATGTTTGAATCATTAAATTCTACTTTTGCACGAACTGTAAATTCTTTGCAAAGAGCATCTTCACCGCCGCCGTCTGCTGTTCTTACAATAACCGTTGCCTGTCCACCGCCGACAACCTTTAAAGTTGCCTGTGTGCTGGATGATGAAACCAGTTCAACTACACCGTCATGAGAAACGTTTCCACTGGTGTCGTTCTTTGTTTCAATAAAAATCTTGTTAGAATCACAGGTATTGGTTGTAAATGTAATCTGATCACCAACTGTATAAATCGTACTGTTGGAATGAGTTGTCGTAACTTCAAGCGGTACAACAACCTTTGCCGTCAGGCTGGTAACCAGTGACTTATTGATAATGGAACCTGTGCTGTCATACTGAATAGAATAGTATGTAGCTGTCACATCTGCTTTACCGGCAT
>ENA-USYV01002638-USYV01002638.1-human-gut-metagenome-genome-assembly--contig:-NODE-2638-length-14148-cov-4.949328_pt1 | contig 14148 bp, 7 predicted proteins | sample MGYA00250066_ERZ773514 | MGnify/ENA primary metagenome ERZ773514 (study PRJEB29103, sample SAMN06112049) | human gut metagenome | biome: human gut; feature: ankylosing spondylitis patient; material... | reverse complement strand
AGGCGTTAGCCCGTGTTTCGCGAGTGGTTTCCAAAGGAAAACTGATATCCAGCCATTGCAAAAATGTCGGTACCGGCAACACACTTTCCATCATTCTGCCTTCAGATTCTATCGTTTGGTATAACGTATTTGTCAGAGTCTGATATTTTAGATCTTCTTTCTCAACATAAGTATAATAAGACTTATTGTTAGAAGCCGTAAATTTCTTACGTAATCGGAGTCCCTCTGTATCTAAGAACTGTTCTTCTTCCCGATCACCAACTTTTACTCTCTTCTTGACCTGTTTGATTTGATTCACTACTATCGAGTCATCTTTCAAGTATTGCCCGTCTTCTCCTTTATAAAATTGCCAATAACCTATTAGGTTTCCATACATAGGATCACTCGGAGATAATTTCAACTTATTACTGTATTGCTTCACTTCAGCCGGTGATAATTCTTTGTTCCAAATTCGGAGTTCGAGAATATAGCGGCATAAATTACTCATACCACCATAAAGAGTCAGGTTAGTATTGTCTACGTAATCGGCAATACTCCAGTCTAAATCAGCATCCGTACTCTTGGTTGTTTTCTTCAGGCCATCATAATAACTATAAACAGCAACCTTTCCTTTCCGTTTAGGTGTCATTTTGTTATATCCTTCGGTTACATTCCCCCATTGATCTATAACCTCATCTACCCAGTCCTTCTGTATATGTGCTTCCGTATCATACAATTTCACAGTTGAAGTATAGGTATGAATCATCGGATTAAGAAAAGCAGCGGTTCTTTGTCCGTCCGTCCCGTCATTTTTACCATAGAAACTTCCCAAAGCAGATGCATAAGTATGGGTAAGTGACATGTTCCACCTACGCTTTCCAAAAAGATTTTTTCCATTTTGATCTCCAGGCACATAACTCCGGCCGATTGAAGGCCGGGCTGCCATAATGATCTCCACCGTCATTCCGCTGTCCAATGAATCCAGTGAATAAATCTGCCGCATTGTTTCAATACCTTTCTTATCCGGTGTCGGTTCGATGGAATCTATTACAACCCCCTGAAAAGACTGATCGAAACATAGGACATCTTCTACTAATCCGGGATTCATCTCTTTCCCTTTGGAGAAATGTTCATAATAAAAGATCCCGAACATGTTCCTCTCCTCAAGAGACATTCCTCCATATCGTCCGTCAGCAGTGCCACCATGATTGGAAGTAATCATTATCAGCCAGTCTTCATAATAATATTCAGGTCGTGCCCGGATAGCTTCGAGAAGCTGACCAATATAGCCATCCATCTTATGCATAGCATTTATATATTGAGTATTGGAATCCTTCCAGCCTCCTCCACTCTTCGCTGCATCCAACACATCGCGAAAGGATAGATAGATAACGCGATTATTTTCATTATCAATCTGCTGCAAAACCGTATTCAGAGTTTCTTCGTCGGATGTCGTGGTTACAGTAGTACCGGCTTTCTCCAACAGTTCCTGATTCTGTGTCTTCCAGGGAGTCACAGCCAACGTCTTCATCGATTTGTCATAATCTACAATATATTGGAAAAAACCGGGATATGCTTTCATACTTTCATCATAATCTGGATCGAAGTAAACCTCCGACAAATATGTTTCATCCGCTATGCCGTGACGCATTGGTATATTCCCTGTTAGCATCGAGGCACAGGCTATTGCGTTTTCAGCAGTAGGAGTATAGGTATCGTCTATATGCTCCGATTCCAAGCCATTCCATGCATAGCGGCTGCGGGGTAATAATCCTTTTACCACTCCATCGTCCGGAAAAGCATTCTTAACCAAGTCGCCTCCCCCTGCTCCTTCCAGATTTATCCAAAGAACATTTTTCTTGACTGACAAATTGCCCGACACTCCCCCGGTCTCTTCTACAAAATCGGGCGTATCGTATTTTGTACACGATATCGATATATTCCCCAGCAACATTACTGCCAGAAAACTCCATTTCATAATTTTTTGTGTTCTCATATTTTTCATTCATTAAAATAAAAAGTACCAAATTCAGCGATTTTCTGTATCCTGTTCAAATATTTATTGGTAAATTCCGGACGATTCGGTTTTTCATCTGCAGGGAAATTAGCCGGACGATCTTTCGCTATATGACTCTCTCTGTCCATAGTCAACCGAATTCCTGTAACATTAGTCGCTTTCTGATCCAGTTCAATATAGAATAAATTACTACGATCAGGCCAGAATTGCTGTGAAGGAGTACCCTTAGGATCACGGTCAGAATCAAAAACTTGTTTCCATTGAACTTGTTGTATATTGGTATAAATCGTATCCACATCATTATACTCCAACGGGGTACTTGTTACTTCTACTATAATATGTTGCGGTCTGAAAGCATATTTATCATAATCTTTCACATCACTATTATAAATACCGTTTACTTCAGTAAATCCAAACGCCATGTATACACCATCCAGATCTATACTCCGACTTTCACCGGGCTGTATGACGATAGTATAAGGAAGATCGGGAGCCTTCGCATTATAATACAGATTATCAATCTTATATGGATAATGTTTATCTCCGTTTTCATCCGTATATTCCTCATAAAGATCAGAATAAGATTGCCATAACGTGCTTCTATCTCCATCGAACAGGTTGAAAGGGGTATTATATTTTATAGCTCTGCTCTCGTAAACATAACCGTAGTTGGATGCCTTCAAATCTTCTCCGGTTCCGGAATACGCCACTGCCGTCCACTCTGACCGTAAATGACGGAAAGGAGTTTTTCCCGACTTCGTATAGAACACTTTTCCATCAAAATCCGAAGTATCATTACCTTTCAACGGATTATGCTCCCAAATACGTTTTTCCACAGCTTTATACTGAAGTGCTTCTGCCCGCATTTTATCAGAGATTTCAATTCCATAACGATCGAATAACGGAGTAAAGTCACGCTCAAAATAATGACTCAAGCATGTCAACATTGCCTCCGACATACTCAAACGATTAAAAATTGACACATTCTGCCCCTCATTGCTAAGAAAACGATTGAGATAAGCAAAATACTTCCAACCATCTTTACCCGTATCTTCCTGCTTATAACTTAATATGGCTGAATAGAAAGTCAATGCCGCCGGCCAATAGTCGTTCCCTGATTTACTAGGCCTTTTAGCTTCATCACTATATATCTTGCAACTATCCGCTTTTGCCCATGAGACCAAGTTTTCAAATTCGTCTGCATTCAGATTATATTGAGTCGTATTTATCACTTTTTGATCTCTACCAAATAATTTATATGCAAAAAGTTTTGCATCCTGCTGATTCCCCCACCAGCCATGTTTATATAAGAAATAGAAATTGGGCATCAAGCTATACATATCTTTAAAAGAATTCGGAGCTGGAGTAGGCCAATAGGTTTGAACAAACAATCCTAAAGACATCCATCCTACTACGTGAGAAGTATTCAAGGCACCTGCTTTAACCTGTTCCGGATCGGCTATCATATCAATCAACTCTTCCGTTTGAAGCAATTCGAGATTCGTATTGCTGTAATAGGAATAACGTTCCGTAACCAGATGTGCATCCATAACCACTCTGACCGAGAAATCCGGTTTGGGAAATGTTTCCGATTCAGCGTCATCCAGTCCATAAAATTCATTGTAACACAATACCCAATCATCCCATAATTCAAGTGATTGTTCCAATCGGGTTACAAAACTCTGTCCCTCCGATTGCAGCTTCAATTTCATATACTTAACAGGAACTGAAAACGCGATTTGCTTTCCTCTCAATTCAATCCATGGAACAGTTGTTGTCTTTATTTTCTCTCCCCATTCAGCAGCTTCAGTTTCTCCAACCACATAGTCGGGAGCAAGATAAGCTCCCTGCACTTTTAGAGGTACGATACCAGTATCGCTGGCGTCGCCTGAACGTTTGATCCAGATATACCCGCCATAAGGATTACGAATTTCATTTTTTCCCTTGAACAAAGCCATTGAAGTCACAACCTTAGGATCACGTTCCAAATAGCTACTCCCTACCAACGAAGATAAGTCACGCGAATGGATACCGATCTGTACAGTTAGTCCTTTCACATCATCATCCAACATCACTGTTATTTTCTCGCCTGCACCTGCATAAAGCCCCGTGCTGTAAATAGCCGGAGAAGTCATTGCTAAATTGACGTTGACCGCTTTTGCCGAACGATAAGCCATATCTATATTTACTACCTGCTCATCCACCCGCTTTTCCGTCAGAGTGTCTACCAAGCCGGGGAAAATACGCGCTTTGTCATAAAGACTGACGTCAATACCTCCTCCTTCATAATAGTCACCTCCTGTCGCAGAAGTATAATCATCCGTTGCAGAGATAATCTGTTCGAAGTCTTTGTCTTCACATGCTGTTGCTCCCCATACGCCCCATACGGCCAGGAGAATATATACTATTTTATCTTTCATATCTACCAAAATTTAAAGCATTTCAATTGTTTCCATTTTAAAATTCTTCATAAGCAAATTTCCATGCTTTGCCCTCCATAGCCCAGTCCCAACGGACATTCTTCCCGAGCCACACAAATATCTGACGCGGAACGTCCACTGTATTGAATGTCTTGACATAAAACGTCTTGTCCGATTCAGGAATGGGATGGATGGCGGGCGATAAACTACTGCCCGATAGCCATACATCAGCAGCACCACGATCAATCACAAAATCATCCGTAGCATCCTCACCATTGTCTTTTGCATAGTTCTTCAATGTAGGTTCCATCTGATCATCCTCAAGGTCACATGGCCAATATCCTTTCAGATTATCCCAGTATTTATAGGAATCCTTCAATAAATGCAACTGATTTTTACCTGCATACAAGGCGACATCTTCTTTAGGAATAGCGACATCATATATCTGTAAATTTGTAACATAAATGTAATTGCTGAATTGCTGGTTTTTTGTATTTTGTTGTGAATTTTGCGAATCTCTATTTTCCGTTCCTCCTATACGCAATGGCGCATCTGTGGAAGGAAAAGATTTATTCTGGGTATAACCATTAACGATCTCACTATTCTTGTAGCTCAACTGATTATTTAATTCTCCGTCTATATAAATAGTCAACAATGTATTTGCCGGCTTTTTAGGATCAGGGTTCGGCTCCAATGTCAAAGTAAGAACATGCCATTGACTCCAGTCCAGATTGTTCTCATCTTTAGTTTGTATGAGCCATCTTTTTCCACCAAATCCGAAACAAATACGTCTATTATTGGTATCCGCATTAAAATGAAAAAACCAGCCATTACCAACTTTGGTTTTTTCGTCCATATTAGAACTCTTAGAAAGAATCACATATTTTCGAGAATTATAGACACTTGAACTTAAGAAAAACTGAATGGTAACAGGTTCTATTTCATTTTTATCATTAAAATAAAATTCACCCATTTCTGTATTTCCTAACCGTGCCGATTCCGCATAACGATTGGGATTCGGATTTCTATAATCATAGGACCAAGCAGGTGTAGAAAAAGAATAAGAAAGGGCCGTATTCCCCGGAGCTGCCTGTATCTGTGAGACCAGACGTTCATTGTACATCAAGGTGAATGTATTGCGCGATACATCCGCATAATGGTCTGCGAACTCCTTTCCTTCTACCATCTGCACGTCTCCTCCATAGTTGGACGTGACAATGATCAACCAGTTCTCATTTTCATAACCGGGACGTTCTTTCAGCGCACTCCACATTTCACCAATGTAATTATCCAATACACCGATAGCATTTACAACCGCCTCTGTAGGGGTGCCGTTCTCATTATAGAACTCTCCACCGGCTGCTTCGCGTACCCCACCAAATTCCGCAACAATTAAATCTGACGTATCAGGCAGTTTTAATTCTTCTAATACTCCGTTTTTTACTGCCTCATCCGTATTCACTTCAGGAGCTGTCATTCCCTTGACCGCAAAAGTTTGCCTGAATTTTTCATCCACCGCATACATACTGACAAGACTATTTTCCTCAACCAGACGTGAAATGAAATTGTCAGTTCCGGCTATCAGGTCATCCTCCGTCTTTATGTCATGCGTAGTGTTGCCTATCATCAAATTGGCCCAACCACGCGCATTCGTCATTTCTCCACCGGCAATGTTGTTACTTCCATCCGCTAACCCATAATCTGTATACAAGGCATGAGCAATCATGGATTTCAGGTTAGGAGCTTTATATGCATTTCGCGCCGCCTGTACTGCTCTACCGGCTGCACCATCCATTACCACCAGCAGCACATGTCCCGATTCATAGTTGGAACCGGATGCCGGATAATCATATCTCAACGAATCTTCCATTACCTCATTGCAGGCAGTCACTAAAAGGAGTAATATCCCCAGAAAACATGTACCGGCAAGATTCGTTATTCTTTTGTAGTTATTTACTTTCATACATTTATTCATTTAAGGTTCATTGTTTGTATTTTCAGCTAAATCTACTTTAAGCATCACGATATTATTCATTCTCTTACCATCAAAAGAACTAAAATCCCCTGTAAGCAAAAGTCCGTTAACATTGTCCGAAGTTAAAGAATACTGCGCGTCATATAATTGACCATAAAATCTTCCGGGTACATTGAAACGCTGTATAGCATCTCCTTTCATATCCAGTATTAAGAATCCCTGTCGTGTGATACCATCATACTTGGTAAATGTTCCGGAAATGACAACATGGGGCATAGCTGTTTCACCATTTGCATTCAAATCTACAATCTTCGCAAAATTCAAAATTCCGCCTTCCAATTCTTTCAGGACAAAACCTGGGTCCGGATTTCCCTCCGCATCCAGAATGACCATTCCTTGCGCCGGCTGTCCGTTGAATGTAGTGAAACTACCGACAAGCACAATACGTTCCTGTTCCATCCCGTTTTCATCTTTAAAAGATGTACAAGTGATTCTATTTATGTCTCCGTTAGCTCCGCCTACAACACTCTGAAATGCATCGTCCACCTGTCCGTTCTTATCAAGTTTCACAATATTCCAGACTGGCTTTCCATCAAAGGAAGTAAATGCTCCGACTATAATGAGAGATTCGTCACTCAACATACAAGCATCTTTTATTTCTCCCGTTGTTCCCGGCAATGATTCTTCCTCATTCTGCAGGCTCCGGCGATATGTCTTATCAAGCTGTCCGATTTCGTCCATTCTCATCACTGAACGCGCCGGAGTTAATATTTCAGCTGCCAACAGTCGCTTATTGGCATCACAAGTGGTATTGTCATAATCTGTCATCCGATGAACCGTGAAATTCCCTATAGCTATTATTTTTCCATCAGAGGTACTGAAAGCACGGATTATTTTTTCCGACATCATGGTTCCACCAACAAATGCCGGTACAGATATATCATAGGTTTTTCCAGTGTAATCAGAAAATTTCTTGGTTTCTGTCTTTATAGTAAGGTCATTATTCGCCAAAAGAATATTCTTAAATTCAAAGCCCCCCAACGAGGCACTATAAGTCTCGTATTCCCGAAATGCTCCATAAATCAAAGCTCTTGGTGACTCTTTGTCCGCTTTCCAATAATTCATACCATCTACCTCGGGATAATAAAATTCATCCGTATTTTCATCATAAAACGAACCTGTCGCAATTCCACGTCCTATCTTGATTTTATCGGCAGTACCGTATTTTATTAATCCCTTTTCATTATTAATCATGGCAATTCCACCATAGGGTTTAGTTTTCTCCTGCCTAAAATCGCCACATAAATAAAATTCGCTGGTCAATTCTGTATTTCCACACCATGGAACGCAAGAATAAATCAATCCATTATAAGGACCTGTTTTATAATATTCAAAACCCTCATCTATGGATACACTACCCAGTATGCTAAAATAAGGACCATAAAATATCTGATTTTCCAAAACAAGATAAGTGGTTCCTGAACTTACAGCTTCCGGAACTACAATGGTCAATGTAGAATCCGTAGCACTTTCTATCTTACATTTCTCGTCAGAGATATAAAAGTCAAAATCAAAAGTATCTTCTTCCGGATGGCAATATTTAGCCAGACCGGATGCCTTAAAAATAACTTGTTCTCTCGGGCCGGCAGACTCCGGAGATGGTTTTTCTGATAATAACTTGACCTCTAAAGGAGCACGGCCACCGGCATACGGGTCTTCCTTGATCGAATTTGCTTCATCCTCATTACATCCCGCCAAGGCTAACACACAGACTGCCAGACAGACCATGTTCGCTGCCTTACACAACCAACTATTATAATAATCTATCTTATTCATCGTTCTTCTCTTTTATATACATATCTTCAAGTTCTTCTTCCCGGACAGTTGTTTTTATGAGACCGCTGTTGCCGCCTCTTTTCTTCGGGTAATCAACTCCCGCCTCAAGCGCACGCCATAATAGACCAGAAATAGAGAATCCTAGATAATGGTCCAGCCGAAGAACATGTACAATGCCATTTGTCGGTTCGATATTGCAGGACGACACATACGCATACTCCGGATAACCAAAATCCTGATAAGCATACATGACTTGTCTGTATCCGGCATACTTTATACCGCTGGCATCTCCGTAGCATACACCCATCGTCATCTTGTAACTACGGTCGTAAGTGAAATTAGTCTGTCCGGGAAACGCACTCACTGCTGCCGTATCTATCTGAGCGATATCATTCAATCTGTACTTTCCTTCCATGACATACATTCCGATAAGATCTTCCCACACAGCCGGTTTCACTTGAGAAAGTTCCGTTATCTTATCCATCCCCTGATAATTGTAAAGATAATAGTTCATTCGTTCCACACTCTTGGCGATGGTAAAATCCGTCGGAGCAAAAAAGGTCACTTCTTCATTGGTCAGGATATCTTCCCATTTAGTCAATTTGATGACTTTTACCAAGTCTTTGAATAAATCGAGGCGCGACTCCAGATATTGCATCACATTCCCGTCAAAATAAGGATTACTCGTTCCGCCGTCTACCAAATAATCGTCGCTATTACAACTACCAAGTGACAGAGTCGCCAGCAGGAATGCACATATTCCAAAAATTAGTTTTCTACTATTATTTTTCATGATAATATACTATTCTGTTTCAAGTTATTCCCAATATAGATTCTTTGTCATATACGGATTATTATCCAGTGCTTTCTTATAGATAGGCCAGGTCCAGGAACCTTGTTTAAGGTCGGCCTTTTTTTCACGATGCCCACTTTCATCGGCAAAGACTGCAAAATCAGTATCGCAGATCTTCTGTGTACGCACCAGATCGTAAAAATACTGTCCTTCGCCCATCAATTCACGTACACGCTCCCAATAAATAGAAGCATCCAGATTATCTGCATCTGTAAAATCTGGAGCACCCGCCCGCTGTCTGATGCGGTTAACTTCACGCAAGGCATCGTTACTTTCACCCAGATTGTTCAACGCTTCAGCATAGAGCAAGATAGCGTCAGCCAAACGGAATACAATGTAATTACCGGCATTGGGAATCGTGCTATTTCCGTTAGTATCGGCGTTCAACAATTTTATAATCTCCAATCTTCGTGCAGTACCCACATAATCATCATCATCAAGATATAGATAATTAAACCAGGACTCTTTGCGCATATCAGCAGTCTCCTCCGGATAGAGTTGCTTCAAAAAGACTTCGCTATACTTGAACTCCGGTTCTGTACGATTCCGTATTTTATATACCACTTTTGTACACCACATGTGATCTGTTTTAAATATCTCACCCATAGTGACATTCTGTGCAATCTCAAACAAACCTTCATTGCTTTCTCCTTGAAACACTTCTGACATTTGGCTCATTGACTGCAAGGAATAGATACTACTATCTATCCAAGAATCCGTTTCAGCCAAACGCCTCACCTCATTATAATAAGTTACCGCATTGTTTTCGTCGAAAAATGCCAGCCACATATTCATGTGCATCATTAGTGTCAATACCGCTCCCCGGTTGGCACGCAGGCTGCCACTTCCATTCCGCCACGGCAAAATACCCTTATCAGGGTCATTATCCAATACAGTCTGTAAATCTGCCAAACAAGTTTTCAAAACTACTGTCTTGTCCATTCGTGGCAGTGGAGCAGCTGCATAAGCCTCCGTATAATAGGGTACATCACCAAAAATACGCACCATAAAGAAATAAGCCAGATTACGCAAGAATTTACATTCCGCCCGATAACGTTCCACTTCTACGGCTGACAGTTCCTTCACATTGGCAACCTCCTCAATCATAATATTGGCACTCTGCACTACTTTATACATATTCTGCCAGTTATAGATAGCGCCAAAATCAGAGGAGGTTCCCTCTTCTTTACTATCTTTCTTCGCTTTATAATTTTTCATATCATTCTGAATCAGATAAAGATAGTTATTTGTATTCTGTCCCGTGATTGGAGCACAGCGTACATCACCGGCATAAAGAAAAAATCCATTATCTGTAGTTGCCTTACGCAAATTTTGATAAACACTCAACATAAATGCCTCTGCGTTAGCAGCAGATTCCCAGAATTTATCACCCGGCATCTTATCTTCATCATCGGTATCCAGATTGCATCCGCAAAAAGTGGATGTAAAGATTAACAATAATCCTATTGATATATATTTCAGCATAATTCTCATATTTAAAAGATTATAAACTCAATACCACACCCATTGTCCATGTGCGACTGTTAGGATAGCCACCCGACGTGTCACGTCCCAGACCATTCACACTTTCGGGACTGATACCTGAATAATTGGAGAATGTCCAAATATTGTTGACCGAAGCTTTCAACGTAACCCCTCTTACCCGGAAAAAGTCAAGCCACCGTTTCGGAAAGCGATAAGACAGCGACACAGTATTCAGTTTGAAATAAGAACCTTCTTCCAAAAAGAGAGTCTGTGCTTCTCTGAACGGATCAATCACCTTATTGTGATGATAGTTGTACGGATTGGGATAAATCGCATTGTAACGGTTGTTTTCTGTCCAAAAATTATATTTTTCAATCGGAGATAAAGACGCATCTTTCCTCAAACTTTCAATAGACTTCCGTACCGGATCATCGTATGCTTTAAAAGATTTTGCCAGCACAGAATTAATAATATCGCGTTTAAAGACAAAAGATGTATTTACATGCATCGAAAATTCTTTATAAGAGAGATTGAAGAACAGTCCACCGGTTACCTTTGGACGGGCATTTGCTGCCACTACACGGTCTTTGTCATCAATAACATAATCGCCATTCACATCTACCCAGATAGGATCTCCGGCCTTGAAATATGCTTCATCCGTATTCTTCCCCCCTAACCTTAGGCGCTTGCCTGTAGCCGGATCTACCGGAACGTCTTCGTCTGTGGCATATACACCTTTATTAATATAGAGCAACATCGAAGTAGTATTTCCACCCAAACGATTGGCTACCCATGCGTCACTATTCAAAATCTGACGGGCCTCATTCGGCAACTTGGTAATCACATCTCTGTTTAGTGCAAAGTTCAATCCGATCAACAAATTCCATTTGCTCTGCACTGATAATGGTTTTCCTCGCAAAGATACCTCCAGACCGTAATTGACCAGACTCACTTCCGTACTCCTCACTTTTTCAAATCCTGCATGGTTAGGCAGCTCAATATCACTCAACTGATTATCCACTTGACGGTAATAAGCATCAATATTCGCACTCAAACGGTTGTTGAATATAGACATATCATAACCGAAGTTCCAAGTAGTGGTAGTAACAGGATCCAGATTTATGTTAGGCAATCTTTTATAATCAATCGGAATATATGATTCGCCATTGTAAGTGTTTCCCGGATCTATATCATAAGTACCGAACACATCGTAGCGGGTAGCCTTGTATTTGACAACCTGTCCCCACGTCAGACGGAAACTCATATTATCAAGCCAGGTAAACCGGTCCATAAAACTTTCATAGCCGATATTCCAACGGAATCCCAAACTTGGATTTATGTTCCACTTCGTACGAGTGCCATATACGGAACTTAGCTCCGGACTTATTGTAGGGTCGAAAATATATTTGTCTCCACCTGCTTTAAATGAATCTTTAGTTTTAATTTTGAAATTCGGAGCGAACATAAAAGAAAAAGTACTCTGATTCTGACTAACAGTAGCACTACCTTCCGATTTACCATGACCTACCGGACCGATAATGTAATCGTTGGGGAGGCCTGTATATGTGATACTGTTGCCTGTTGATGTCCGTGAATTATAACGGATACCGGTTGTCAGCCCCAGCATGACATATTTTAAATCAAAAGTACGTGAGACATGGGTATCGATATACACTTTCGATTCATTACTATTGTAATTATAAGCAATGGCAGAATACTTGCTGTCGCTCAAGATAGCAGGTGTGAATTTTTCCTGGTCGGTAGAGTTATAGGAGTAATTGAACGTTCCTCTCCATTTGATATCAAATGGCAAGGCATAACCTAAATTCACCGTAGCGGAATAATTGGATTTCACGGTTGAATTCTCGACGCCGAACACCTGCAAAGCCGCTACGGAAGCCGAGTAGAGAGATGGTGGCGGCAATAGTGAAGAAGCACTGGCACCACTCGCCACACCGGACTGTGAAACTGCATTTCCACTACCAGTACTATTGTCGGTAAATCCGACTTTCATATCGACACCGATTGTGAATTTCGAATTAGGAGATGTATAATTCATGTTTCCCGTAAGGGCATAACGGTTAAAGTCTGTATTCTTCACAATACCTTTCTCTGTATAATAATTACCGTTCACTTTATAGTTGAACAAATTATCACCACCCGAGAAGCTTATGTTATGAGACTGATTGTACGTGACCCGATAGAACTGATCTTGCCAGTCTGTATTATTATTAAAATATGGATTCAGACTGTCAGAAACAGCAGGCATGAACATTATATCCTGATATCCGTGATACAATTGGGATGTATCATTATTCAATATCTGCCATTTTAACAGATTCCGCTCCGTATTACCGATTGCCACTTCACGCAAACTGGGCGGAGTGGAGATGGTAAAATTGCCTGAATAAGTCACACGGGGCTTGGGAGAATCTCCTTTTTTAGTTTCGATAAGAATAACTCCATAAGCACCGGCCGAGCCATACAGTGAAGTAGCGGCAGCATCTTTCAAAATCTGTATATTGGCAATATCTTCTACAGGAATATTAGAGATTGGACTTACCCCTGATCCGGAAATCAATCCCTCGGCATTGTAGTCCTCTACATCTGTCTGCGGAATACCGTCCACCACAAAAAGTGGAGCGGAAGAAGCAAGATCCCACCCGCTATCATTATTCCCCACAAGAGAAATATCCGAAACACCTCGAATATTATATGTACCTGATGCTCCCGGCAAACCATTATTCATCTGGATATCCATACCAGCTACACGCCCTTGCAACAGGTTCATGATGTTAGGTACAGGGGTATCCGCCAGTTCTTTCGCATCGATTACTGTAGCAGATGCAGTCAGGTTAGCTTTGCTGACTCTACGTTGCCCCACAATGACCGTTTCCTGAACTTCGTTGATATTTTCTTCCAGAAAAATACTAATACCGGAAACAGACTTCTTTACTTTATAAATAGTGGGTTTATAAGAGACATAAGTAAATACCAGCTCTGAACCGACAGGAACCTTAATGGAAAATCCTCCTTCCAAATCGGAAGCTGTACCCCGGATTCTTTTTTGTGTTTTGGCATCCCGGCAGATGATATTCACACCCGGAAAAGTCTCGTTATTCCCGGCTTTGTCATAAACTGTCCCGCTGACTATCACTGCTCCATCCTGCGCCACAGAACCTGTGACCACGAAAAACAATGTAAACAATAGTAAAATATATCGATTTTTCATTTCTATATTACATTTAAGATTAATCTTTAATCTCTCCTAACTGAGGCATTCCTTTAGCAAAATGTATCAACATCTCCCAATGCGCTTCTTTATAGATAGCAAAGTCAAACACAAAATAACCGGTATTCCGATAACCATACTTTGAGAACCAACTTGTAGCAAACTTTACACTGGCCTTCTCCCCTTTTGAATCGGTATATTTTGTCTGCCCGTTAAACAGGGGGAGCGGATAAGCCATATCATACACCACTTCTTTCGGCCCTATCTCCCCTTTCAAGAAACCGGACGAGGTGCGGGATAAGATCGTAAAACTCATGGGCGATCAGCCCAGAGTGGAACTGTTTGCAAGAC
>ENA-USYV01002627-USYV01002627.1-human-gut-metagenome-genome-assembly--contig:-NODE-2627-length-14165-cov-46.229628_pt1 | contig 14165 bp, 9 predicted proteins | sample MGYA00250066_ERZ773514 | MGnify/ENA primary metagenome ERZ773514 (study PRJEB29103, sample SAMN06112049) | human gut metagenome | biome: human gut; feature: ankylosing spondylitis patient; material... | reverse complement strand
GCTGGCCATGAGCGCCCTTCTGGTGGGCCGGGAGGCATACAATATGGTGATGCACCGTCCGGTCACAGACGAGCGGGAAAATAAGGCCCAGGAGCGATAGCGACAGGCCGCAGACAACAGGCGCATAGCGCCGGGACTTTGGGACAATTTGTCCCGAAGTCCAGCGGGTTTGGGGAGCTCCCCAACAAGCATTTTTGCGGGCCTGCGGCCTGGCAAAAATTTCGAGTGTGGGCACACTCGAATTGCTTGCCAAAACGTGCGGGCCTCGGAAGTACCTGCGTTAAAACATCGGACTTATGTCATTTCACTCTTGTATTGTTCTATTGGATGTGCTAAAATAAAGTTGATTTTTAGAATTTGTTTTTATTTTGCAGGGAAGAGGTGACGGGATGCCAAAGGTAGCTTATTCTGAGGAGGATAGAGAGCGCATCAGAACGGAACTCGTTGCAGTTGGTCTTGAACTGATGGCAAAACAGGGCATACAGCATACTACTGTGGAGCAAATATATAAAAAGGTTGGTATTTCACGAACTTTCTTTTACTCTTTCTTTGCAACGAAAGAAGATTTGATCGTTGAAACGCTGTACTTGCAACAGCCTAAAATTATTGAGCAAGTGCAAAGACTGATGGCCGATCCTGCTTTAAGCTGGCGTGATGCCGTGAAACAATTTCTCTATGCCTGTTGTTACGGAGAGAAAAATGGCATCGCTGTTTTAACGATTGAAGAACAGCAACTCATTTTCAAACGTTTGTCAAAGGAAAGCTATCAAATATTCCGTCAAAAGCAGCTCCGTCTTTTTGGAGAAATTTTAGAAAACTTTGGTATAAAGGCGGACGCGGCAAGGATCAATTTATTTACGAATTTGAGTCTGACAGCGATGGTTGTACGCAAGGCAATTCCTGATACGTTACCTCTGTTTGTTCCCGAAGTTGCCGATGAAACAGTTGACTTTCAAATAAACGCTATTGTGGATGCCCTGGAGAAATTAAAAGCAACACCAACCGCTTAAGTGATTGAAATGAGATAATCCGTCCGAATATCATGTTTCGGCCATATATTCAGACGGATTTCATTTTAGCCAGGATAAAAACAAATTTGGTTTTTTGCTCTTATTTTGAGAGATAAAACCTAAAATAAAACGCAAAGGAGAACACGCGATGAAAGTATTTGATCTGTTCGTAAGCAAATATCCACCGGGTAATGATTTGAGAAAACCTACTGCGGAAACGCTGGAGCAATTTCAAGGGAAAGTGCCAGCGGAGCTTCTGAACTTTTGGCAGGAATATGGTTTCGGAAATTATGGCGGAGGTTTGCTAAAAATTATTGATCCAACCGATTATATTGATACGCTCACTCTTTGGCTGGGCGAACAGGAGGGGTGCCTTCCCATTCTAATGACTGGATTTGGAACGCTTTTTATTTACCGCAAGCTGTCTGATACAGTCGATGATATGTGCCTGCTTGATATTCACAACCGCAGATCGGGCAGTTTCTCTACCAGCTTTTCCGATTTTTTTGAGCGTATTATTCCTGCCGAAAATTTTGCGGCGCAGTTTCTGAGAGTGGGTCTATTTCAAAAAGCATTTGCTAAACATGGCGGCCTTTCAGAAAACGAGATTTTCTTCTTTGCTCCGGCTTTGGCTTTTGGGGGAACTGAGTCCATTCAATATGTCGAAAAGGGAAATGCCGTTGTTCATCAGCACTTGTTGTTTGAAATGGGGGCGGATCATTCCGATGATACAGAACCGGATGATATGTGGTCGCAAGCCTATGAAGCAAATCCCCATGTGTTTGAATTGGATAATGGCGGGCTTATGGTTAGCTTCACCTTTTCGGAAACTGTGGATACCATCCTGCCAGTAGCACCAGAAACGCTATATGAGATTGAGGGAGAGACTATTTCTCTATGGGCGCTGACTTTCGATAGTCTAACAAAAGAGGAAAACCTTGGCTTTTTGGAGTACCACAAGGCTTTGAAACAATTACAACCCTACATTGTGGAAACGAGAGGAGATCACATATTAGTTCGCGGCCTGAGTTTGGCAGAGATGGAGCATATTCTGGCAAAGCAATAAATTTGCTTTACCGCTACTTTGGGACAAAGTGTCCCGAAGTGATATAGCTACTATCAAAATTATTTCATTTATGATGCTGTGGGTATTGCCCCATCCAGTTTCATATAAACACATTCAAACATTTAGGAGGAAAAGTCATGGGATTTTTTAGCAAGTTATTTAAGGGCCCTGAAATTGACATGGAAAAGAGCAACGCAAATGCAAAGAAAATGCGTGCTCTATTTAATCAGGTTGTAGAGAACGGGGACAATTACAGACTGATTTTCGGATATACCGAGGATGTGAGCCGGTTTAACTATGGCTTTGTTCATGGGAGCAAAACAAAGATCGGAAATTTAATTGTCGGCTGGAACGAAGCCAGCCAGACGATTGTGGTTGTTCCCACAGTACCCGATCTTTCCGGCTGTGGCGATCCGACCTACTATCGCCGTTCTGAAATTTTGAAAGCCTATCGGAACAAATACCCTACCGATGCTTTTATCATTTATCCAGACAAAAAAGGATACATTGGCATCAATGCCTATGACTGGCTGGAAGATGAAAAGTTGTATGTTTATGTATCACAGGATGATGAATTGGCCGCTTTTACCGACTTCTTTATGAATCGCTTTGCAACAAAGTGAGGTAAAAGATGCCTATTGGAGAAATCGGAGCGTTCCTGCTGTTTCTTGTGATCGTGTTTATAGTTGGAAATCTATGGTTTCATTTCGTAGAAGCAATTCTGCGGCAGATTAAAAAGCTATTTACACGTCACAAAAAACCTCCGGCATGGCATCCGCTCCCCCCGGACAAGGAGGATTGAAAATGTTCGATATAGACGAGATTAGGAAACAGGCACTCGCTTCTATGAGAGAAACCATGGAAAAGAACGAGGAACGAATTAGCAAAATCGAGGTTCCCAGCTCTGAAAAAGGCGCATCTGTGTCTGCCGCCGAAGTGGAAGAACAGATTGCCGCTAATACTCAACGTCAAGTAGAAATTCTTGGACAGATGTTTGGGCCAGATAGTATGGCTCAAATGGCTGTTAATGAGGAATTGCTGCAAAAGATGGTAAATGATAAAGTTGCTGAGGCAACTTCAGCTACTGCTGGGGACTTGATGGGACAGCTTTTCGGAGAAGATATGGGCATACTTGCGGCTGCTCTGGAAACGCTGGAAATGGAAGATGCGGACGATGAGGAAGAACTCTCATTCGATCTGGAACTGGAAGAAAAGCTCTATACTACCTTGGAAGAAACAATGGCCCGGCTTGAGGCCATGCCTGAGCCAGAAGCGATCCCATATCAAAAAGACGATGTAAAATGGGAACGCTTTGGCATCCTGCTGTCCGGTATTTTATCGACCCTTAACAGTCACGATCTGGATAGTATGGATGTGGAGGAACATATTCCTGTTATGGAGCAGAAAATCGTGTCCCTTGTGCGCCGCTCCTGGGGGATAGATGGCCGGAGTGATCTGCTGGACATGATCCGTTATCTGGCGCAGGAGGGTTATATCCTGCGGTATCAGCTTTATAGTGAGGCATCTTCGCCGGAGGAACTCATGGACGAAACTATGGACGAGGATGACCGTGAGTCTACCTGCCGGGCATGGAGGTTTGCACAACGGTATAAAGGTCAATATGCTCCCGGTTTTATGGCTGGATGGGATATTGGCCGGGCGGCGATGCTGACACGCTGGGGATGCTATTTAGGCTGGATCACGGAAAGCGAGGCTGTTGGTATTCTGTGGGATCTCTCCCAAAAGGTTGTTGAGGAACTGCATAGCTGGCGCGAATTTGCGCAATCTTATCTTTTTGGCGGTCTGATGTGGAAATTGCTATGCGGTGACAGCTCCGCAGGAAGTTACCTGGGTTATCTTGCAGACGCCGCCACAGACCTATTGACTGGAAAAGCAGAGCAGGATAACGGACAATGGCGTGATTGCCCTTGGCCTGCACAGAGAAAAATTGGTTTCACATTATAAATCTTTTTGAAAATTTGTTGCTATTCATCAGCCGCCAACGGAAACGGCATATAAAAAAACCGTTGGATTGGCGGCTGTGTTGTTATGCGCCTCAAATAGGGGCAGAAGTCACTATCTGATTATAATTCTCTTTTTCCATTTACTCTTCTTTCCAGAGTAAATATCATATCCTTACCCATAAGCCTTAATCCTCAATCTGCGGAATATTGACCAACTGCTGCAGCTTCTTCTCAAGAATAGTCTTATCCGGTAACTGTAACTGATACTGAGATACCAGCATCGGTGACATCGTTCTGCTCATAGCATATTCTACCACCTCATCATTCTTAGATGCACAAAGAAGCAAGCCAACACTCGGGTTTTCATTCTCTTTCTTTACCTGTCTATCCAATGCCTCAAGATAAAAATCCAACTTAGAAATATACTCTGGTTTAAACTTACCTATTTTGAGTTCTATTGCAACAAGGCACTGTAATCCCCGATGATAAAACAACAAATCAATACGAAAATCGTCTCCTCCAACCTGAACTTTGTACTCTTCATCAATAAATGTGAAATCTTTTCCTAATTCCAGAATAAAATCCTTCATGTTTCTAATTAACGCTTTTCGTAAGTCATTCTCATGAAACTCATTTGGCAAATCCAGAAATTCCATAACATATGAATCCAAAAATGGATTTTCTCCTAGCTTCTTAACCGACTCTGGTAATAAAGTTTCCTTTGATAACATATACCTTTCATAATATCCGCTATCTAACTGTCTCTCCAACTGACGTTTTGAATAGTTTTCTTTGATACATAGGCGTATATAAAATTCTCTTTCCTCATCAGTCTTACAGCCTGACATTATCAACAAGTGATTCGTCCAACTAATTTGTGTCACCAGTGGTGTCACAATCTCATTATCCTTATAGGTTTCATAAAATTTTTTCATTCTATAAAGACCTCTTCGATTGAATCCCTTTATTCCGGGAAATGCCTCCTGTATTTCCCTTGAAATTTCATCGATATATGCATCACCATACGAAGCCCGTTCCGTTTCCTTACTTAAAAACTCACCAACTTTCCAATACATTTTGATAAGCTCTTCATTCACTTTCTTCAATGCACTTTGTCGTGATTCTTCAATTATATGAATTAATCCAGCTGCTGATATCAAATCATTACCCATACAAATATTCCACCTTCCGAATTGTGACACCAGTGGTGTCACAATTCCATTTTTGCCATTTTAACAAGACTTTATAAATCTTTTTCAAAATTAATACATTTTAATTATATCAAGACATAGCAATCCTCTCAATGACTTTTTACTGATGTTTTTCCTTTTTCATCATCTCGATCTTCTCATGCAGGTTGGTGTTATACAGCTTGTAAAGGTCTGTATTTGCCTGCTTGCGGAATTTTACTCCATACGACATTTCTGGTATGATAATGATTTCTCATTGAATCTGTAATTGATATATTTTGATTTTTACCTCAAATTGATAAAAAAATAGGACTTAAATCATTCAAAACCCTTTATTTATAAGGTTTCTCTTGATTTAGTCCTATTTTAACGCATGCCCCCTTCAAGATTAAAGGCTTGCGGTAGGGAGAATTCTTCCAATCCAGCAATTTTTTTAAGATAAATCGTTCCATAGGATCACTTCTCACATTTTTATTGGAGTTTTATGCTTTATAATCACACTTTTATTATATGCAAAATCTATGAAAATCACAACCGAAATCACAAAATTATTAAAATTTAATGCTTACTAATCACACTTTTATATGAGATAGTGAGAAAATTTTCTACAATAAAGGCAGACCGCAGCCTTTTCCGCCAACTATCGTAACGAAAAGGTGATTTTTAGCCGAAACGCAAAAAGCTGTAAAACTCAATGCGAATTTTACAGCTTATAAATAAATGTGTGCTGATTACAGAGATAAAAGTGTGCAGGATTTTTGAATTACATTATGTAAGGATATGCGAAGCAGCCGTTCTTCCAGTACTCCGCATATCTCAAAAAAACTAGTTGATGTAGTTAGCTGCTGCTCCCATATAAGCGATTGCTTCATCAGCTGTCAAATACTGACCTTCCATAACAAGGGAAAAATCTGAATTTGCAATTGCAACGGAACCGTCGTCTGCTTCTACAAATACTGCTGAGAAATCATCACCTGTATAAACATCTGTTGTGCTGATCTCAGTCCAGTCAATGTTATCTTCATCTGTAACATTTGTTACATTAGAATCATCATATGCTCCACAAAGGACATCTCCCTGTCCATCCTGTGGAACGATCATTAATGAAACATAGCTATATCCATCCGGATCTCTAAAGAGTGTGATCACATACTCTGTATTATCATCATCCACTGCATATAATGCTGCATCAACAAGATCTGCTGTTACATCAAGAAGGGAAAAGCCTTCTTCCTCTGTTGTGTCTGCTGCTTCTGCTGCATCTTCCACATCCACTGCATCCTCTTCTGTATCTGCTGCATCATCAGCTGCTGTGTCTGTTGTAGTTGTCTGCTGGTCATTGTCAGCTGGTGCTGCTGCATCTGATGAACCACCACATGCTGTAATATTAAGAGCCATTGCTCCAACAAGTAATGCTGTTAATAACTTTTTCTTCATTTGAATCTCCTCTTTCTATTATTCATTTTTTTGATAAAAATAGAATTTTTTTGTAAATTTCCTGCCCACTTTTATCTCTGTAATCAGCTTATTTTTTCATTTTAAAAATTATTTGTGCAATGCCTTATCTGGCATGGTTTCTTTTTCTTTTCGCAAAAATTCCTGCAAGTCCTGCGCATGAAACCATCAGAAGTACTGTACAAAGTGTTCTGCTGAAATCTTCGCCTGTCTTTGGAGATTTTGCACTCTGGTCAGCGTTTTCGGCTACCGTAAAGTTTGTTGCCGCTGTTCCATCTGTCCAGACAAGCTCGAAAGAATGGTTTCCTGCTGACAGGCTCTTAAGGTATTCCGGTTTGAAGGTAATGATGGTAGATCCTTCTGTGACCGTATAGTTGACCGGATCAACTGTAACTCCGTCCACCTTGACCTCACGGAATTTTGAAATCTCACCGCTTCCTCTGATCGCAAGGCTTCCATCTGTATTCTGTGTCCATGAACTACCCGCTCCATCCAAAATATCATACGTTACCTGAGCCTGTGCCGCAGCTGTCGAAGCTGTTGTGGTTGATGCAGCCGGTGTTGATGTCGCCGGTGCCGGATCCGGTGTCGGGGTTGTTGCTTCCGGTGTCGGATTTGGAGCCGGGGTTGGTGTTGGCTCTGGTTTTGGTTCCGGATTTGGTTCTGGATTTGGTTCCGGATTCGGTGTTGGTGCTACATCTTCTGTCACAGTCAATGTAACGCAATCTGAAATGGTATGACCGGTATGACCGCTTGGAATGCTTACCATACACTGATATCGATATCCATTATATTCTTTACTAATTGCATTTAACGTGTAACTTTCACTAGTTGCTCCAGCAATATCAACAAATCCTCGATTATCATTTTTGTCAACCATCCACTGATAACTCAAACCCTCACCTGCTGCCTCTACAGTAAACGTTGCCGTTTCTCCGACTTTCACAGATACAGGCTGTGGCTGTTTTGTGATTGTCGGTGCTTCAACAGCTGCCTTTTTTTTCAATACAACTTTGCAATTTTCATCAATAGCTGTTTCGTAATCACTATTATCAGAAGAAAAACCGTTTACACTTACGGAATCACTTGTAATCGTAACCGAAGAATCGTTTGTTGGTGCAATCTGTGTAGTCACGCCTATCTCAGCTCCGCTTGTCAGTCCACTTGCAGACACCTGTTGACCATTCCAAAGATACAGATTATTAGGTGTTGTTCCAACTTTATTTTCAGTAATATTTACCGTACCACTCATTTTAAAAAGTTGTGACGATGAATAACATACTCCTCCACCATACGATTCTGAGCTATTACTGGTTATTTCACCTCCGGACATAGTGAATGTGCCGGTGTTAATAAATACTCCTCCGCCATACTCTTTTGCTTTATTACCGGTTATTGTACCTCCGGACATAGTGAATGTACCGCCCTGACTAAATACTCCTCCACCTGACAAATTTGAATCCGGACCAACTAATTCATTGCGGGATATTGTGCCTCCGGACATAGTGAATGTGCCCTTGTCATTCAAGACACCTCCACCACCATATGCTTTATTCTCACTAATCGTTGTTCCAGCAGACATAGTGAATTGGCCGCTGTCATTCAAGACACCTCCGCCACCAACAGTAGCAGTATTTTTAGTAATTTCTCCTCCGGACATAGTAAATGTTCCTTTGTTAATATATACTCCTCCACCATACGCAGTTCCATTCGTTTGTTCTGCTTTATTACCGGTTATTGTGCCTCCGTACATGTTGAATGTTCCTTTGTTAATATATACTCCTCCACCGTTTATAGCGATATTCGAAGTGATTGTGCCACCGTTCATGTTAAATGTTCCTCTATTATACACGCCACCGCCCTGATCTGCTGTGTTGCCACTTATACTGCCGCCATACATAGTAAAGGTACCTTTTACGTTTACACCACTGCCACTGTATTTATTCGTGCCATCCGGCTTAGTACCATGTGTGACCTTACCCTCGCCCTTACAATCACATAGTGTAAAGCTATTATTACTGTCTACCTCAATCACTGCCTTATCATCAGCATTCATTGTAATTGTCTTACCGTTCAGACAGAGTACTACACCATCCTGTGGTGTCCAAGTCTCTGTCAAATTAACGTTATCCGTCAAATAGTAATAACCTGCGCTTAAATCGTTATCTAACGAATTTATGCCTGTCCATGTTGCTCCCTGCGGCAAATCAATTAAATGTGAACCGGTATGTTCCTCAGCCGGTGTTCCGCCGTTTTCTTCTGTCGCCTCAACAGCATAAATCAATCCATCTGATGTCGTCTCTAGCCAGATTTTGCATTTAGATAAATCAACATCTTCGTAAGGCAACTTCACATCTTGGCTTCTTTCAATCGGACAACCATAAAGCGTTTCTTGACCACCCGATTTATATTGAACGATAAGATTTACCGTATCCGCCGTATCTCCTCTGTTGACCTTGATTTCTTTTTTTAAAACATTATATGTTGCAGTACCTATTCCCTTATTTTTGCCATCCAAACGAAGCGTCATTGCTTCTTCTATCTTTCCGGACTTAACACTGACTGCCGATGCAAAAAGGACATTTGACAAGTTCAGATTGGTGGCTGGTCTGATTGCTTTTGTCTCATCAACATACTTATCCTTAACCTTCTGCTCCTCCGTTGATGTACAATTTGCCGCATAATCATACGAACCCAAATAAGAAGATTCATACGGAGAACGCAGCCAGAATTCATCTTCACTCCAATATACACTTCTTTGTAGCTGCACGCTGTTGTCACTTCCCGCTTTTAGTATGATAGCATCACGAACACCTTCAAGCGCATATAATTTATCTGTAGTGGTATAATCTTTCTTAGCCTTTGTATCTGTTGTAGCAACAGTTGTTGCCTGCATGAGTGTCTGCTCTGCATCTGAAAAATAGTCTTTATTACTCGCCATTCCCTGCAAAGTAACTCTTAAATTGCTCGCTCCATAATGGTTGGCAGCACATTCCTCTGCAGAATCACCGTCTGTATACGTTCCATAATCTTTCATGTACGCTTTATTTTTTTGTTCATTATTAAATTTGCCTGTTGCTATCGGGCTAGCTGCAAAAATAATAGTATTATCTCCCTGTACGCCATTGTCTTTTCCTAAGATATACCATCCCTGTGCTGTATCAGACGCATTTATACCAAATAAAAGTTTTCCAACATTTGCATTCGTTCCACTTGCATCCGGCGTAAACGCTGTCATTAACTGCTCTTTTGTCGCATATACTGTCACACCCGGCTTGCTTACATCCGCAGCCTTCGCATGCACTGTTTGGTCCGGTGCTGCAGGAACAAGTCCTGCCACCATTCCGAATACCAGAAAACCGGAAAGAATTTTTGCAATTCCTTTGCTCATTCTCTTTTTTCTTATCATGTGTCCTCTCCTCTTGCTGTAGTTACAAAATCCAAGATTTCATGTGGCATTCCATCCACAGGTCTAATATCAAATGCTTATCTTAAGCTGCTCTTTTTTCTTCTTACAAACATTCCTGCAAGTCCTGCGCATGAAATCATCAGAAGTGCTGTACAAAGTGCCATGCTGAAATCTTCGCCTGTCTTTGGAGATTTTGCACTCTGGTCAGTGTTTTCGGCTACCGTAAAGTTTGTTGCCGCTGTTCCGTCTGTCCAGACAAGTTCAAAGGAATGATTTCCTGCTGACAGACTCTTAAGGTATTCCGGTTTGAAGGTAATGATGGTAGATCCTTCTGTGACCGTATAGTTAACCGGATCAACCGTAACTCCGTCCACCTTGACCTCACGGAATTTTGAGATCTCACCGCTTCCTCGGATTGCAAGGCTTCCATCTGTATTCTGTGTCCATGAGCTTCCCGCTCCATCTAAGATATTATATGTTACCTGAACCGGTGCCGCAGCTGCCGAAGCTGCCGGTGCTGTTGTGGTTGATGCAGCCGGTGTTGATGTCGTTGGTGCCGGATCCGGTGTCGGATTTGGAGCCGGTGTTGGGGTTGGCGTTGGCTCTGGATTCGGATTCGGCGTCGGTTCCGGATTCGGTGTCGGGGTTGTCTCACTGTCCTTATAGGTTGCTTTAATCGTAGTTGGTGCTATTTTGGTTGTCACAGTAGTTGTCGCACTATTCTCATCAGCAATAACTGCGTCGCCATACATCTTCACCCACTTATCAAATACTTTTCCATCTGCAGCCGGATTTGCTGTAATCGTTACAACAGTACCCTCCACATACGTTCCATTACCTGTACCATTGATAATTTCCAAGATATAAACAGGCATATCTGCATCCGGAACTGTTACCACAAAGGCTGGACTTTCCTCATGATTTTTATCCCCTTTATATCTTACCTCGTAGGTTCCTGCTAAAAGTCCGGTAATCTCTGTGCCGGTGCAGGCTATATATGAGCTGTCCTCGGATTTACGGTATTCCATATTCACATTCACGCCTATAATCTTACCGTCACTGCCACCTGCGGTAGTAGGTTTTTCTCCCTCCAGACCAGTAGGAGCACTCTGTGACGCTTTTGTGATTTCCCAGTTAAAAGTCTTTTCATCTGCTGTTCCATTTTCCCATGTTTTGCCAGCAAACGGTTTTATAATCACCTCATAAGTACCTGCATCTGTTGCACTATTTGTTCCTCTAGCAACTGTATAATTTTCACCTAATTCAATACCAGTATGTTCTGTTGTATCATATGTAAAGGTTTTTGGTTCAGGATCCGGTACAGTAGGTAATTTTTCTTTGCATTTTAATACAACTCCAGCTACCGCATCCGTACCTATTTCGTAATTACTATTATCAGAGAAAAAACAGTCCACACTTGCAGCATTACTGGTAATTGTAACCGAAGAATCATCTGTTGGTGAATTATATGTAGTCACGCCTATTGTTTCTTTTCCTGTCAGAGAGTCTGTTTGCACCGTTGTGTCCCGACCAAGATATAGATTATTATCTCTGTTGTCTCCAACTTTATTTCCAGTAATCTCTACCTCACCACCCAAAGTTATTGCATATCCTCTTGCTACTAAAACACCGCCTCCATTTGAAATAGCCGTGTTATTGGTAATCTTAGCCGTACCACTCATTTTAAAAGGTTCTTGCGATGCATGCTGTACTCCTCCACCATTCTTTTCTGATTTATTACGAGTTATTTCACCTCCGGACATCTCAAATGTGCCATCCTCATTACATACCCCTCCACCATACTCTTTTGTTTCATTATCAGTTATTGCTCCTCCAGACATCTCAAATGTGCCACTTTTATAATATACTCCTCCACCACTAGATTGTGATTTATTCTTGGTTATTGTACCTCCGGACATAGTGAATGCATCTGCTTTGTTATACACTCCTCCACCTGACGCATTTGCTGCCGAACCGGCTGCTGTATTACCGGTTATTGTTCCTCCGGACATAGTGAATGTTCCACTTCCATTATATACTCCGCCACCGCTATATGTGGACTTGTTATTATAAATAGTTCCACCTGTCATGGCAACTTTCGTTCCTTGAATAAATACACCGGCACCGTACTTTGCTTCATTATCGCTGATTTCGCCGCCGTACATCTCAAAGTTGTACTTATACCCTCCAGAGTCAGAAACGTATACTCCTCCTCCAAGATCAGATGTTTTATTATTGCATATCATTCCATCGTACATCTCAAATAGGGACTGAGCATTAACACCACTACTGTTGTTACCGGAAATCTTTCCATTATACATGATAAAAAATCCAGCATTATAAACACCTTCACCGCTTACTCCTTTCGCATGAGTAATAGTTCCAACCGTTTTCTGACAATCCGTAAGGGCAAAACTAGTGTTTTCGTTTATTCTAATAACAGCATTCCCACCGAAGCTACCATCAATCGCTTCAGTATTGCGCGTAATACTGTGTCCATTCAGGCATAATTCTACGCCACTTGGGCAGTCCCATACACTGTTAATCGTTATATCCTTTGTCAGATAATACTCACCACTTTTCGTTATTTTGCTAAGATCGTCAATCCCTGTCCATGTCTGCGTCGTATGATGATTGGTATGACTTTCAGCCGAAAGTTCTCCTGTACCACATTCGCAATGTGTATGCGGAACATTCTCCTCACTCTGTTCTGCTGTCACGCCCGGCTCACTTTCCACTTCAGCCTTCGCATGCACTGTTCCACCCGGTACTGTCGGTACAAGCCCTGCCACCATTCCGAATACCAGTAAACCGGAAAGAATTTTTGCAATTCCTTTGCCCATTCTCTTTTTTCTTATCATGTGTATTCTCCTCCTGCATTTGTTTATTTTTTCACAATATGGCACTTTACCATTTTTTTCATTTTATCACAGCGTTCACCCAAAACCCGGATTTCGGCGTGAGTTGTAATTATATGGCGTGAATTGTAAGATGCAGGCTTGCTTTGGTTTTCCGAATTTTTTATAATGGATGTATCATAACTGTGAAACAAGGAGGACTGCCACATGCTGCTTCAGATTTTAACTTATACACACCACTTAACGACGATGCTGTTTGGCATTTTTCTGTCCGCCTTTTTTCTCGGGGTAAAACAGAATAAGAAAAATGTCTGCATTCTTCTTGGCGGTGGAGCAGTATCCGGACTTTTCTTTCTGATCTGCAATACGGTATTCGGTTCGTTGTTCACGGAAGCTGTCTATCCGATTTTCGTGCATCTGCCGCTTTTTCTGCTGCTGGTGTTTTATTACCGTTTCCGCTGGCTGCCTTCCATAATCTCTATCATGACCGCCTATCTGTGCTGCCAGTTCAGCAACTGGGCAGGTATTTTTGCCTTATCCCTGAGCGGATTGGACTGGGTTTATTACCTGGTAAGGATTATCGTGACTGTTGCCGTTTTCGCTTTCTTAAGCCGGTATCTGTGCCAGACTACCGCACTGCTTTTTGCAAAATCTGACCGGGAACTGTATATCCTCGGGGCAATGCCATTTGTCTATTATGTATTTGATTACTCTACCACAAAGTTCTCCATGCTTCTTTACTCCGGAAATAAGGTGGTCGTGGAATTTCTCGCATTTGCCATGTGTATTTCCTATGTCATTTTCCTGTTCGTCTATTTTCAGGAATATGAGTTGAAAAACCGCGCTGAACAATACGGTCAGCTTACCAATATGCAGTTGAACTCCCTGCACTCGGAGATCGAGCAGGTCCGCAGCAGCGAACACCGCATGAAGATTCTGCGGCACGACATGCGCCATCATCTTGCTGCCATCCAGACTTTTATCTCCCAGCAGGAACCGGAGCGCGCGCTTGATTATATTCAGGAGATCAATAAGCAATATGACGACACTGTCATCCACTCTTTCTGCAGAAATGAGCTGCTGAATTCGGTTCTTTCCATTTACCAGACACGGTTTGCGGAAAATCAGATCGTTTTTGTAGAGTAGGCGGATGAAAATTTCATCCGCCCCTCATCAAACCGTGCATGAGGTTCTCCCTCACACGGCTTTCCGA
>ENA-USYV01002621-USYV01002621.1-human-gut-metagenome-genome-assembly--contig:-NODE-2621-length-14194-cov-9.299639_pt1 | contig 14194 bp, 14 predicted proteins | sample MGYA00250066_ERZ773514 | MGnify/ENA primary metagenome ERZ773514 (study PRJEB29103, sample SAMN06112049) | human gut metagenome | biome: human gut; feature: ankylosing spondylitis patient; material... | reverse complement strand
AAGGTATTCCAAGGCTTTTCGCGGGTCTTTCCACTCTTTTTTCATGGAAAAATAACGGATCTGCGGACATCCGGACGCGACACGGCGTTCCTTTTCCTCCGATGCCGGAAAATCCAGCCAGATGCTGCCCGCTGCCAGCCCGCCGCCGTAGACCTTTTCATTGTCGCAAAAATCCAGTACCACGCAGGGTTTCGTCCCCTGCAGCCGCACTCGTCCGTAGTCCGCATTTTCCGCAAGCAGCCGGATCTCCGGGATCAGACCGTACTCATCCTCCAGTTCCCCGGTCAGCCACTCTTCCTCCTCCCGGTATTCTCTTTCCGTAAGATACCATTTCATGCTCTGCAATCTGGCAGCATAGCGGAGCACGACATAAGGCAGATACGGATTTCTCCCCAGCAGGACCAGATCCGGCCACGCCGGATAGCCGCCCGGTCTCTCCCCGTAGCGCAACAGATGTTCGATCCACTCCTGTTGCAGATAATCCCGGAATTCCCTTCCGAAATAAAAAGAAAGAGGCTCACGGCACACCACATAGGTGTGATCCGGATCCTCTGTCAGTTCCTGTAATTGTTCCCGGAGCTTTAGCTCCGTGAGCTTTAGCTCCGTGAGTGCCAGCTCCGCCTGTTTTTCTTCCATACCTTCCGTTCTGGCTACCGACACTCTGACCAGATGATAGTCCGGGAAAAAATATTCCGTCCGGCTCACAGTCACCACAGGGCGCCGGTCTTCTCCCTTTTTCCACAGGAAGGGCAAAAATTTCTTCAGTTTTCCCCGGCGCAGTTCCGCTTTTTCCTCCGGCGGTGTTCCGCACATCGCTGTCCGTCGCGCCGGATAGAGATACAAAATAGTGTCCATGCTTCATTGTATGCAGTCATCCCAATTATATGCACCACACCGCGCACAACATCATATCATGCAAGGTCTGCCTCATAATGCATTGCTGTATCCAAAATCCGCACTACACTTCGTCCGGAAAGATTTCCTGCACTCCCCGGATCAGTTCGTCCATTTTCTCCATGGTATTGATGGTCTGGCGGAAATGAGCGGAATGGGGCATTCCCACCGTATACCAGGACAGGTGCTTGCGCATCTCCCGGACACCGGTGTATTCTCCCTTGTATTCCAGCTGCAATGCCGCATGGCGCAGGATCATTTCCCGCTTCTCCCGGTTCGTGGGTCTTGCCGGGATCGTGCCGTTTTCCAGATAGGATACCACCTCCCGGAAAATCCAGGGATTTCCTTCTGCCGCCCGGCCGATCATGACACCATCGCAGCCGGTCTGTTCCAGAATGGCTTTTGCTTTTTCCGGGCTGTCCACATCCCCGTTGCCGATCACTGGAATCTTCACTGCATCCTTCACCTGTGCGATGATATCCCAGTCTGCCTGTCCGCTGTAGTACTGGGCTCTCGTCCGTCCGTGCACCGCCACTGCCGCCACACCGCAGGCTTCCGCAATCTTTGCGATCTCCACGGCATTGACATGGTCATCGTCGAAGCCTTTTCGGATCTTCACTGTCACCGGCTTATCGATGGCTTTTACCAGTGCGGTCAGAATCTGCTCCACCAGCTTCGGATCCTTCATCAGCGCGGAGCCTTCGCCGTTGTTCACGACCTTCGGCACCGGGCAGCCCATATTCAGATCCAGTATGGAAAAAGGACGTTCCTCGATCCGTTTTGCCATCTCCGCAAGGATCTGGGGATCTGAGCCGAACAGCTGCAGGGAAGCCGGCACTTCCTCGGGATGGATCTCCATGAGACTGTCCGTATTTTTATTGTTATAATATATGGCTTTGGCACTGACCATTTCCATGCACACCAGCGCCGCTCCCATCTCCCTGCAAAGCAGGCGGAACGGCAGGTCGGATACTCCCGCCATGGGTGCCAGGATCACCGGGTTGTCCAGGGTCACATTACCAATCTGTAATTTTTTCATGCTGTCCTTCCTATTTCTTTTTGTTTCTGTTTCCTTTCCCTACTACTCGCAATACCGCCTGCGATCCTCCCGATGCCACCCGCCAGCAGGTGGCCGTAATACTCCATACTGCATGCCGCGCTGGGAAGGATCATGACGATATAGGGATACACATAACGGCTCTTGGCCTCCCAGAGGATCGTAATGAAAAAGCCGCCCAGAAAAATAATCCCCGGAAGTACCTGTACACCTTTCAGTTTTCCCAGCAGGATCCTCAAATAATATCCGAAAACCGCCAGATATACCATTCCCTGAAAACGGTTCAGGAATGCCAGTGCTCTTTCATTGGCCTGTCCGGTATAGAGGTCTTCCACCCAGCCTTGCGGCCGGTACTGGTATCTGGTCTGGTTAAAGCTGCAATAAGTAGGCTCGATCCACTGGATCAGCAGTTTCTCCTTGAGAAACGTAACGGCTGCCACGGGATCCTCCTGCCATTTTGCCAGACACTGCCTGATATCTCCTTTGGCCACTTCTGCTGCCTCTATGCTGTCATACCCGGCCTGCAGATAAGTGTCCAGATTATAATCATTGTAGGTTCCCGGCCCCTTCAGGGCGTCGGGATTCTCCTGCATTCCCATGGCAACCCACAGAACATACGGAGCACCGGAACCATATTCCCGGTCAAGCTGTCCTTCCGCCATGTGACAGAGAGTCGTTTTCCCCAGCAGCATGACTGCCAGCACCACGCAGAGCGCCGGCAGTCCCTGCCATTTTTTACTGCGAAGCAGCACCAGGATCTGCATGATGACCATGGCGATCCATACCACCAGCAATACATTTCTGGTCGCATACGCCAGTCCTATGAACAACGCGACGGCACTCCACAGCAGTCCCTTCTGCCACACCTTTCCCTCCGGCCGGTTGGCCATCAGGTAACACCAGATGGCACACAGGACGCTGCAGGTTCCGATACTCTCACCATAGATAAACAAAGCATAGCAATACACCGGCAGGAACAAAAGCTCCGCCACAAGATATAGCAGTTCCGCTGCCCGGCTTCCCGACAGTTCCCGCACGATCCTAAATCCCACATACAGCGTGATGCCTCCGCAGACCGCCTGTACCTGTTGGATCACGAGCCGTTCCGTGGAGCCTGCCACACGGAAGATTAAGGCGAAGATCTCCGCCAGTCCCAGCTGGAACGGATAGATACCATAGTAATCCTGTGCCAGCACCCATTCCGCATCACCGTCCGCCAGTGCCATAGCTGCTCTTTGCACATAATACTGGTCCGCAATGCTCTCCGCTCCGGCGGCCCTCGCAAGCCTTATCCCCAGAATCACTGCTGTCACAGCTCCCAGAACTGCCAGCAGATGCAGTGCCCACGCCGGGATCTTTTTCATCACTCCGGACAGAGCCCCGCATACCGCCACCAGCACTACGCCGACAAGAGCATTCCAGAGAATACTGTCTTTTTCATCCAGATAATATTCCGGTTCCACCAGCCTCTTCGTATATTTCCAGGAATAAAACAGCAGGAACAGCATTACTGCTGTTCCGATGGCTGCCATAATCTTTGTTGCTGCTTTTTCCAGCTTTATCATGTCATTCCCCTATCAACGTCTGTTCTTGTCGTAGATGATCCGCAGTCCATCCAAGGTCAGAGAACTGTCATAGATATCAATGCTGTCGGTCTCGTCCGCAATGGCACGGCCTAAGCCTCCGGTGGCCACGACCTTCAGCTCCGCAAGCCCGCTCTCTTCCTTTACCTTGCGGATAATGTATTCCGTCTGGCCGATCTGACCGTACATGAGTCCTGCCTGCATACTGGTAATGGTCTCCTGTGCCAGGATGGTCTTCGGCTTACGGATCTCAATATTCGGCAGCTTCGCCGTCTCTTTCCACAGAGCCTCCGAACTGATCCGGATACCGGGAGCCGTGATTCCTGCAGTAAAACGTCCGTCCTCCGTGATCAGATCATAGGTGGTCGCCGTACCGAAATCCAGTACCAGCACCGGTCCGCCGTATTTCACATAAGCTGCCACCGCATCCACGATACGGTCTGCACCGATGGCCCGGGGATCCTCGGTAGCGACCTTGATGCCGCTCTTCACACCGGGGCCCACGATCAGTGGTTTTGTCTTGAGATAACGGATGATGGAACTGGTCAGGGAATGCATCACATCCGGCACTACGCTGGCAATGATGGCTCCCTCGATGTCCGTCACTTCGATACCGTTATTTTTTAGCAGCTGGGTGATCATGATCCCGTATTCATCTGAGGTTCTGGGGGTCTTCGTCATGATCCGGAAGGTGGCTTCCATCTTTTTCCCCTGAAAGACACCCATGGTCATATTCGTGTTGCCTACATCAATGACAAAAATCATTCATCGTCCTCCTCATCCAGCAATGCGGATACATCTTCTTTTTTGATAAACACACGGTAATACAGACTCAGGGACTCGAAAAGCTCCTGTCTGCTCCTACGGATCTCAGAGATCAACAGTCCGGAAGAGATCTCATCATAATAGATGTCATCATCATCCGCATTGGTCTCCATGACCACATTTCCATCCTCTTCAAAGGCAATGGTAAAGACACCGCCCACTTCCTCGGTGAAGAGCACGCAGATCACATGCAGCTCCTGCTTGATGGAATCCGGAATCATCTTAAATTGTTCTTCGTTAAAATAATATTTCTTCTCATAGGCGTTGGCGCCGCAGAGTACGATCTTGTTCTCGTCCATAGTTCTATATCCTGTTCTGTCTCAATTCTGTCACGGACTATCTGTTCCGGTCTTTTTATTCCGGTCTTTCCATCCGGCTGTCCGTCCTGCCTTCTGCCATCCCGGAAAATGCTGTACATACCTAAACGTACCCATAAATGCCGCGGACCGATACTTCTCCGGCATAGACTTCCTCCACGGTGCCGTCCGGTCTCTCCACCAGAAGCTCTCCCTGGTCGTTGATGCCTCTGGCAATGCCACGGTATTCGCCCTTGGGATCCAGCACGCAGACTTCCCTATCCTGATTTACCAGAAGTTCCGCATAGGATGCCCGCAGGCCTTTCAGATCATGGGTCCGTAAAAAGATCTCATAATCTTCCTCGAAGGCTTCCATAATATCCGCAATCAGCTGACTGCGGGAAATGCGGAAGCCGCATTGTTCATCAATGGCTGCTGCCCGGTCCCGGATCTCCTCGGGAAATTCCTGCTTACGCACATTGATGCCCACACCGATGACGATGTGCTGGATATACCCCTGCTCCATGCTCATCTCCGTGAGAATGCCGCAGACTTTTTTCCCGTCCACCACAATGTCGTTGGGCCATTTGATCCCGACTTTGGCTGCTGCCTCTTCGCTGTCGCGGCGCAGTGTCTGCCGGATGCCCTTCGCCACCGCCAGTGCCATGACTAACGTCAGCATCGGTGCACAGTCCGATGAAAAATCCGGTTTTAACATCAGGGTGTAATAAATATTTGTCCCTGCGGGGCTCTCCCAGCTCCGGCCTCTTCTGCCGCGTCCGGCGCTCTGCATATCCGACACCACCAACAGGCCGCTCTTCGCGCCCTGTTCCGCTTCCAGTTTGGCACGGATATTGGTGGAATCGATACTGTCAAAAAACTGTAAAGGATGTGCCACCCATTTCGTCTTTAATCTGCTCTGGATATCCGCCTGGTTGTAGACTTCCTCCGTCTGATCCAGCAGACGGTAGCCGCGGTTCTGTACCGCTTCAATGACATAGCCTTCTTTTTTCAGTTGTCCGATGGCTTTCCATACCGCAGTTCTCGATACACCGAACTGCTCGCAGAGCTCCTGCCCGGAGACATAGGCCTCGCTTTCCGGTGCCCCTGCTGCCACCCGATCCTTCTTTTCCCGAAGAAGCTCTAAAATCTTTGCTTTCATACTCATAAAGTCGCCGCCATCACTGCCTTAATCGTATGCATACGGTTCTCAGCCTCTTCAAACACCAGAGACTGGCCGGATTCAAATACTTCATCGGTCACTTCCATCTCGGTGATGCCGAAACGCTCACCCATCTGGGCACCGATCTTGGTCTTCAGATCATGGAATGCAGGAAGACAGTGCATGAAAATGGCCTGCTCGCCGGCATTGTCCATGACTGCTTTATTCACCTGATAAGGAGACAGCTCCTTAATACGCTCGGTCCATACTTCGTCGGGCTCGCCCATGGATACCCACACGTCAGTGTAGATCACGTCCACATCCTTCGTGCCCGCCTTCACATCCTCGGTCAGGGTAATACTGCCGCCGGTCTGTGCCGCAATGGCCTCACACTCCGCTACCAGCTCCTTCGCCGGGAAATATTTTGCGGTGGTACATGCGGTAAAGTGCATGCCCATCTTCGCGCAGGCTACCATCAGAGAGTTACCCATGTTGTAACGTGCGTCTCCCATGTAAGTCATACGGATTCCCTTCAGATGTCCGAAATGTTCACGGATGGTCAGAAGGTCTGCCAGCATCTGGGTGGGATGGAATTCGTTGGTCAGGCCGTTCCATACGGGCACCTTGGAATATTTTGCCAGTTCCTCCACAATATCCTGTCCGAAGCCACGATATTCGATACCCTCGAACATGCCTGCCAGTACTCTGGCAGTATCGGCAATGCTTTCCTTTTTGCCGATCTGGGATCCGGTGGGATCCAGATAAGTCGTTCCCATTCCCAGATCATGGGCTGCCACTTCAAAAGCACATCTGGTACGGGTACTGGTCTTCTCAAAGATCAGCGCTACATTCTTGCCTCGGAGAGTATCTACGGGGATTCCTTTTTTCTTCTTATCCTTCAGGTCTGCCGCCAGATCCAGCAGATATTCGATCTCTTCCGGTGTAAAGTCCAGTAATTTCAAAAAATCGCGTCCCTTTAAATCCATAATACTCCTCTTTTCCGAAGCTTTCCGGCCTTGCGCCCGCAGCCTCTGTTTTCTGATTTTGTCCATTGATATCCCTGTTACAAACGTTGCCTGTAACAAGCTATATGTAATCAATATACTTCATTATTCTGTGTTTTTCAACCCCTCGCGTTTATCCCCCGTCATTGTTTTTTGTGAATCCGACATAAAAAAGCCACCCTCCTTATTTCCCGGAAAGTGGCTTTGGTTTATCGTTTTTTAGTTTACTTATTCTGCCTTTTTGCCTGCGGCTGCCTTGAAGGTCTCTGCCACGCTGGCAATGCCCTGCAGCTCTGCGGGCAGCAGGATGGTGGTGGCCTGGCCGTCAGCTACCTTTTCGAAAGCTTCCAGGCTCTTTAACTTCAGGACTGCTGCATCTGCGCCTGCTTCCTTCAGCATCTTGATACCGTCGGCATTTGCCTGCTGTACCTTGAGGATGGCTTCGGCTTCACCTTCTGCCTCGCGGATCATCTTCTCCTTCTCAGCTTCCGCACGAAGGATGGCTGCCTGCTTATCTGCTTCTGCACGAAGAATTGCGGACTCCTTGGCACCTTCTGCCTCCAGGATCTTAGCCTTCTTCTCACCTTCTGCACGGGTAACGGCTTCACGTCTCTCGCGCTCTGCCTTCATCTGCTTCTCCATGGCATTCTGGATCTCTGCGGGAGGGATGATGTTCTTCAGCTCCACACGGTTGACCTTGATACCCCAGGGATCGGTGGCGATATCCAGTGCCGCACGCATCTTGGTGTTGATGGTCTCACGGGAAGTCAGGGTCTGGTCCAGTTCCAGGTCACCGATGATATTACGCAGGGTGGTGGCGGTCAGATTCTCAATAGCCATCATGGGATTCTCTACACCGTAGGTGAACAGCTTGGGATCTGTGATCTGGTAAAAGACTACGGTATCGATCCGCATGGTTACGTTATCCTTGGTGATTACGGGCTGGGGTGGGAAATCCGCTACCTGCTCTTTTAAATTGACTTTTCTGGCTACCTTATCGATGAACGGGATCTTCAGATTGAATCCTACATTCCAGGTGGACTGATAAGCACCCAGACGTTCGATCACGTAGGCCTGTGCCTGAGGCACGATCTTGATACAGGATACACAGATCCATAATACTAAAACGACAATAATGATTAATGCTACCATTTTTCCTCCTTCTGCGTACATTCGTGTACGCTGCGTACCTCTGTACGCGCTTTTCCCTCATGTATCCGTGTTACACGATTCTTAATTCTGTGACTGCGGTACTTCCCCGATGACCTTCGTCATCTGCGGATCCACCTTGACGATCAGCTTGACACCACTGACTGCCACGATGTCTACCACCGTTCCGGGCTGTAGATTCAGTCCGTCTTTTTCGGTTCTGGCGCTCCACTCCTGGCCGCCCACCGTTACCTGTCCGATGCCCTGCAGATTGTCGATCTCACTGGTCACGATCGCCTGTCTGCCGATCATACTTTCCACATTCGTCCTTACGCGGTCTTTGTTGAAATATCTGACTGCGACAGGTCTGGTGAAAAATAACAGCAGCAGAGACACTGCAAAAAATAGCAGGATCTGCAACCAGATCGGTGCCTGCAATGCGGCGGCAATCACTGCCACAACGGCGCCTCCGGCGAACCAGATGCTCGTCAGTCCCAGAGTGGCGACCTCCACACCGATCGATACGATCAATACCACAAGCCACAAGGTTACCATTTCACTCATGTGATCACTCCTTTGGTTTTGTAGTTGTATCCAGTGTACTACAAATAGTCTTCTGTGACAACCTCTATTGGTGCACGATACAGGATTCTATTGTGCTCTTCTCATTCCTCATTCCATCCGGCGGATCGGCTCCTGCCTGTACGTTAAAAGACGGTACCCCTGTTCCGGGATACCGTCTCTGTTGTATGCGCTGTTCTTTTGTGTGCCACTTAGTAGAAGACGTGGTTACCGATGACCAGTCCGTCACGGCCATTGTTACGTCTGAAGTGGGTCATGTCTCCTACATTGGAGACACCGGAGATGGCTTCCTGGGCTGCCTGAACACAGCTTGCGGAGATCCTGCCGGATTCGTATACGGTATTTACCTTACCGTTCAGTGCTGGAGTAAACTGTCCGGAGGCATAGATAACACCGTGAATACTATTGGGATATGCTCCGCTTCTTACACGGTTCATAACTACGGACGCTACCGCCAGCTGGCCTTCGTAGCTTTCACAGCCTGCTTCACACTGTACCAGTGCGGCCAGCAGCTGCGTGGTATCCGCATCGGTGGTATATTCGCCGTAGTTGACGTGACGCTTTGCTTCACGCTCTGCGGCTTCTCTTGCCTTGATCTCCTCCAGTGTCTCACCGGAGTCGATCTGGAAATCTACAGTTACATATTCCGCAGCCACATAACCGTCTGCGCCTTCGTAGTCAATACAGACCCATTCCGGGTTGCTGTTGTCTACTACATCTGCGATGTCTCCCTTGGGAAGAAGTCCCAGGACACCGGCTTCCTGATCCGCTTCCGTTCTCACACGGAGGGTCTCCGTATTGATCTGTGCGATCATCCTGCCTACATCGTTGGCCAGTGCTCTGGCGTCATCTCCGAACAGGAGATATTCGTCCTTTGCCCAGCCGATCAGAGTGCCGGACTGGATCTTGGTCCAGCCGTCCTTACGCTCCAGGATGGTACCTCCACAGTCCTTGTAGAGTTTACCGACCTTGGATGCTTCCTCGCTGGCATCGCTTCTTACATTCACGGCATCCTTTACGTTCGCCATGACCAGACCGGAACTGATCTCTTCCTCTGCCGGGAAAGTCAGGTTCAGTTCCTTCACCGTAGCGTTGATCACCTCAGTGCTGTTCCTGGAACCGGGATCCAGGATGGATGCGATACCACCGTTCAGATCATTTACATAATTTTTTGTATTGCCCGCCTGTGCGGTCATGCTCATCTGCATGCTCAGGAAGAGAGAACAGAGCAGTCCTACGCATACAACCAGCATTCTTCTGCTTTTTGTCATCTTGATACACGCCTTTCCCACAGGAAGATTCCCCGATGGGTGTGATACCTGTGGATCTCACCAGTGAATAGTATATGCTGAAATTATTAAGATTTTCACCGGTTTGTTACAAAAATATTAAATTTGTTACGCGAGATATCATAACAGATGACAAAATTTTTGTCAAGTTTTGGGACTTTGGACGCTATTTAGCCATGACAGCTCGGCTTGCGCCATTCGCAAAGTTGCGTTATCACGCTTTTCGTCACTGCGTGACTACCTTTGCTCATGAACCGGCGCTCAACTCATGAACAGAGTCGAGCTGTCACTACATGCTTTTGGACTTCTCAATGCAGGCATCCATGGCATCCATGACAGCGGCGCGCATGCCTTTTTCCTCCAGTACCTTGACTGCCTGGATCGTGGTTCCACCGGGGGAGCACACCATGTCCTTCAGTTCTCCGGGATGTCTGCCGGTCTCCAGCACCATCCTGGCACTGCCAAGGACGGATTGTGACGCGAATTCATAAGCCTGTTTTCTGGGCATTCCGGCGGCTACTGCCTCGTCTGCCATGGCTTCAATGAACATGAACACATAGGCCGGGGAGCTACCGCTGACACCTACGACTACATCCATCAGCCGTTCCGGTACCACACTGGCAATGCCGAAGGAACGTAACAGTGCCAGTACCTGCTCCATGTCTTCCTCCGTGACGTTTTCTTCCGCACAGACACCGGTGCAGCCTTCCAGTACCAGTGCCGGAGTATTGGGCATGCAGCGGATCAGCTTCAATTCCGGTCTGCCGAAAGCCTCTTTCAGATAGTCCAGAGTTCTTCCTGCCGCAATGCTGACGATCAGGTTATCCTCTGCCACGACATCTTTGATCTGGTCGATCACCTCCGGGAAAAAGATGGGTTTCACTGCCAGGAACAGAATGTCTGCCTGTGCCGCTACGATTTTGTTATCCGTTGTTGTGTTAATATTAAATTTTGTTTTAACTTTTTCTACTGTTGTTTCTGTTCTGGCTGAACCAATGATGTCCTCCGGAGCTGCAATTCCTTTTTGCAACATTCCTCCGATCATGGCAGTGGCCATATTTCCCAGTCCGATAAATCCGATCTTCATGATATCTTTCCTCCTGTTCTGTCTTTCTTCTATTATTATGGTGTCGGGTGCTTTTGACCCCGACATCATAATTATTCAGAGCCATGTAAATATTATCGGCTGCGCATCGAATGCCTGGCATTTGATAATATCTATAAAGCAAATGGGTCCGGGATAGTTACAGTCTTGCGCTTCGCTGTCTGTGGGCCTCGTACATCAGAAGGGCCGCTGCAATGGAGGCATTCAGGGATTCCACCCTGCCCTCCATGGGGATCTTGAGATACTGTCCTGCCTGGTCGGAGATTTCCTTGGATAAGCCGTTTCCTTCGTTACCGATGAGGAACGCCGTAGGCTCCCGGAAAGAAAAGGAATCGTAGTATTCCTGTCCTTTCAAGTGTGCCGCATAGGTGTAGATACCTTTTGCATGCATCTGTTCCAGCACCAGTGCCAGATCCGGCACGTAGACAAAGGGTACCCGGAAAATAGACCCCATGGTGGCACGGATGGTCTTGGGATTAAAGATATCAACCGTCTGGTTGTTCATGATAACACCCGTTATCCCTGCTCCTTCTCCGGTACGGATCATGGTTCCCAGATTGCCCGGATCCTGCAGATTTTCCAGCATCAGAAATAAAGGATCCGGCTGTTCCAACAGCTGTGTCAGGTCATAGACCGGCTGTTCCAGCACTGTCAGAATGCCCTGGGGGGTCTGGGTATCCGCCATTTTGGCAAAGACTTCCGGGGATACGGTCTCGTAACCGGTCTGCTGCAATTTGTCCCAGAATGCTGTGTCTCCGTTCTGGGCATTCTGCCGGATCTTTTGCTCCAGTTCTTCCGTAAGGTAGACCTCCCGCACGTTTTTTACCGGAGCCTCCTCACACATTCTGATACCTTCTGCCAGAAATACGTGATCCTTGCGGCGCTCCTTTGCCTTGGTCTGCCACTGCACCACCTGTTTTACTTTTGCATTGTTGTTGCTTGTGATCATATCTGTCTGCTAACCGCTCCTAAACATCATAATAATATGGTTTCTCCGTTCTGCAAACTTTCGAAACCATAACAAACATGCGTAATCCGGGCTAATCACCCTACTTACTTATGTTTGTTTACTCCTCTCATAGAATGATCCCCTGCCTGCAAGCAGTCGGGATGCATTCTATGGATGAGTTTATTATAGTCAAAAAGGCGTTTCCACGCAATGGGAAACGCCTTTGTCTTCATATCCGTTTAGACACTCTTATTTATAAAAGTGCCTGCTTCGCAGTCTGAACTGTTAAATTAAATTAGATGGACAGCAGATGAGATACCTCGAACTGGTACTCATTGATGCCCTTCTGCATCTGCAAAGCCTCTTCGATATCGAAATCGATGAACTCACCATGCTGATAACCTACGACACGGTTGGTCTTGCCTTCCAGCATGATATCTACTGCGTAAGCACCCATGATAGATGCATAGTAACGATCCTTGGCAGTAGGGCTTCCGCCACGCTGCATGTAACCTAAGATCGTAGCACGGGTCTCAATACCGGTAGCAGCCTCGATACGCCGGGCCATGGAAGTGGAATGTCCGATTCCCTCGGCATTGATGATGATATGATGGGTCTTACCATGCTTACGGTTGGTAATGATATTATTGATATGGAAGCACTGATCGGTGACCATTTCCGGATTGATATTTTGTTTAATCCGGCAGGTTATCTGCTTATATTACTGGGACTTGCATTGATGCATGGGAACCGGAAATATATGATGAATATGAAAGCAGCGGCCGTTCTTGGATTTGTGATAAGCACAGTAAAGACGATTTTTCCGTTTGTCCTGTCACAGTACAGTCTGTTTGGCCCGATCCTGTTCTGCTGTGTTGCAGAGATCCTTGTCATGCTGGTCATTATGTACTCTTTTACACTGGCATGCAAAAAGCAGGTGGATAATTTTAAATATCTGGAAGTAGGTAAGGATCTTACTTTTGCGACTGAATTATATGGATTTGCATCCGTTATCAAATATGTCATCATGCCATTTGCAGCCTTATACATTTATTTTGCAAGAGGGGCATATATCCTGACCATTGTGCTTTCCTGGGCGGCAGTCCTGTATTTTGTATACAAAACATTCAGGTATGTAAGAACACTGCATCTGTTTGAAAATGCAGAAAAAGAAGAGGAAAAATAATTGAAATTTTCAAATGTGTGTAAAAAATTTCAAAGTAGTTTAAGAGAAAACAAGACAGTTTTTTTATTATGTGCTATACTAATCATATGTGTTATTATTTCACTGGCAGTAATTATGGGCAGGAAGAAATCCGTTCCGGAAAACGGAAGATATGCCAGAATATACCAGAATGGAACGATAATAAGAACGATAGATCTGAGTGCAGTAGAAGAGCCTTACCAGTTTACCATCTGTGGAGCAGACGGTGAGGAAAATACGATAGAAGTAAAGAACGGAGAAATAGGTATGATCTCTGCAAACTGCAGGGATCAGATATGTGTAAAGATGGGATTCATCCATTCTGCGGCGATGCCCGTGACCTGTCTTCCGAATCATATTGTGATTGAGGTCGGAAGCAGTTCTGAGGAAAATGAACCCGATGGAGTGGCATACTAAAGAGAGAACCGGATGAGGTAAAGAAATAGAGAATATTAAGGATTGACAATGCAATTCACAGCATGATATAATAAAATATATACAATATATAAAGACTGTGACGAAGACAGTAGCCATTATAGGAACGTGACAGAGAGCCTGGCAGGGTGGGAACAGGTATTAGTACTATTATGGTGAAAATCACTTCTGAGTTTCCGCCTGAACGCAGCAGCAGTAGGGCAGGACGTAGAACCGGCGTTAACGGAAATCATATAACCTGAGTAATTCAGAGTATGAGTGTAACAGGTGGTAACGAGAATTAACCTCGTCCTTTTACAGGACGGGGTTTTTATATTTTTATGGAAAATCATAAGATTTTTCCGGTATAAGGAGGTAAAAATGTTATACGAAAAAGTTTCCGCAGACATGAATTTTGTGGAAAGAGAAAAGAAAACAGAAAAATTCTGGAAAGATAATGACATCTTCAGAAAAAGTATGGAAAACCGCAAGGAAGGAGAAACCTATACTTTCTATGACGGCCCTCCGACGGCAAACGGAAAGCCGCATATCGGTCATGTGCTTACCAGAGTAATCAAGGATATGATACCGAGATACCGTACCATGAAGGGCTACATGGTACCGAGAAAAGCCGGATGGGACACACATGGACTCCCGGTTGAAATAGAAGTCGAAAAGAAG
>ENA-USYV01002620-USYV01002620.1-human-gut-metagenome-genome-assembly--contig:-NODE-2620-length-14195-cov-17.246140_pt1 | contig 14195 bp, 14 predicted proteins | sample MGYA00250066_ERZ773514 | MGnify/ENA primary metagenome ERZ773514 (study PRJEB29103, sample SAMN06112049) | human gut metagenome | biome: human gut; feature: ankylosing spondylitis patient; material... | reverse complement strand
GGGACTAATCGATTATATTATCGTGAAGTCCATCAGCCGCTTTTCCCGTAACACGGTAGACAGTATCGAAACGGTCAGACGGCTTTGCGAGAAGGGCATATACATCTTCTTCGAGAAGGAGAAGATTGACACGGGCAAGATGGAGGGCGAACTTCTGCTCTCCATTCTTTCAAGCCTGGCGGAGAGCGAATCCCACTCCATTGCGGAAAACAACAAGTGGAGCATTCAGAAACGTTTCCAGAATGGTACCTTCAAGATTGGCTATACGCCATACGGTTACGACAACGTGGATGGTCAGATGGTGGTCAATGAAGAGCAGGCTAAAACGGTGCGGTGGATATTCGAGGCGATCCTTTCCGGCATGTCTCCGGGGACTATTGCAAGAAAACTGAATGAGAAGGGTATCCGAACCAAGCGCGATGGCAGATGGACCGGGCATACGGTAAACGGCATGATACGCAATGAAAAGTACACAGGCGATGTGATCATGCAAAAGACCTACACCGATGACAGATTCAATCGCCACATCAACCGAGGTGAAAGAACGCAGTACCTTGCACGGGACCACCATGAACCGATCATCAGCCATGAGGCATTTGAGGCTGCAAATGCCATCATCAATGCAAACGGTCTGGAAAAGGGCATCCATAAGGATGAGGACAAATATAAGAACCGTTACGCCATGTCCGGTAAGATCATCTGCGGAGAATGCGGAGGCACCTGGAAGAGGGTCAAGCTGGCGAATCATTTCGGCTTTTCCTGCAACACCCATGTGCGCAATAAAACCGCCTGCAGCATGAAGACAATTGCCGAAGAGCCAGTCAAGGCTGCTTTTATCACATTGATGAACAAGCTGACCTACGGCAGGAGCCTGATTCTTATTCCTTATGCGGAAATGCTGAAAAGTAGTCAGCGGTCAGGAAATATCGACAGGCTGACGGAACTGGACGAGATGCTCGAAAAGAACACAGAGCGAAGAAGCCAGATCACACAGTTCTTTACAAAGGGGCTGCTTGACCCGGCGGTTTACGCCGAAGAGAGCGATGATCTTACGGAGGAGGCAGACAGACTGTCAGAAGAGAGAGATTTCCTTACTACGCAGATGAACGGAAACCGGGATCAGACGGAGGCATTGGACAGACTTCTTAAGTACACTGCGAAAGGGACGATGATTACGGAGTTCGATCCCTCCCTGTTTACAGAGCATGTTGACCGCATTGTGGTCTATGAAAGAACGGAGATCGGATTCGCCATGAAGTGCGGACCCATGTTCCGGGAAAGGATATAAGATGCAGCACACACCATATGGATATGACATCATTGGCGGCAAAGCGGTCATAAATGAAAAGCAGGCCGATGATGTAAGGCGGATATGCCGAAACTACCTGTCGGGGATGTCCTTCAAGAATGCGGCATCTGCGGTCGGGCTTACCATGAGCCACTGCGGAGTGAAAAGGCTGATGCTGAATGAGCGGTATCTTGGCGATGAGTTCTATCCGGCGATTCTGACGGTGGAGACAGTTCGGAAAGTTGAAGCTGAACGCATCCGCCGGGAAAAGGCACTCGGGCGGGACAGACGGAAAGGCAAAGGCGCTCCCAAAGGGGTCTACTACACAGGCTTTTCCGCACTAAAGATTGCCATGAAATACAAGGACCCGGTCGAGCAGGCAGAGTACGCCTACAGCCGGATCAGGAATGAGGTGAGCAGTTAATGGCAATGGCACAGAATATCACGGTGATTCCGGCGAGACGCACGGTCGGAACGCAAAAGAAAACAGAAAAGGTACAAAAGACCAGAGTAGCTGCCTACTGCCGTGTCTCCACAGAATTTGAAGAACAGGAATCGAGCTACGAGGTCCAGGTCGAGCATTACACTTCTTATATCAAGAGCAATCCCGAGTGGGAGCTGGTCGAGGTGTACGCGGATGACGGAATCTCCGCAACCAACACAGCCAAACGTGAGGCATTCAACCGCATGATACAGGATGCCAGGGACGGAAAGATCGACCTGATCCTCACCAAGTCAATCAGCCGCTTCTCCCGTAACACGGTAGACTGCCTGAAATATACGCGGGAACTGAAAGGACTCAACATTGCCGTTTTCTTCGAGAAGGAAAACATCAATACCCTGGATGCGAAAGGTGAAGTCCTTATGACCATCATGGCGGCGCTTGCACAGCAGGAGTCAGAGTCGCTTTCTGCAAACGTCCGCCTCGGCATCCAATTCCGAAATCAACAGGGCAAAGTCCAGGTCAACCACAACAGGTTCCTCGGATACACCAAGGGCGATGATGGAAAGTTGGTCATTGTCCCAGAGGAGGCGGATATCGTCAGACGCATCTATGCCGAGTACATGGACGGAGCAAGTTTCCTGCAGATAAAGCGTGGGCTTGAGGCTGACGGTATCCTAAACGGAGCGCATAATGAAAAGTGGCATGAAAGCAATATCAAGCAGATCCTTACCAATGAGAAGTACATAGGGGATGCGCTCCTGCAAAAGACTTATACGGTCAACACACTGGAGAAAAAGCGCGTAGCCAATAACGGCCTTGCACCGAAGTACTATGTGGAAGGCAGCCACGAGCCAATCATCGACAAGGACGTTTTCCTGCGGGTGCAGGCTGAGATTGCACGAAGGGCGAACATCCTCACCGATGGTAAAAAGCGGGTCTACAGTGCCAGATACGCATTGTCAAGCCTGGTCATCTGCGGTTATTGCGGAGATATCTACCGCAGAATTAAATGGAACAACCGAGGAAAGAAATCAACGGTCTGGCGGTGCGTGAGCCGGGTCCTTAAGAAAAGCAGTGGGATAGACTGTCCGGCCAGGACGATTCGAGAAGAAGATCTGCAGATGGCGGTGGTGACAGCGGTCAATGATGCGTGGGCGAGAAAAGACATCGTCCTCCCTGCTTTGAAAGCAAATGTCCAGGCAGTGGTGAATGGCGATACGGATGAGAGACTTGCAGCGGTTGATAAGGCACTTGCGGAAAAACAGGCAGAACTGCTCGAAGCCGGAAAAGACCAGTCAGGGATTGATGAGATCGGTGATGCCATCATATCTCTCCGGGAAGAGCGGCAGGATATCCTTACCGAGGCGGCTATGAACACGGAACTGATAGAAAAACTCGAAGACCTCACGACCTTTCTTGATGAACAGACGGAGGCGCTTACGGAATACTCCGAGGCAATGGTCAGACGGTTGATTGCCAGGATTACGGTCTATGAGGAGAAAATGACGGTCGAGTTTAAATCGGGGCTGGAGATTGATGTGGATGCATAACAGAATAGGCAGTTAGCGGCACCTCGTTACGGCGGGGTGCTTTTTTTCGTGCCGAGGTAGAATTGTTCACAATTTTGCGTTAAAATAAATTTAACGATTCGTGAAACTTATGAACCGTGCTTCGGAGGAGTATCATGTTGAAAAATAATATAGAACTTGATGTCAAGGTGAAGTGCATTGAGGGTAATACAACACAGGCAAAGGTGGCCGAGGAAGTCGGCACCTCAGCATCCTATGTCAGCCGTGTGATCAATGGCGGTGATAAGGTCGTGAACAAGACCTTCGTATCTATCATGGAGGCGCTTGGGTACGATGTGGAACTGCACTATGTGAAACGGGAGGTGGCAAACATTGATAAATGATCTAAGTAAGGCTCAGTTGCCGCCGATATATAAAAGAGATGGTCGGGACTGCTATCTTGATCCTATCAGGCAGAAACTGATCTTTATTACACCGGAAGAAACAGTACGGCAAATCTCATATTTTCGGACAAGTTCCATCAGAACAATGAGTGGAGACGATTGGATAATATGTGCGGTTCCATTATATATGTAGGGACAAGCACATCGACCTGTTTCCGAAAACGTTCGCGGTTGAGAAAATCGGAATTTATGGAGGTAAAGTATGGCAGGAACACAGGAAAAAATCCAGTTGCTGTTGAAGATTGCACATCGACTGAACGAGGCTGGTGTCGAATGGGCCTTGGGTGCATCTATGATGCTGTATTTCAAGGACATCACCTCCGACTTTCACGACATTGATTTAATGGTCGTTGACCGCGATGCGGAATGTGTCCGCACGATTTTATCGGAAATGGGTGAAAGCTGTTCATCTGATTTCATTCCGAACCTCATGTACCGGACAAAAACCTTTATGGAGTTTCGGATCGATTCTGTCGAGGTCGATGTGATGGCTGGCTTTGCAATCGTGAAGGATGGAAAGCTTTATGATTGTGCGCTACGCAAGGAACAAATCGTAGAGCAAATGCCGCTGGGAACAGAAGTTATTCCATTGCAATCACCGTTGTTGTGGTGTAAATACTATCGGTTGATGGGAAGAACCAAAAAAGCTGAGATGATCGAGAAGGCAATGGAAAGATAGCTAGTTTAGCTTGTTTGTCAGAAAATAGAAAATCAGAAATTTTTTCAGGAGGATATAAGGATGGTTGGAAGAATTTATCATGTAGGGTTAACCGTTTCTGATTTGGATCGCTCAATTGCGTTCTATAGAGATATTCTTGGACTTGCGTTTCAAGGAGAGATTTTTATGGAAGGCAAAGAAACCGATAAAATGTTTCGCAAGTCGAATTGCAAAGCAAGGGTCGCTTATTTGAACGGTTCTAAGGCTATTGAAACGCCACCGGTCGAGCTGATTCAGTTCGTAGATAGCGAGATCCATAAAGAACAATCAGACTTGTTTACGACATCCATCTCGGAAGTATGTTTCTATACGGATGACATTGATTCTGTCTATAATATCCTTATCGAAAATCATGTGGAGTGCTTATCTGAACCGCAGTATTTCGACTTTAGAGCAAATGGATTTGGGGAGAGTCGAGCTTTTTATTTCAGAGACCCGGATGGCATTATCCTTGAAATGATGCAGCCTCTTTGATAAGAAATTATAGGTATAGGAAATTGCTAACTTCCAGCTTGTCGAGCTGGAAAATTTGAAGTTGGAGGATACACACATGAAAATTGTAATCATTAATGGAAGTGCCAGAAAAGGAAACACGCTGACAGCAATCAATGCATTTATAAAAGGAGCATCAGAAAAGAATGAAATTGAAATCATTGAACCTGACAAACTCAACATTGCACCATGCAAGGGATGTGGTGTCTGTCAATGCTCTAAGGGATGCGTCGATAAGGATGATACAAATCCTACAATTGATAAAATTGCTGCCGCAGATATGATTCTTTTTGCTACACCAGTTTATTGGTGGGGAATGTCAGCACAATTGAAACTTATCATTGATAAGTGCTACTGCCGTGGATTGCAGTTAAAAAATAAAAAAGTTGGCACGATTGTTGTAGGCGGTTCTCCCGTAGACAGTATCCAGTATGAGCTGATTGATAAGCAGTTTGACTGTATGGCAAAATATCTTTCATGGGATATGCTTTTCAAAAAATCATATTACGCAACAGCCAGAGATGAACTTGAAAAAAACAAGGATTCCATGAACGAACTTGAGGGGATCGGAAAAAATTTATAAAGCACGTTCCAAATTCAAGTTTTGTGCTAATGAAAGCAGAAATGCAGTCACGATATTTTCGGTTCAACATATTTTGCCCACGACTTTTTTGGGTGAACCGATGACATCAATCCTATTGCTCCGAGGCACGTGGAGACGGTCTGTTTGCTGTCAAGAAAAGATAAATAAAGGCTGAAAAATGGCGTATTCCGGGCTTTTTCGGAGGTTTGGATTTAAAGCCAGACTTCTGAAAAAGGGTGACAACCAATCTGGCAACTCGACCATTTTGGGTGTTTGCAGGCAGTGGATTAGATGTTAAGAGAGGTTATACAAATCGGAAGTTGCAGAATTGATAAATTTACCTTTCGAAGAAAATACAGTAATCTTGTATAAGAATAAAAAACAAGCATTATCCATCAATTCAAATATAAGGTAAAAAAAGAGTATCAACCGACGAGGAGAAAAATAGATGAATATTACAAGTCTTGAAATTGCACAGGCAACAATGGATATGTTCTTTTGTTTGTTCTGTCTCATAATATTTGTTTCAATTAAAGCAAATAATCCAAAACAGAAGAGTATGAGGATGTTCGCTCAATTATTTCTTATTGCTACAGTTCTGTTTTTTGGAGAGACTTTGGCATATATTTTTAGAGGTAACCTTGGTCTTTTTAATATTTTAGTAACTAGAATTGCTAATCTTATGGTATTTGCTATGAACATAGCAATGGCAAATACCTATGTTAGGTATGTTAGTTCTGTTTTGTTGAAAAAGGTGCTGAAGTAAGTGGCAATAGTGTTAAAATTGCCAATATCTTTTCGTGCATTAATATTTTCATTGTTGTGGTTAATTTGTTTTATCCATGGATGTATTATTTCGATGAGGCAAATTATTATCACAGGAATAATTCCTGGTATGTATATACACTAATATCACTTGTCGTCATATTTATAGGAGCAGGTATGGCGATTAAGTATAGAAAGTATTTGAAAAAACGAAGCTTCATTTCAATGATGCTGTTTTCGTTTATTCCAATAATTGCAACAGTTGTACAGTCCTTTATTTATGGATTTTCTATAACCAATTTAGGACTGGGAATAGGTTCATTCGTAATGTTTGCTGCATATATGTATGATTGGTCTCATAATGGGGATGAACATACGAATATGATTAATAACAGCAGATTTGATGCTGTTATTATGCTTATCATAATGCTACTTAGCATGAGTGTTTCCATCATAGCATGTGTGAATGGGATTCAGCAGGTAACTAAGGAAAACTCTGAAATACAGAGCAGAACAATTGCGCAGATGGTTTCAACAAAGATTGAGAATGAATTTATTAAGCCAATTACTGTTTCTCAGACGATTAGCAGTGATATTGATATAAGAACCTACATAGAGGGGAAAACCAGAGAAGAGGCGGAGAGTGTCAAAGACGATATAACTGATCGTCTGGTATCCATTGGCAATGAATTTGATTATAAAATGGTATTTCTTGTTTCGGATAAAACAAGAGCATATTATACATATAGTGGAATAAGTAGGTATCTTGATGTTGAAAATGACAGCCATGATATATGGTATAAGGATTACTTGGATTCAGGGAAAAGATATACAGTTAACGTTGATACTGATGAAGATAATAACTGGAGTCTTTCGGTGTTTATTAATTACGGTATTTTTGACACGAATGGAGACATTTTGGGAGCATGTGGTGTCGGAGTTGATATGAATGACCTTGTAGACATACTTGCCAGGTTCGAGGAAGAATACAATATCAAAGTATGTTTAGTTAATCATGATGGACTTATACAGGTTGATACGGATGTAAGTTCTATAGAAAAAGGCTACTTGGATAATTCATATTTTGGTAATGTATCAGATGATGATTTTTATTATCAGTTATCGGAGAATGGCTGTTATATGACCAAGTATCTCGAAGAATTTGATGGGTATATAGTAATAAGAGATAATAATCCTGTTAAATTGGATGTAAATAAAATTATACTTCCAATTGTTTTAATCTTTATTGCAAGCGTATTAATAATGGCAACTTCATTTGTTATTATTAGTATGAGAGAGAAGAAGGCAAAGGTTGCATACAACAGAAGATATGAAGCATCTATAAAGGACGAGCTTACAGGCTTATATAATAGACGAGGGTTTGAAGTTGACTGTGAAATAATCAAGAGAAATAATAACTTAATAGAATACGTTCTTATTATGATGGATTTGAACGGTTTAAAAGCAGCTAATGATAATATTGGTCATGAAGCAGGGGATGAGTTAATTATTGGCGCTTCGAAGTGTATGGATAATGCATTCTCAGGTCTTGGAAGGACGTATCGTGTAGGTGGCGATGAGTTTGTTGCATTACTGAGAGGAACGAGAGAAGAAGCACAGGATGCAGTTAAGACATTTGATTATTTAACTGAAAACTTCCAGGGAAATCTTATTTCTGAACTTAGTGTGTCTAAGGGAGTAGTTGTTTGTTCAGAACATATAGAACTTAATTTTGAAGAAATTAAGGCAATGGCTGATAAGTTGATGTATGCAGATAAGGATGAATATTATAGACGAACAGGAAAAGATAGAAGACGAGTTTGATTTATAAATTGATATTTAATCTATGTAAAGAACCCAACAACTTCCAGTTTGGAGAATAAAAAATACCCTCCCGGCCATCATGGTCGAGAGGGTTTCGTGCGTCTAGGGGATTATCCTTCAATATCAATTTTCAGTCCGGATTTTAGCTCCACGGTGAAGTGGTCATCCCAGATAGTGATCTGCTTGATCCAGTGTCGCACCAGGGATTCGTCAAATTCGGTGAGGTGGGTAGTCTGCTGTGCGATATAATCCTACAGGTCAGTGGTACCACGGTCAGGAGAAATCTCTATCTCATGAGTGCCACCAGCCTTTCCAGTTGCCGGGAGCGATATATTCTGTTGTGTTGTCACTTCAGCACTGGAAAGCTGTCAGCGCAAACTGCTGAAGTGATTAATATAGGAAATGAATGAGTGAAATTATGTTGCTGTATCGCTGAACAGAAATTTGCGATGACAAACACAAATTTGACAAACGAAAAACTCTGTGATATACTTATTAAAATGTGTATCTATATTCAGATGCGTTTTTCACTTCCTATGACTCCGGTGGCCAAACTACAGTAGTAGCAAACCTGTTTTATAACATGGGCCGTAAGACTGTGGGCTTGGTTGGATTATGGGATTGCGTAGCTTTTGATGAAGTTGCAGGTATTCGTTTCAAGGATAAAGATGGCGTGCAGATTATGAAAGATTACATGGCATCTGGTTCCTTTGCACGAGGCAAGGAAGAAAAGGCAGCATCCACTTCTATGGTATTTGTTGGTAATATCAATCAGAGCGTAGATGTACTTCTGAAGACTTCGAGTCTATTTGACACGTTTCCTCCAGAGATGGGAACAGATACTGCATTTCTTGACCGTATGCATTGCTATCTGCCGGGATGGGATATTCCGAAGTTTCGTCCAGAGCATTTTACAAATGATTATGGATTCATTAGCGACTATCTTGCAGAGTTCATTCGTGAGCTGCGTAAAGAGCAGTACGGTGATGCTATCAACCATTATTTCCGTCTCGGCAAGAATCTCAACCAGAGAGATACTATTGCTGTGCGTAGAATGACAGATGGATATCTGAAGCTTCTCTATCCGGATGGAAACTTTACAAAAGAAGAAGTAGAAGAAGTTCTCCAGATTTCATTGGAGATGCGTCGCCGTGTTAAGGAGCAGCTGAAGAAGCTGGGCGGCATGGAGTTCTACGATGTAAACTTCTCCTACATAGATAATGAGACCTTTGAAGAACATTATGTTTCTGTTCCTGAGCAAGGTGGTGGTAAGCTCATCCCAGAAGGAATGTGCAATCCGGGACAGATTTATACTGTTTCTCAGGGCAAGAGTGGCATGCTTGGTGTATTTCGCTTAGAGAGTCAGATGCTTCCGGGTAATGGGAAGTTTGAGAGAACAGGTATTGGTAGTGACCGTGATGCAAAAGAATCCACAAATACAGCTTTCAACTTCTTGAAAGCAAATGGAAACCGTATCAGTGGTTCTATAAGTACTACAACGAAAGACTATATTATTAATTATCAGGATTTGCAGGGCATTGGCATGACAGGAAAGCTAGCCTTTCCTACATTGATTGCGATGTGTTCCATTGCACTTGGTAAACCAACACTTAGCAGCCTTGCTGTACTTGGTGAAATTAGTATCAGCGGAACCATGATGAAAGTAGATGAGCTGGCAAATTCATTGCAGGTATGTTTGGACAGTGGTGCAAAGAGAGTACTTCTGCCAATTACATCGGCAGCAGAGCTTGGAAATGTACCAGCAGATCTGATTGGAAGTTTTAATTTGATTTTCTATAGCAGTGCGGAGGACGCAGTTTTTAAAGCACTGGGTGTAGAGTAAAGAGGTGCAGAAATATGCATAGCGAAGAAAAAAGAATATGGGGTATCCATACAAAAGACGACAATTTATTTCTGCATCAGGATGTAATAGCTATTGGCTGGAAGGACATGGGTGATCTGAGTTTGATTCAGGCTGACCGTGATGCCTTCAAGGAAAAATATACAGAAGTATATCCAGATGCCAAGAAAGGCAGCATCGCAAACGGTGCTGGTATGTTATATCGATTTACACATGAGGTCGAGATTGGCGATTACGTTGTATTTCCATCAAAGATTGACCGTCAGATAAATATTGGTGTGATTGAAGGCGGATATGAGTATCATCCTGAAGCAGCAGAATATGTACAGCAACATAAAGTAAAATGGTTAAAACATCTGCCAAGAACCTCATTTTCACAGGGTGCACTGTATGAAGTTGGTTCAGCAATGTCATTCTTCGCAGTAAAGAATTATGCAGATGAGTATCTTGCGGCACTGGATAAGGAATTTAAGAAAAATGCCATGACTTCCGGACTAGACGAGGACGAGAGCGTTGGTGCTACAGCTGATGAGATTGTAGAGGCAACGAGAGACTTCATCCTGAAGGAACTGAGCAAGAATCTCAAAGGATATGACTTGGAGGAGTTCGTAGCTGATTTGTTAAGAGCTATGGGTTATCGTACCACAGTTTCTTCACATGGCGGAGACAGCGGTATCGATATTACAGCTTATAAGGATGAGCTGCCACCTCGTATTCTGGTACAGGTAAAGAGTCAGGATAGTGATATTAAGGAAGCAACCATCCAGTCTCTGAAAGGTGCAATGCGAGAGGGCGACTATGGACTATTCGTGACGCTGTCCAATTATACGAAGAACGCTCAGAAGTATCTTGACAGTACACCTATCATCAGAGGAATTAACGGAACAGAACTTGTAGATTTGATTTTGAAGTACTATCACGATTTAAACGATAAGTATAAAAAGATGATTCCTTTGAAGATGGTATACATTCCTGTAGCTAAGGATGAGCAAGCGTAATTAGTCTGGATCGGTTTCCGAAAACTGACATCAATCAGGACGTATCGAGCCATATTGAGAGCGTAGTATTGCTGTCAAGAAAAGATAAATAAGAACCAGAAAACGACGTGTTTCCAGGCTTTTTCGGAGGTTTGGATTTGAAGCCAGACTTCTGAAAAAGCTCGGTTTTCTTATATGGAAACATATCCACTGTAAAATATGTGTCAGCTTGTAACCTTGGATTAGATGTCACAATTTGAGACAGTGGATTAGATGTCAGGCATTTTGGGATGATTTTTGGAAAATGAAAAAGGGTGACAACCAATCCTGCAGGACTGACTCCTATTGAAATCGGTCAGGGAGTAACCTATAAAGAGGCAAAATTAACATTTCTTTGCCAAAAGTTGTATCAGCATCAATTTTCCAAAGAGGATATTACAACTGAAGTTCAGGAGTATTATGCTTCCATGCCAAAAGTATATCCCGATTTCAATGGAGGCTGGCAACCACATATTGTTTTTGTATGTGAAATTATAGAGGTGTTAGGGATGAGCGATAAATTGGGATTTAGAGGATGTGAATGAGCAGCATGAAGAAAATAAAAGAAGGAATTAATTTAAAAAAATTCCTTAGGCTGAAGAATACAGGCAGTATCTTTGTGATTGCGGGGCTTTTGACGATTTTTGTAATAGCGTTGTACACATTTATTCTGCAAAGTTCTTACACTAAGACCGCCCTTGAAACAGAAATCATACGTGACACAGCGAGTGCAGATGCAGTACACAAACTCGTGGATGGAAAAATCGGCAAAGAAGATTTTGATCAAATCAAAGATCAATCTGATGAAAAGAAGCAATTATATAAGGATATTTCTTCATATTTCAATGAAATCAGAACACTGAATTCTACTCGATATATTTACACCGCTACAAAAAATGAAGAAGGAAAACTCGTTTATGTGGTAGACGGTTTGGATTCGGATGCGGATGATGTAAGACACCCTGGAGATTATATTGAGGAAGAAATGGTTCCGTATATTGATAAGGCTATTTCTGGGGAGATTGTGTACTCTCAGGATATCATTGATACAACATGGGGCCCGATTTTTACGGCTTGCTATCCTGTAAGAGCAAATCATGATGGGACTGGAGAAATCATTGGCGCATTTTGTATTGAAATGGATATGCAATCAGCTTATGGAATGGTTGAAGAGACGAATCATATTTCCATCATCTGCGGTTTAGTCGCAGGAGCTGTATTGCTTTTAATTTGTCTATATACCTATTATGTTTACCAGAAAAGCAAGGCAGAAGAGCAAAAACAAAAACAATTATTAATGACCGCCGCTGAGGAAGCAGATGCTGCCAACAAAGCAAAATCTGCGTTTTTGCTTAGTATTAGCCATGACATCAGAACGCCGATGAATGCCATTATTGGATTTACAAACATTGCGCTTCACCAGAACACGGTTTCAGATATTCATGATAGCTTGGAGAAAGTTCAAAAAAGTTCGAATCATCTTCTCTCTTTGTTGAATGACGTTCTGGATTTTACTCGCATTGAAAGTGGAAAAGTTACTATTTCGCCCGAGCCAGTGGACATTACTCAATTGACAGATAACGTCCAGGCGATTATGAATGGACTCCTTTATAATCGAGATCTTAAGTTTGAAGTACATCGAGAAATTCCAAAGAACCCATATGTTCTTGCGGATGTTGCGCGTATCCGGGAGGTTTTGGTGAATCTTCTTGGCAATGCTGTGAAATTCACAAAGGACGGCGGAAAGATCACTTTGGATATCAGCAGTTACCCAGGAGTGGATGAGAAACATATCATAACTCGTTATGTTGTTCGAGATAACGGTATTGGCATGAGCGAAGAGTTCCAGAAAAAATTATTCGATCCGTTTTCACAAGAAGATGATGCTAATGCCAGAACTCAATATAAGGGAACCGGTCTTGGTATGGCCATCACAAAAAAATATGTGGATATGATGGGCGGTTCGATTGCTGTTGAGAGCAAAAAAGGTGTAGGTTCTACATTCACAGTGGAGATCCCACTGGAGTTGACAGAACAGGTTATTCAATCAGAACAAAAACAACATCTGCATAGAGATTTGACGGGTATTCATGTTCTTATGGCTGAGGATAATGATTTAAATGCTGAACTTGCTACGATAATGCTAGAAGATGCTGGTATGACCGTAACACGCGCATCAGACGGAAAAGAAGTTGTGAATTTGTTTAAAAATCATCCACGAGGCACATACGATCTTATTTTGATGGATATTATGATGCCAAACATGGATGGACACCAAGCAGCAAAAGCCATTCGAGCCTTGGGTATAGAGCGGTCCGATGCAGTTACGATTCCAATTATAGCTTTGTCTGCAAATGCTTTTATAGATGATATTCAGGAATCCCTGGATTCAGGCATGAATGACCATATTTCCAAGCCGATTAACATGGAGGAATTAATCGATACTATCACTAAATACATTGTATAACAAAAACCGCAGGATGACTTCTCAAAGAATGCCATCTTGCGGTTTTGCTCTATTTACAGAACAATTTTCTGTTTTATATACGCCATAAGCACAACTTTGCAGCGTTACAGTTCGATAGCGTATAATCAAGTTTGCAAAAGCAAACAGGCAATAGACAAGCCATCAGGGCTCCTGTAAAATGATAGTTGTCGAAAAAATCATGATGTAAAGGAGAGACCCTAATGGCTCACAAAAAGAATACCACAAATTTGACAGAATTGCTACTGCAATGTGTGACGCAGTCAGATCCGATGCTGAGTATGCTGGAATGGCTGTGTATACACCTCATGGAGGCCGAGGTCGATCAGCAGCTGGGAGCAGAGAAAAGCCAGCGCACGGACGGCAGGAGTGGCTACATTGCGTTCTTCGTCACGGAGCGCAAGCGCAGTGAAGCGATGCTCGTACAGGTGGTTCAGGAAGCCTTTGTGCAAGGCGTTTCCACTCGAAAAATGGAGAAGCTGGCACATAGCCTCGGCATTGAAAATCTATCCAGAAGCCAGGTCAGTGAGATGACAAAAGGGCTGAATGAGTAGGTCGAGGAGTTCCGTAATGATACAGTATACCCGGTTCTCTGGGTGGATGCACTGTACGAAAAAGTTCGAGTAGATGGGAGAATTGTCAGCATGGCGATATTTATTGTATGCGGTGTGAACGAAAATAGACATTGAGATATCATCGCTGTTGAACCTATGGCTGAAGAATTCAGAAGTTCCTATGTGGTGCTG